>Ga0068691_100005_pt1 | contig 293124 bp, 254 predicted proteins | sample CeladaPassaB1F10_FD_62206 | JGI IMG/M metagenome (GOLD analysis project Ga0068691, IMG submission 62206) | Cellulose-adapted microbial communities from the Joint BioEnergy Institute, USA - Passage B1F10 | ecosystem: Engineered > Bioreactor > Continuous culture > Unclassified | place: USA, Joint... | reverse complement strand
CGCGCACCACAAGCTGGTCTCCGCCGATGCCCTCCCCGTTCTGCATCAACGGGGCAACGCCTTTCTCAAAGACGCGCACTTGCTCCATGGTCTGGAGGTCGTTGAAGACGATCCGCTTGTCGCTCCCGACGACCACCACTTCGCGAACCTTGTGGGGATCAGCCCAGCTCACATGGATCTGGCCGAGCACGTTGTCGGGGTACCCGAGGACGATGAAGCCAACGTCCTCGCGACCGTTACGCAGAGCCCGGGAGCCGACCGCGCTGACCCACAGCGGAGCGGAATCCATGAAGTAGTTGAAGATGGAGATGTCGTGCGGCGCGAGATCCCAGAGCGCGTTGACATCTTTCCGGATCGGGCCGAGGTTGGTGCGGCGCGCGTACAGGTAATAGATCCGGCCGACCTCTTTTCGGTCGATGTACTCTTTCACGCGCTGCACGCCCGCGTTGTAGAGGAAGGTGTGCCCGACCATGAGGGTCAACTTGCGGGCACTGGCCGCCGCGATCAGGTCCTCGGCGTCCTGGCTCGTCGTCGCGATCGGCTTTTCGATGAGGACGTGTTTCCCGGCGCGGAAACACTCGCGGGCCACGCGATGATGTGAGGTCGCCTCGGTGCAGACCACCACGGCATCGACACCCGGCATGGCGAGGGCGTCGGCCACATCCGTGGTCACGGCGATACCGGGGTACCGCTGAGCGATCTCGCGCACCCGCTCGGGCCGCTGGTCGCAGGCTACGACTACGCGTGTCTCTGGGATCTCGTTGAAGACCCGGACGTAGTTGACGCCCCAGTAGCCGCAGCCGAGGACCGCGATGCCTATTTGTTCAGCCATGTCCCTCCGTCCTCCCATAGCTCGTGCGTCGACTATCCAGCTCCGGTGCCCCGGAGCACCGCCGGAACGGTCCGGGCCAAGATCTTGAGGTCCAGCACCGTTGACTGGTTCCGCACGTACTCAAGGTCGAGCGCGATCATCTCGTCGAAGGTGAGCGCGCAGCGGCCGGTGACCTGCCACAACCCGGTGATTCCGGGCAGTGCTGCCAGCCGCTCGAAGTGCCACGACTCGTAGTGCTCGACCTCATAGGGCGGCACCGGCCGTGGCCCGACGAGACTCATGTCGCCCTTGAGCACGTTGACGAGTTGCGGCAGTTCGTCGAGGCTGGTGGCCCGCAGGAAGCGTCCGACCCGGGTGATCCGGGGGTCGCCAGTGAGCTTGAAGCCACCCTTGCCGGGTCCGCGTTGCACCTGCCCGCTTGCGTAGGCGGCGATGTGTGCCCGATGGAGCGATTCGTCCGCGTTGTGCACCATCGAGCGGAACTTGTAGAACCGGAACGGCCGGATCTCCCAGGCGACGGTCGTTCCACGCCGCCGCATCCGTGCGCCTACCCGTTCGTGAGCGAAGATCACCGGTCCGCGAGAGTCCAGTTTGATCGCCAGCGCGATCACCAGCATCACCGGCGACAGCAGCACCAGAGCTGCGCTGGACAGGACGACGTCGATGCAGCGCTTGGTGGCGTAGTAGCGCAGGCGCCGTTGATCGACGTGCGTAACCACGGCCCTTGGGATCTCCACCGCCTGCTGGGCTTGCATCATGACCCTGTCCTTCCCTAGGCGCAGCCCGGTGCTCTGGGATTCCCGCCAGTGACGTTGAGCGCGTGCCATGCTCACTCATCACCACGCAGAGACGACTCTGACTCGGCCTCCGCGAACCGCTGGCGCAGCCGCGAAGGCCGCCCGTTTCGGACAGCCACTGGTGTCGGGTTCTCATGCGTGATCAGACGAGCGGTTGGGACTGCGTCGTAGCTCTCCGCCGGCTCGCCGTCGTCAGCGTCGGCCTGGTTGGCCACGACCCCGACCACGCGCGCCTGAAGCGTGTCGAGCTTGCGGATGGCGGCGACGACGGCCCCTTCGCGGGCGCGCCCGCTCTGGACCACGAGAATGACGCCGTCGACGATCCCGGCCAGAATCGCTGCATCCGCCACCTGTTCAAGCGGTGGCGCATCGAGCAGGATCAAGTCCGCCGTCGCTCGCAGCTCGGTCAGGAGCTGACGCATCCGCTCCGAGCCGAGCAGTTCCGGCGGATACGACGGCTCGGGGCCGCTGGTCAGTACCTGGATCCGAGGGATGGTGGTCGTCTGGAGCGCGTCAGCCACCGATGCCTCGTCGCGCAGCACGCTGGTGAGCCCACAGTGGTTCGACAACCCGAAGAACTGGTGCTGTCGCGGCGAGCGCAGGTCGGCGTCGATGATGATCACGCGGCGGTTCGCCCCGGCGAGTACGAAGGCGAGATTGGCCGTCACGGTGGAACGCCCCTCGCCGCGTTGGGAGCTGGTGATCACGATCGTCTTGAGCGGTTGCCGTGCGCTCTGATAAAGCAGATTGGTCCGCAGCCAGCGGAACGCTTCGAGCAGGCGAGCGTTAGCAGAGACCAACAAGATGCGGGCACGTCGCCCGGAACGCGGGATCACCGCGAGGATCGGTACGCGTGCCGCGCGACGGATGGCCCCAGTCGTGTAGAGCCGATCGTCCAGATTCTCGAAGAGGAACGCGAGCCCGATGGCACCGACGAGCCCGGCGCCGAGACCAAGGGCCAGGTTCAGCAACTGGTTCGGCGAGCTCGGGCTCTCCGGTGGTACGGCCGGGTCCGCCAGAACGATCGTGTCGCGGCGAGTCGCCTCGGTCACTCGAGCGCGGTCATATTGTGTCTGCAGGGAGCTGTATTCCTGCTGCCGCAGGTCGAGCTCGATCCGCGCGGAAGCGACATCGTTCGGGTCCGCCTGTGGATCCGATGCCAGCGACTCGTACTTGAGCCGTGCATCGAGCAGGGCCTGCTGGGCCGCCGCGAAATCCTCTCCCAGTGCCTGGGCGGACTCTGGGTTCGACTGCTGGGCGGTTTCCACCTGAGCGGCCAGTGCCGCGGTGGCGGCGTTGGCGATCGCGGCAGCCATGGCCGGGTCGCGGTGGGAGGCGCTGACATGCAGGAGTTCCGAGTTCGCCGGGGCGGTCCCGGAGATTTCCGGCAGCGTATTGAGATTCAGTTCTTTCGCCACCTGCTCGCGCACGGAGTGACTGGTGACGAGCGTCAGATAGGTGTTGAGCAGGCGGTCCGTATAGGTGGGATCCCGAATCACGTAGTCGATCGAGCCCGACGTGACCGAGACCCGAGCCGTCGCAGTCGCGACGTAGACAGGCGCGATGATCCGGTTTGCGGCGACCGCGACTCCCAATGCTGTCAGAACCGTGAGGAGAACGATCCACTTCCGGCGGCACAGGATGGCCGCGTAGGCGCGTAGTTCCATTCCACCACTCTCGTCTAGGGAAGCTGCCGCGCGATACTCCGTCGGTCTCCGTCGAGGTTGGGGCAGCTCCCAGACTGTGACCGTCCCTGTCGCGCCCATTCGGTTCACCGGCCTACCTCGCGCGGTGAGCGCCGGTGAGGGTGACGTGGCCGCTGCGGCGGAGTGCAGCGTACGTCCGCGCCGAATGGACCGTTGGGCGGGGGACAGTGACCCGCGCAGCTCCAGTCGCGCGCTACGTGCTGATCGGGTCGGCGTCGTGACTTCTCCACCGACCGACGCAACTCCCGACCATCGACCGGAGTTTCCGTATGTCAGTATGGTCTGGGCCGATTAACAGGGACCCTTACGTTGTGCGTGGAGTCGATAACAGTAATGTTACTGAGGGTTAGCGGCAGGGAACTCATTAGAGCCGCGTTCAGACATGGCGAACTCCGCGCGGAACCGCACGGTGGTCCGAGCTCGTGCGGCCCTGGGTGGAAGGGGAACCGGCTAGGCGTAGCGGTAGACGAGGGCCCCTGCACGCGCCGCGACTGGGAGTGGCATGCGGCGCCACGCCGGCTTCGCCAACTGCCGAAGCTTACTTCCGCGTGATGGGCCACTGGTGCCGGCCTGCGTCGTCGACGGACGACGTTCCACGTAGCGATACATCGGCCGTGGCTGTCCGCCCCACTTGCGCTTGTACCGTGCCAGACCGCTCTCCGGATGGGCGTCGCCGAGGTCGATGCGACGATATCCCGCGTCCCAGCTCGAATGGACGATGTGCCATTGGATCAGGTCGTGACCGTGAAGCTGCCTCGAGATGGGGCTGCGGGCGACGTACTCGCCAAGAACGGTCTGCGAATTGAGCAGCAGAATCTCGCCCCCGATGAGTTCCGTCCCGTTTCCTCTCGGCTGGTCGACCACGAGGAGCTGGAGCATTCCTTCCGGGCGCAGGTAGTGCCAGGCTGCATCAAACAGGCGGAAGGGGAGAGGCGGGGATTCTTTCTCTTGCATCGTTCCCACGTACAGGCGATACCACGCGACCAGGTCCTCGAAGCGCTCGGCTTCTCGCAGCCGCAAGCCATATTCATGTGCCTTTTTCACCCCGCGTTTGATGACGCTGTGCTTGCCGGCAGCCCCAACCCGGAGCGGCTCCGTGCGCTCCGGAAGATCGATCACGTAGGTCGGGATGCCCTCGACCCTGGAGAGAACGGTGCCTCCCGGATCGAGGTCCGGCACCATCGAGTGAAGTACCAGCCGGTGGGCGGGTGGTTCCTGGGCCAGCCTGATCGCCGCCTGGATCAGGGCCTCGGCCGCTTCGGCACTGGTGGTGAGCGGACCGGCCACGGCCGTGCAGGGGAGTGACCAGAGCTGGCGGCCGCGTATCAGGCCGCGGCGGTAGACCAGCGGCAGCACCCCATGCAGTCTGCCCTGGTCGTCTTCGCAGGCGAGATGAGCAGGGGGGTAGCCGAAGGTGTCGGCCAGGGTGGCGAGCCAGGCGGGGTGGTGGAAGGCCAGCCCGTCCGGATGTGCCGATACGAATGCCGCCCAGCGGGGGTCCGCCGTGGGGTCGACGAGATTGACGCGGAGTCCGCCGGAACGATGTTCGGTTCGCGGGACTGATTCAGTTGCCATACCATCCAACCCCTCACTGTCTCCCGTCCGGTGCCGCCGCTGGGTGATGCTCACAGGTAGTGCGTGACCACCGACCCGATCCATGCTGTCGCGGCGAGTGGCACGCGGCGCCAGCCCGCCTGACCCAGCCGCCCCATCCGCTGCTGGAGCGAGGTGGGGCTGGGGAGCCGGGCGTTCTGCGGGCTCGCGGGGTAGAAGTAGCGGTAGACAGGATGTGGCACGCCGCCCCACTTCCGCTTGTAACGCGCCAAGCCCTCTTGACCGGTCGGCACGTTTCCCAGGTCGAAGGAACGACAACCCGCCTCCCACGCGATGTGGAGCGACTCCCAGTACAGGAGATCGTGGAGGTGGAGCGTGCTCGTGCCGTCACGCTGACCGATACCCTCGCCGACCGCCGTCTGCGATACCAGGACGGTGATCGCTCCGCCGACCAACTCGGATGAGCCTCCCGATCGCTGTTCGATCAGAATGAGCCGCAGGAATCCCCGCGGGTGCAGGTGGTGCCAGGCAGCTTCGAAGAAACGGAACGGGTTGGGGGGCGACATCTTTTGGCGCATGCCTGCGAGGTAGAGCCGGTACCATGCATGCAGGTCGTCGATGCTCTTACCCTCCCGTGCCCGGAGACCGTATTCCGTGGCCTTCCGCACCCCGCGCCGGATGTCCTGGTGGTATCCAGGGGCGCCGATCCGTAATGGGCCTGTGCGGTCCGGCAGCGGAATCACGTACGTCGGGTACCATTCCACCCGCTGCAAGGTCGGAGCGCGCTGATTGAGGTCCGGTCCCAGCGTCTTGAACTGCAGGCGCTGCCCTACCTCGCGTTCGGCTAACTCGACTGCCGCCTGCACCAGGGCGGTGGCAGCCGCATCGCTGGTAGCCAGTGGGCCGGCCAGCGGCGTGTGCGGGAGTGACCACAGCGCCTTCCCGCGAAGCCACCCATGGCGGTACACGAGCGGCAGGAAGCCGTGCAGGTTCCCCTGGTCGTCCTCGCAGGCCAACGCGACCGCGCGGTATCCGTATGTGTCGACCAATGTTTGGAGCCACGCCGGGTGGTGAAAGGGAAGACCGTCTGGGTGGGACTCAACGAATGAGGCCACTCGCGAGTCGGCCGTGTGGTCGACCAGTGTGACCCGCAATTGTTCCCGTATGAGGGGTGTTTCCAGGCGGTAGTCGATGCTCATGATGTCCAGCCCTTCACCACTCTCGCACACTACAGGTACTGATGGATCCAGCGGCCGAGGGGCCTCGTCGCCGCGAGCGGCACTCGTCGCCAGCATGCAGCGGCAAGCCCGGCCTGTCCCTGAGTGCGTGAGCGCGGCCTAGACAGGCGGGTGCCCCAGTCGGAGGGCGGGTAGAAGTAGCGATAGAGCGGGCGTGGGCGGGCGCCCCATACCTCCTTGAACTGTCGGAGGCCAGTCTGGTCGGGAGCAACACTGCCCAGGTCGTAGCGTCGATAACCGGCCTCCCATGCTTGGTAAATCGCCTGGCCGAGGATCATATCGCTCGGGTGGTACTGGCGGGCGTCCAGGCGGTCGGCGGTGTACTGATCGGTCACCGTGGTGGTCCCATGGAGCACGACGGCGCCGGCAAGGAGCTCCGTGCGTCCACCCGCAACCCGCTCCGCCAGGAGCAGGCGGAGCAACCCCTGCGACCGCATGTGGGTCCAGGCCGCCTCGAAGAGTGTGAGCGGGAGAGGCGGGTGGCCCAGGCGGCGGAGCGTCCGGACGTAGAGGTCGTACCACGCGTGGACGTCGCTGACACGATCGGCGTCGCGCACCTGGACCCCGGCGCGGACCGCCTTGGCGATTCCCCGGCGCCGGGACTTGGAAAATCGAGGGGCCTCCAACCGATCTGACAGGTCGATGACGTAGTTCGGATACCAGTCGACGCGCAGGAACGACACATCGCGGACGGTCAGATCCGGCAGGTCGGAATGAAGCTGTAGGCGCTGCCCGGCGGCCTGCTCGGCCAGGTCCACCGCGGCATGCACCAAGGCCCCTAAGGCCGCCCGGCTCCGGGCCAGGGGGCCGGCGAGGGGTGTGTACGGCAACGACCACAGTTGACGGCCGCGGAGCAGTCCGCGTCGGTACACGAGCGGCAGCACTCCGTGCACCGTGCCGCGCTCGTCCTCGCAGGCGAGGTGAAAGGGTGCGAAGCCGAAGGTGTCGGCCAGCGTGGCAAGCCACGCAGGATGGTGGAATGCCAGCCCGTCCGGGTGGGACGTCACGAACTCGGCCCACCGGGGATCGGTGGTCGGATCGACGAGCCTCACCCGGAGCGATCGCGCCCTGACAGGGCTGTGCTCAATGACCGGTTGCATCCACAATCTCCTTCCCCAACCCCGGGGCGACGTTGCAGCGGCCTCGCCCAATGGAATGAGCGCGCCCGTTTGACCGGAGCGGGGTCCACGCGGGTAACGCGGTCCCCTGGACCGCAGACAACCCCCTGACTCACAGGTATTGGTAGATCCACTCTCCGAGCTGCTGTGTGACCGCGAGGGGCAGGATCCGCCACGTAGCTTGCGCGGCAGCCCGTACTCGCCCTCGGGACGCGACGACGTCCATGACGACGTCCTTGGGAGCGGGGTAGAAGTAGCGGTAGAGAGGCCGCGGCTCCGCGCCCCACTTCAACTTGTAGCGCGCCAAACCGTCGTCTCCGGGTTCCACTTCGCCCAGGTCGAACCGATGGTGTCCTTGCTCCCAGGCGGTGTGGATGGCCGTCCATTGGATCAGATCGTTCGGCCGCAGGGAGAGTGCGTCCTGACGATAGCCGGTGAAGGCGAACAACGTTGTCCGAGCGCAGGCAAAGTAGACGCATCCACCGAGCATCTGCGTACCGTTCGACGTGGGGAGCTCGGCCAGGAGGACCGACATCAGCCCCAGTGGTCTGAGCCGCTCCCAGGCCACGGTGAAGAAGCGGAACGACCGCGGAGGCACGCCGAGGCGACGCATGGTCGTGAGGTACAGGTGATACCAGTCGCGCAGCTCGTCGCGCGTTTGCACCTCCCGCGTGACCACCCCATTCTTGAGCGCCTTCTTGACCGCCCGTTTGATCCGCTCGCGATGCCGAGCCGAACTGAAGGCGGGTGGCTGCGGCGGACTGGGCAGGTCCACGATGTAGGTTGGATCCCACTGGACCGGCACCAGCCCGGGGATGTCGGTGCTCAGGTCCGGCGCGTCCGCCTTGATCAGGAGCCCCTGGTGTCCGTCGGCTCCGGCACGTTCCACCGCGGCGCGGAGGAGGGCGGCCGTCGCTGCGCGGCTGGTTGTCAACGGACCACACACTGGAGTGTGCGGCAGGGAAACCAGGCGCCGTCCGCTGAGCAGCCCTCGCTGCGAGAACAGCGGCAAGACGCCGTGCAGGTTCCCGGCTGCGTCTTCGCAGGCGAGATGAGCCGGTCGGTAGCCATACGTCTCTGCGATCACTTGTGACCAGGCCGGGTGATGATACAGATGGCCTTCGGGATGAGCAGTCACGAATTCCGCCCACCGCCGGTCCGTCTCGGCGTCGATCTCCACGACGCGGAGCCGTGTTGCCGGATCGTTGTCCGCTTTCATCCCTTGCGCGGCGGAGCCGTACTGCCCCTCCGCGCTGGCGATCGCGACATCATCCCACGCAGGGTGGTTACTTGACACGGGATTCCTCCAATTCCACGCTGCGCGAGACGTCGACCGTTCGAAGTCCCCTCCTGTCGAGGGTGCAGAGGATCGACTCCCCGGCGGTGACGTGGTCGCCTGGCCGGACGTTCACGCGCAGCCCCTCGACCGCCGGCAGCACCAGATCGACCTGCGACCCAAGCCGGATCACGCCGATGCGCTGTCCCAAGGTGACGTCCTGGCCCTCTCTGACGAACGAGGCGATCTGGCGAACCAGGCGCGAGGCGATTTGCACGACCGCGACCTGGAGGGGGCCGTTCTCGATGACCGTCGTGACGCGCTCGTTGGCGAAGATCATGTGCGGATCCCGCAGCGAGCCGAACAGACCGGGGAAGCGTTGCAGCGACACGATGCGGCCCGCGATCGGCGCGCGGTTCACGTGCACGTCCAGGAAGCTCATGCCGATGCCGATGACGATGGCGTGTTGCATCTGGAGCGGGGTTCCTGTCAGTTCTCGCAGGGTGTAGCTCCGGCCCTGTTTGGTGGCGATCGGCAGTTCGCCGTTCGACGACCGGTGGACGTAGAGGACCGTGCCGTCGGCCGGGCTCACGATGACGTCGTCGCGGTCGGGGGCCACGCGCTCCGGGTCGCGATAGAAACGGTAGGCGAGCACGGCGAAGGCCCCGGTGAGCGTCGACACCGTGGTGAGCACGGCGCAAACGCGTCCATTGAGCGCGAGGACATTGCCCAGCGCGGTCACCAGGGCGGCCGACACGGTCGCCAGTACGGTGACGGCCGCCGCGGTGCGGCGCATGCCGAGCTGCCACTTCCAGGCCAATGCGAGCGCGGTGCCGAGGGCAGCGAGGCCTCCGGCCACGAGGTGGTAGATCATGTTCTAGAACCCCCGCTTGATGGCTTCGTACGGGATCAACGCGAGTTCGAAGATCCCGGGAAGGGGATCCTCGCGTGCGAAGACCGACTCGATGTGGATGCCGCGCAGCGAGCGCAGATACGAGCGCAAGGAGAGCGTCCCGTCCTTGATCTCGACGGCACCGGTCGGCAAGTCGGTCACCAGCCGGATCCATCGGATCCCCGGTTGGGCCCGGCAGGGCTCGACCGGGAGTCCAACCTGATCGGCGTACAGGAGGTACGGGAAGTCGACGCCTGCCCGTTGCCCCAGGGTGTGGTAGCCCCAGGCGCGTGCGTTGATGTCGAGGAGCTTGTACTGCCCGTCGCGCGGGTCGAGCTTATACTCCATCTCCACGAGCCCGTAGAAGTTGACGTGGCGTAGAAAGCGTTCGGACAACTCCTCGAGGAGTGGGATATCGACCGTCTCGGCCAGGGTGCTTGCCCGGCCGAACTCCGGCGGGTGCTGGCGCCGGCGCTGGGCGACCATACTGCCGATCGCCTGTCCATCCTTGTAGAAGGCACAGTAGGCGAATTGGTGGCGCCCGTCTCCCGGTATGAGTTCCTGCACCATCGCTTCGCCGGGCCCGACCAGCGCCGCGGCCTGCTGGAACTTCTCGCGCAGCTCCTCGCGCGTGTCCGCGCGCCAGGCTTTAGCCTTCGTCGCGTAGATGAAGTGCTCCTTGATGGCCGGCTTGATCGCGACCGGCAGCTCGACGTTCAGCTCATCGAGCTCCGCAACGTCCCGAGGGCACCAGGTGCGCGGTGCCGGGATGCCGAGCTGGCCGGCCATCTCGTAGGTCCGGCGCTTGTCCCAGATCCACTGCACACTTTCCCAGCCCGGGCTCGGCACGCGGTACTGGGCGCTGAGCTGGTCGCGGTAGCGTGCGAACGCGGCGACGTTCTCGTCGCGCGTCGGGTAGAGGATCCAGCCGTCCAGCCCAAGTCGCCGTCCGACGTCGAGCACCGTCTCGACCGCACGCTGCTCGTCGAGGAGGTCGGGGACGCGGACGTGGTGCGTGGTGTACCGGGAGACCCGGCTGACGGAGATTTCGTCGTCGATGACGCACACCGGGATGCCTCGACGCCCGAGGCTCCGGACAATGCCGAGCCCGGGGAAGTTGCCGCCGACCACGACGGCACCGACCGTCTCGGTGTTCGGTCGTCCAGCAGATCGGTTCCGGCGTGGCTCGGTGTACGCTGGATTATCCGCCGCCTGTCGTTCGACGGTGCTCGCAACGCCCCGTTCCGCTGCTGTTTGGTCCAACCTGGTGCGCTCGGTCACTCCCTGCTCGCCCTTCCAACCTGTTCGTCGCGTCCGAGACGTCTGCCAAGCCACCTGCGCTAGTGGCGGTCGCTGGCAGCCAACTGCCGCCGGGATGCAGCCCGTGTAAAATCGCGGCGATCCCCGAGCAGCGCGTCGTGCTCGCGGCTGTAATACGTGGCGAGCGATTCGTCCTGCGGCCGCGGGGTGATGCGGTCGGCGAGCGGCATCGTCTGCTGGAAGAGCGTCCAGCCGTACTCCAGTGCACGGAGGTAGACGTCTTGGACTTCGTCAAACTCGGGATAAATTGAGTACTCCACCTGAGCAATGATCGGCCCGTCGTCGATTCCCGACGTGATCTCGTGGATGGTCACGCCGTGCTTCCGTTCGCCGTTCTTCAAAGCCCAGTTGATGGGCGACACTCCCCGGTACCGCGGGAGCGGGCCGTTGTGGAGATTCCAAATCCGCTCGCACTTGGCGATGAACCACGGGCGGATGATGTGCCCGTAGAAGACGGACATCGCCAGGTCGACGTGCCAGGACTCGTCGTGAACCCCCTCGATGTCGCGGTAGTGGCCTGAGGCCACGACGGGCACGCCGTGCTCGCGCGCCCACTCGGTCAACGAGTCGGTCCAGGTCGGCTCGGGAATCACCGGGACGACCTGTGTCAAGTGGTAGTCGGGACTCCGATAGAACCAGTCGGCGATCCGAATCGCCAGCGTGCCCTTCCCGAGCACGATGACGGTTCGCGGTCGACCGGCTTGCGTGTTCATGGCCCTGTTGGACACTGGTCCTCCCCTTCGGCTCTTGCATGGGTCGAGAGGGAACAACGGTTCTGAGCACCTGTACACCGGGGGTGCCGGTGCTGTGGGTGCTGACCGTCTACTACCCAGTGAGCCTAGTTGGGACGGATGAACTCTGGCTTACCCGACACAGCCAACAACCTAACATTCTTGGAACACTGTCAAGAACGCAGACGCTGCCGCGTCCATACAGGGGGTGAGGAGCGCCCAGAGGGTGCGGATTCGACGCAATAGCACACTGTCCCGAGTCGCCTGGTGGACGAGCGAGGCCGACCGGTGGGTGGAGCAAGTCGGCGTGGTCGCGCTTCCGGGCTAGTGGCGTCGTTTGGCGTCTAGTCGTCAGATGCCTCGTGTTAACCTCGATCCCCGAGCTCGCCGGCCCCTCCGGCCGGATGAAGGCGAACATCGCCTCGGATCGTAGGTTCGGGGCCGTGCGCACTCCTGACGGCCGGTAGCAGCGCTCCCGTCAGCGACCTTGGTGCGCGGGCGGTCACGGTGGCGCCGCTCCTGTCACATATGGGTGTAGACATGTGCCGACGCCCGGTCCCAGCCGCCGGGGCTTGCCACCGAAAACCCCGGGGCGCAGGATCAGATGTGCACGCCGGTTGGCGCACGCTCGGCGCATTCGTCCCGTCAAGACGGGTGCGGCGATGGCGCCCGCGGTCACCGGGAGTACCACCAGCACGATGGGGGAGTGTTGCGAGCACTCGGTGTGCCACGAATGCTGAACGGAGTCTCAGCCACCGCCTCCGTCGGCGGCTCGCGCAGGAACGGGCGCGATCTCTTGCCGGAGAGGCGGCGGGCCGTCATCCCCCTTGCCGAGCCGGCTACTCAACGGAAACACGCCACGAAGTGGAGTGGTGCGCCGCTCAGTGAATCCGCGGGGTCGTGTGCGGTGGCCAGCAACACGATGCCACGGCACCCACGGTGTCGATTTCGTCCGAGGCCGATCGACTATCTAATGAGACCGCTAACTTCAGTGGCGACGGTACTGCCGGAGCCTAGCGATTCGGAGCGGAGCATGGCCCAGTCAATCACCCCGTGCCTGTGGTTCAACGGTCAGGCAGAGGAAGCCACGAACTTCTACGTGTCGGTGTTTCCCAACTCCGAGGTGCTCGAGGTCACCCGGTACACCGAGGTGGGGCCGGGCGAGCCGGGTTCCGTCGTGACAATCTTGCTCAGGATCAACGGCCAGGAGTTCCTGGCGCTCAACGGCGGGCCGGAGTTCACGTTCAACGAGGCTGTTTCGTTCATTATCGACTGTGCATCGCAGGAAGAGGTCGACTACTACTGGGAGAAGCTAACCGCGGATGGCGGCGAGCCGGGTCCTTGTGGCTGGTTGAAGGACAAGTTCGGGGTGTCCTGGCAGGTCGTCCCGTCGATCCTGAACGAGTACCTCCAGGATAAGGACCGCGAGCGGGCGAACCGCGTGATGTCGACGATGCTCAAGATGTCGAAGCTCGACATCGCCGAGCTTCAGCGCGCCTACGAGGGCCGATAGGCAAGGGGCCGCGTAGGGTCCACCCGCCGCACGGCTCGTTCACCGCACGCGCCGAGGGCAGGGCCGCACAGTCCGAGACCGCCCGTGATCGGACAGGCCATTGCGGCCTCGTTCGGCGGCACGCGAGGGACGGCAGGCGGTTCCGGCTGCTTCCAGACAACAAGACGGCGACCCATCCGGGTCGCCGTCTCTGGGTTCTTGCGGCGGGAGCGACGGGATTCGAACCCGCGATCTCAGCCTTGACAGGGCTGCATGTTAGGCCACTACACCACGCCCCCACGCCGTTGGCCCATACTCTACCATGTTTTTCCCCGTCGTGCCCGCGCCTGTCGGGCATGGAGCGCCACAGAGCGAGCCGACGGTGCCGCCTCTGGTCCGAGCGCCTGGCTCGACCACACGTCGCGGCAAACAACACAGCGACCCGCGTGGGTCGCCGTGCGAGATGCTGTCTGGCGGAAGCGACGGGATTCGAACCCGCGATCTCAGCCTTGACAGGGCTGCATGTTAGGCCACTACACCACGCCTCCAAGCCAACCGGCGGGAATGGTACCACGGCTCTCCCGGGGGTGTCAAGAGAAATCGCCGTCCTGGCGCGGGAACGCGGGACCAGCACGACCCAGTACGTACGTTGCGGACGCTCACGACGCAGCGGTCCGGGTTCGTCCGAGGAGGGCGAGGACGATGTTCGCCTCCTGTCGTCCGACTGCCCCGGAGACGACCAGCGCGCCCGCATAGGCGACGCAGGCTGCGATGGTTGCCGGGATCGCCCCGAGGCGCCAGGTGAGGAGAAGCACGGCACCCATCGCAACGGAGGCAAGTGCCGGCCGGAACGCAATGTCGGACCAGTTGAGCCGCCCGACGTAACGCCGCACCGCGACCCCGAGCGTGCCGAAGATGACGACTTCGGTAGCAACGGTCACCGCCGCCGCCCCGTAGATCCCGTACCGCGGCACCAGCAGGAGGTTGGCTCCCAGGTTGAACACCACCGCAGCGGCGAAGGCCCCGGTGATCGACCGCTGGCGGTCCACCGCGATCAGGACGTATTGGGTTACGCCATTGACATAACTTAACGGCAGGAACCAGATGAGGACGCGCAGCGCGCTGGCGGAGTCGGGGAGGAACTCAGCGCCGCCGAGGATGTCGATCAGGAGCGGCGCCAGCGCGACCGTGCCGAGCGTCATCGGCCAGGCGATGATCAGCATGAACTTGATCGCGAGCCGGTAGCTGTCGATCAGTCGCGTCTGATCGGACGTGGCGTAGCGCGACAAGATCGGGAAGACGGCGAGGGTGAAGTAGGTCGGAACCAGGAGGACCGTGTTGATGAACTTGTAGGCGGCGTCATAGACACCGAGCGCGTGGTCGCCGCGGGTCGCCTGGATGATGAACACGTCGGCCCGGAAGAACAGGTTTACCAGGAGCGAGTTCAACAAGAGCGGCCAGGAGAGCGTGATCAACCAGCGCGCTTCGGTTCGGGTGAGCCGCCACTCAGGCCGCACACCGAGGTGTCGCAGCGCAACGTGGTAGGCGAGCGTGGACACGGTGGTCGTCACCAACGCCACGAGCGCAAGGCCGACGACACCGAAGCCTGCTACCAAGGCCGCCAGCCCGAGGCAGAAGCGGAAGAGGTTTGTGGCGACATTGAGGGCGGCGGGCAGCTCCATTCGCTCATGGGCGTTGAAGATTGAGTTGATCGCCTCGGTGTAACTGCCGGGGACGAGCGAGAGGGTCAGCAGGCCGATGGCGACGGCGCTCGCGCGCGAGAGGTCGAACAGGTGCGTGCCCCCGACGGTGTAGGTGGCAACCGGGGGAACCAAGGCGACCAGCACGACGATACGGAGTAGTGTGCTGGCCCCAAGCAGGCGCCCGGCACGATCGGGTTCACGCGCCGCTTCGCGCGTGACCAGAACGCTGAGGCCGAAGTCAGAGATCGTCTTGAGGTACAGCCACGCCACGACCGCGACCGCGTACTGCCCATTGGCCGTGGCACCGAGGAGGCGGAGCACGAAGGCCGCGAAGACCAGGTCCACCGCGCGGTTGGCGAGCTGCCCGACAATCGGGGCGGCGCTGTTCTTGGCTAATCGCTGCACGGTGTTTCCGGAGATGCGGTCGATGCCGGGGATGCCGACCCGCGCGAGCGCGAAGAGCAGGGTCGCAAAGAGGGCGGCACCCGCCAGGAGTGCCGCCGAGGTATAGGGCCAGTCTACGAGCGCGTCGGTCATCGTGCGGCGTAGATCTCCTGTTGCCTACCGGCCGGACGAAACGCGGTAGACGATGGCGAGCGCGACCGTTGCCATCATGCAGGCGAGCAGCAGGTAGGCGATGACGGCGATCAAGATGATGGATCGACTCGCGCTGCTGCTTGGGCGGCGCGGCTCAGACGGCGCCGGCTCGTTGTTGGGCGGTTCGGGCAACTGCTCGTTCACCGCTCTGCCCTCACTCGTCGGTACAGCGCCAGGTGCGCATCGGCGGCAGCCTCCCAGGTGAACTGTGCCGCCCGCTCGCGGCCGCGGCGCACGAGCTCATCGCGCAAGGCGTCATCTTCCAGCACGCGACACATCTGTTCCGCAAGCTTGTCCGCGTCGCCCGCCGGTACCAGCAGGGCGGCATCGCCCGCGACCTCGGCAAGGGCACCGTGGTCGCTAGTAATCACCGCAGCCCCGCTCGCCATCGCCTCGACCACGGGGAGGCCGAACCCCTCATACCACGAAGGATAGACGAGCGCGGTGCTCCCGGCGTAGAGGCCGGGGAGCAGCCGGTCGTCGATGCGAGAAAGTAGGCGGACCGGTAGTTTGCGCGCGGCCGCGTCGATGTCAGCCACGATGGGATCGGCCAGCCAGCCATGCCGCCCGACGATGAGTAACGACACCTCGGGATGGGCCGCATACACCTTCTCGAATGCCGTGAGGATTGTGCGATGGTTCTTCCGTGGCTCGATGGTGCCGACCGTGAGGAAGTACGGGCGCCGAACTTCGAGCTGGGCATGGACGCGATGGATTTCATCGGGTGCCGGAGGCTGGAAGCGAGGATCCACCCCGTTGGGGATGACGGTGATGCGCTCGCGCGGCGCGCTGTAGTGCTCGACCAGGTCGGCCGCGGTCGTCTCTGAGACTGCAATGATCCCCGCGGCTCGCTCGAGTGCGCGGGGCACCGCCTGCATCAGGTAACGGCGGAGGGCAGGGTGAGCGTATTCGGGTGTGACGATGTAGCTGAGATCGTGGATCGTGACGACCGCCGGCGCGCTGGTCGGCGGGATGACGAAGTCGGGGCCGTGGACGACGTCGACGGAGCCGATCAGGTGCTCAAGCCGGACCGGGGCGTGGAGCCGGTGCCACGCGCCCGTTAGCACGCGCTCCGGCAGGGGCACCCTCCGGAGCTGCACACGACCGTTATCCCACGAAGGCGGATCTTCCGGCTCGGCATCCCGCGCATACCACAGAACCAGTTCTTCGTCATCCCCGAGGCGCTGCGCGACGGCGCTGACGAGGCTCCGCGTGTAGCGTCCGATTCCCGCTCCCTGCCGGATGGCAGGGGTATAGTCAATCGCGATCCTCATACCTGCCTCACCGCCATCGCCAGCGGGTGATGAGATAGAGAACCGCCCCGACGGCGATGACGCTCCAGTACGCCACGACCCGGTCGAGGAGTGCCACCGACGCGGCGGTTTGGTGGAACACCCCGAAGAGGGTCAGCGCACCCACGATACCCAACTCGACAAATCCCAGGCCAGCGGGAGTGACCGGGACGACGGTCAGAAGGCTGGCGAGCAGCGCGACGAACAGGGCGGCAGCGATCGACACGCCCGCACCGACCGCCATGCTGACGAAGTAGAGGCGAACCCCCTCCAGCAGCCAGATGATCGCCGTGAGACCGAGCACCGTGGGGACGCTCCCGAACGAGCCGATTACCCCCTCTTCGATACGGACGTAGTGGTGCCGGAGGCGGGTGGGCACCAGGGCGCGCAGCCGATGACGGAAGCGCACGATGAACAGGAGTCCGGCGACCATGAGCACCGCCAACCCCGCAGCGAAGAACATCCACGACGTGATGGTGCGTGGGAGGTGGCGTCCAAACACGACGAAGCCGGACCCCACCAGGAGCGCGGCCAGTGTTGCCAGGTCGACCAACCGTTCGGCGAAGATCGTCCCGAGCGCGCCGCTGAACGACGTGCGCGCCCGCTGTTTGAGCAGGAACCCGCGGTAGGCATCGCCGAGCTTGGCCGGCACGATGCAGTTGGCGAACCATGAGAGGACGAAGATCGCGCTGAGACCGGGTAGCCCCGGCAGTGATTCGCCGTCCGGCGGGCGGATCTCCGCGCTCTCCAGCAGCGAGCGCCAGCGCGCCGCGCGGAAGCCGAAGGCACCGTAGTACGACGCGAACGCAAGCCCGAGGTAGAGCGGGTTTGCGTGCCGCATCTCGCTCAGGACCGCGCGAAGATCGAGGTCGAAGCGGGTGAGCATGAAGGCGACGATGGCGGCGGCGAGTCCGAACGAGATGAGTGTCTGCGGGCAGAGTACCCGCCGGAGCAGCGAATCGTCGCTCCAGCCGTTGTCGTCGGGCGGTATGGCGTCCCTGGGAGTGGCGCCGTTAGAGTCGGCGGCCGGTGTCGGGGCGGGTACGTGCTCCGAGTGTGTCTCATCGAGTCGTGGTGTTGTCCTCACGCGCTGTTCGTTCCCTCTTCCGCCTGCGCGACGCCGCTCCAAGGTGGATTGTAGAGGGCGAGCACGGCGAGCGCCCAGATTGCGGCGAGTTGAATGCCGAGGCTCAGGACATGCAGGTTCTCCACGACATTGTGCACCATCAGGGCCACCGTCACGCCGACCGCGCCCAGCCCGACCGCTCGGCTCAAGGCATCACGCGTTGTCCGGGCCGCCCTCAGCGCGATCGCCAGAGCGGTCCCGATGAGCCACAGGTATACGGCAAGGCCGAGCGTGCCAGTTTCGGCGGCGGCTTGGATGTAGTAGTTGTGCGCGTGGCCCGCGGAGGTGGGAAATCCGGGATGGACCTGGAAGTCGCGGAAACGACCGTTGAAATTCCCGACGCCGACGCCGAGGAGGGGTTCGGCTTGGAACATGGCGATCCCGGTTTGCCAGTGCGCCATACGCTCCACGGCCGCGAAGTTCTCCGGCGTCACGATAACCTGGCGCGCGTCGAAGAGCCGGACCTGGCTCACAAGCTGCTCGTAGCGTTCCTGCACCGCCTCGGGCGCGTAGCGCATGCCCCCCGTGAGCAGCACCACGGCCACGACGCCGGCGACGGCAACGCGGGCGATCGGCAGTCCTCGTGCCGACACGAGCAGCATCGCGAGGAGCCCGGCCGCGGTGCCCAGCCACGCGCCACGGGAAAAGCTGAGGACGATGCCGACCAAACCGGCCAGCGCACACACGGCCATCCAGAGGGTGAAGCCGGTCCACCAAATGACGCCCGCGCGTTCGGCGCGACTCGCCACCATCCCGTGCAGCCGGGTCTTCCGGTACGCGCGGAGTTGCTCAACGATTTGACCAAACCCCCACCCAGCCAATGCCAGCAGCAGGGGCGCGCTCAGCTCCAGGTAGGCGGCGTAGGTGTTCGGCTTACCGAAGCTGCCGTAGGCGCGGGACAGCCCGCCACCCGCGGCGAAACTCGCGGGGCCCAGCTCGAGGAGTGACTGGATCACCCCCGAGGTCGCCTGCCACAGCACTCCCGCGCCGATGGCAATCGGGATGGCCAGTGCCGCCCGCCGCGAGCGCACCACGTACAGGACCAGCACGAAGGCAAAGAGCGGTGTCGACCAGCGGTAGATTTCGGCAATGCCAGGGCGGAGGAACTGGGCGTCATGCAGCGACGCCACCATCACCAGCAGGTACGCGCAGTACGGCACCAGGATGCTCGACCACCGGATGGCCTCGCGCCGGGTGACCAGGTGGACGGCGAGCGCACCCACGGCCGCGCCCAGTGCGACCTTGGTAGCCGTCCATTCGACCCCGCCTGCACTGACGGCCCCCGTTGCCTGCACGGGGACCGACGCGACGAGGAAGACCGCCGCTGCGGCGGGGACGAGCAGGTAGAACAGTCCGGCGGCGACCGCCGGGATGGCCAGCAGGTCGAACGGTCGAGGCAGTATCAGGATAGCCAGAACAGCCGCGACGGCGAGCGCCCAGCCGAACAGCGTTGGGGCTGGCAGGCTGGGCAGCGGCTTAGCCGTCGAGAATCGCACGTGGATCCTGCCCTACGTAGCGACGGAAATAGGCGATCGTCTCCCGCAGGCCGTCATGGATCGGGATCGTCGGTTCCCAGCCTAGCAGGGTGCGCGCCCGGGTGATGTCAGGGCAGCGGCGCTCCGGGTCGTCTGGCCGGCGCTCCAGAAACTCGACTTCGGACGGGGAGTCGCACAGATCCAGGATGATCTGCGCCAGCTCCAGCACCGTCCGCTCGTCCGGATTCCCGAGGTTGATGACCTTCCCGCGCGCCTCGTCGCGATCCATCGCCAGGATCAGGCCGCGGACGAGGTCGCTGACGTAGCAAAGTGAGCGGGTCTGAGACCCGTCACCGAAGATCGGGAGCGGCTCGCCCCGCAGGGCGCGCATGATGAAGTTGGGCACCACGCGGCCATCCTGCGGGTCGTTGCGTGGTCCGTACGTGTTGAAGATGCGAACGATGCGAGCGTCCAGGTCGTAGCGGCGGATGAACTCCATGGTGATCGACTCGCCGAACCGCTTGCTCTCGTCGTAGCAACTGCGCGGCCCGATCGGATTGACGTTGCCCCAGTACGTTTCCGGCTGCGGGTGGACCAGCGGATCTCCATAGGCTTCCGACGTCGAGGTGAAGAGCAAACGTGCGCCGCTGCGTTGCGCGAGGCGGAGCAGGTTCAGCGTCCCGACCGAATTCACCAGGTGGGTCTCGATCGGGTGGCGCATGTAGCCCTCGGGGCTGGCCGGGCTTGCCAGGTGATAGATCTGGTCGGCCTCGATGTCGAGTGGCTCGATGACATCGTGCTCGATCAACGTGAATCGGGGATGCTCGAGCAGGTGGGCGACGTTTGCACGGCGGCCGGTAATGAAGTTGTCGACGGCGATGACTTCATGGCCGGCGGCCAGGAGCGCGTCACAGAGATGGGACCCGATGAAGCCAGCGCCACCGGTAACGAGTATCCGCACGCGATGCCTCCTTAGCCGGAATCACCGCCGGTTCGTCCGACCTCAAGGTCGATGATCGCAGTCACGAGCCAAAAGGCTAGCGCCAGACCAGGAAGGAAGTAGCCGTTGTCAACCAGCCCGTGGGTAGCGCCGGCAACGAGTGCGCCCAGAGCACCAAGTCCGAGCCGGGTCTGCTGGCCGACGATGCGGTGAACTCGGCGGACGAGCACCACGACGTAGGCTGCGGCTACGCCAAGGCCCATTATACCGAGCCGCAGCCAGAGGTCGAGGACAATGTTGTGAGGGTGTGAGGTGAAACGCTCCGGCCAGGCTTCGGGCAACACGTAGCGCGGGGCGTACTGGTAGAGGAACTGATCCAGCCCGACCCCGGTGATGGGGTGGTCGCGGATCATCGCCAGCGACGACTGCCAGATCGCGAGCCGCAGCGAGCCGCTGCCGCCGGAGAAGAGGCTGAGGATCCGATCGCCGGCCACCAGGACCAGGACGCCGCCTAACACGACGGCGCCGATCGCCAGTGCTCCGGCCAGGCGACGACGCCCGGCTAGCCAGGCGACGACGAGCAGGCCGGCGCCCGCCCCCAGGTAGGCACCGCGGGAGAAGGTGAGCAGCAGTCCCCCCGCACAGACCGCGGCCAGCGCCAGCCAGCGGGCATCCACGCGCGACCGGAAGGCGATGCCGAGCGCAGCGGCGAAGGGGACGACACGCTCCAGGTAGAGGCCGAGCGCGTTGGGATGCGGGAAGGTACCGCTGATGCGCACGACCCCCTCGACGGCCAGCCCGCTTCCGCTCAGTCCGTCCACGGCTGCGGAGACGGCGGCGAGTGCCGCCGCGCCGGCAAACAGCCAGGCGACGAGCCACCTGTCGGCGCGGTCCGTGAGGTACCAGCGAAGGAGGAAGGCAAACAGCACCGGTTCGAGGATGACCCAGCGATACTCCCGCAGGCTCTCGGCACGGTGGCTCGGATCAGCGACGGTGAACAGCGACAGAGTGCCGACCACCACGAGCGCGATCGCCACCGGACCGAAGCCGCTAAAGGCGAGGGTCCTAGCACGTCCCAGAGCCTCTTGCGCGACGGAGAAGCCGCCGCGGAGCAGGGTTTTGCCGGCACGCAGCGCGATACCCCCACAGGCCGTGGCAAGCAAGACCTCGGCGGGGTTGAACCGCAGCGACCCGAACGGAAGGGGCATTTCGATCAGCGCCAGGGACGCCGCGATCGCGGCGAGCACGCCGGGAGGATCAAGCGCGGCGATGCCGATGGCAAGCAAGAGGAGCGCGGCCACGACCGGTAGCGGCGGCTCGATGTAGAGGGAGGCGACGGCCAGCATGACCGCAGCGCTCGCGCCCCAGGTAGGGATCGGGAGCCTTCTCTCGGCCGCTTGACCTACCTCCGACGCCCGGGTGACCTTCACCGGCGACCTCCGGGTTGAGATTCCGTCAGAGAGGTAGGTGCCCAACCGAGCCGGTAGACCGCCTCCCAGGCAAGCCCGCGAAGCGCCACCACGAGGAGCAACAGCACCCCACCGTAGAACAGCGCGAAGGCCCAGGGGAAGGGGGTCTGCGCTTCAACGATGATGGCGGAGATCGCAAGTTGTCCCTGTGACCCGTTCGTGATGACCAGGTCGTGCTCGCCGTGCGCCAACCCGCTGGCGATCACGATGTCGCGATCCGCCGCCTTGCTTGCTCGCAGCCGCACGAAGCTGCCGAGTTCGTCCTGTTCCAGATCCGGCACCGGCTCGCCGTCCACCGTGATGTAGGCGCGGCTCGACTCGGGGCCGATGCGCGCCGTCAGCAGCACCTGCGTGCCGTGGACGCGCAGGCGGGCGACGGCGCCGGGCTGATCGGTGACGACGCTGGTGACATCGCCGAGTGGCTGGGTGTACCAGTCGCCGACGAGCTCGACCGGGGCGTCGACGACATGGTGCTGCCCCGGCGCGAGAATTCCCTCGCGCGCCGCGCGTTCGGGCCCTGGTACCCGGATCGAGGGGAGTGTCGCTTCCAGGTGGATACCCCAGAGGAGCGCGAGGAGCAGCACGGGCACGGCCGCAGCCAGCCGTCTGGCGGTCAGGCCCGGTCGGGGACGCCGCGGTGGGAAGTCGCGCGTCGGTTGAGCGTCGTCAGCGTAGTCGATCATCGTGTGCGTCGTCTCATCAAAATGATGGCGGCGGCGACTCCCGCGAGCCCCGCGAGCGCGTACGCGCCGAACTGAGTATAGGTCCGGCGGTACGCGACGGCGATGCCGTCGATCGCCAGCTCCGAGGCAGAGCCGAGGGTGAGCCGCACCCGATGCTCGGCCTGCGGTCGGTCACTGTCGAGTCCGGAGACGATCGGGACCTCGCGCGCACCCACTGGGAGGGAGCTCAGGTCGATGTAGGCGCGGCCGGCGCTGTCACGCTGGATGCCGGTTCCGGACGCCGGACGGCCGTCGACCTCCACGTACAGGCGCCCGCGGGGTGCAACGGGCGGGAGCAGAAGCGTCACCTCCGAGCCGTAGAACCGTAGCTCGATCGCCGCGCCGGGTTGGTCCGACCGGATGTACTGACCCCCCATGGCGCGGGAATCGCTGACCCGCGGCCAGGTGCCAAAGGCGATGATCGGCGCCTCCATTTCTCCGTAGACCCCGGGCAGGGCGAGCTGCCGGGCGGTGGCGTCGCGTTGAACGGTCAAGTAGGCCAGGCGCGGGGTGAACTCGACGTCGACAAGTCGGAAGTAGTAGAGCGGATCGCTCGGCGGGATGTTCCCGATCTGGCGGAAGTACCAGATGCTGACCGTCCCGACCCACGGGAGATGCTCGCGCATCCAGGCGATGCCCTCGGGGGTCCAGGCGGCCTGCTGCTCCTCGGTCACCCGCCGCCAGACGAGCCGGTCCGCATCCATCGTTTCCGGTGCCGCATTCCACCCGTACTCGTTGAGCCAGACCGCCTTGTGCTCGTCACCGAACTCGACCATGACCTCCCGTAGGAGCTCGATCCGGCGGACGTTGATCTGGTCGGGATCCGGTTCCGCCGTTGGAGGCTGGTCGAGGCCGTAGGCCGAAGCGGACATGATGTCGAAGTAGGCGCCCGCGCCGAGGCGGTAGAGCTCCCGCCAATAGTCCAGCTCGGGCATGGCGCGTTCGGAATGCTCGGTCGTCATCGCCATCGGCGCGCTGAGGATCACCACGTTGGGGTCCACCGCCTTCGCACGGCGGTACGCCGCTTCGAGGAGCCGGGCGTAACCGGCCGGGTCAACCTTGCCGCCCCATTCGACCGCCAGGTTGGGCTCGTTCCAGATCTGGATGAACTGGACCCGGCCGCGGTAGCGCTCGACGAAGGCCGCGACGAAGTTGGCGAAGTCCTCGGGGTCCGAGGGCGGAGTATTCGGCGTCGTGCCGGGGGGACGGGCCCACTCGGGGGTGTGGTCGAGCCGGGCGATGATGCGGACGCCGTAGCGCTCGGCGAGCGCGACGATCTCGTCGTACTTCTTCCAGGCGTCTTGCTGCCACTTCTGGTCCCAGTGGCTGCCGCGGGCGGGCTCGATCTCACTCCAGAGGAACCCCTGCTTGATCCACCCGATGCCCGCCGCCGCGATCATCTCCATCGTCTTTTCGCGCTTCCACGGCTCGACATCGTCGGCGAGAAAGGTGTTGACGCCGTAGGGATTGACCTGAGCGAAGGTCATCGTCTGGATCGGCGTCGGTCGCTCCTGGGTCATCGCCCAGGGTGCTCGAACGGAGAGGTTCCAGGTCTCCAGACCGACACTGGCGATCAGGAGAACGAGCGCGGTGATCGTGCCGGCGCAGGACCGGCGTGTGGTTCGATCGTCGGCCCGGATGTCGTGCTGTGGGGCTGCCGTGTGGCTCATGTGCCTCGCGTCCCAGGTCGCCGAGCACGCGCGGGCTGACCACGCATTCCCTGGCACCGGGCCGCCCCGGCACGGCTCGGAGTGGCGGCAGACGCGCGCCCGATTATAGCAGTCGCTCCCGGCGCGGACGGCACGAGGCCTCCAAATGGCGGGTACAATGACCGCGCGACCGGACCTGACTGAGGAGGAGGGCGCCATGGTGGATGAGCCGCGTGCGGTGATCGGGGTGATCGGCGGGAGCGGGCTCTATCAGATGCCCGATCTCACCGACGTGCAGGAGGTAGAGGTCGATACGCCCTTCGGTCCGCCGAGCGCTCCGCTGGCGATCGGAACGCTGGCGGGGGTGCGTGTCGCGTTCCTGCCGCGGCACGGGCGGCATCATCAGCTTCACCCGTCGCGAGTCCCGGCACGGGCCAACTTCTGGGCGCTGAAGGCAGTCGGCGTGCGCCGCGTCATCTCCGTGAGTGCCGTGGGCAGCCTGCGCGACGACATCCACCCGCTCGACCTCGTCGTGCCCGATCAGGTCGTGGATCGGACCGTCAATCGTCCTCGAACGTTCTTCGATACGGCTCCGGTGGTCCACGTGGAACTGGCCGACCCGTTCTGCCCGGAGGTGCGCGCGGCGCTGGTGACGGCTGCCAAGGCGGTTGCGAATCGGGTACACGATGGCGGTACCTACCTCTGCATCGAAGGGCCGCAGTTCTCGACCCGCGCGGAGTCGGAACTGCACCGGCGATGGGGCATGGATCTGGTCGGCATGACGGCGATGCCGGAGGTCCGCCTGGCGCGCGAGGCGGAATTGTGCTTCGGGATCCTGGCGTTGGTGACCGACTACGACGTCTGGCACGAGAGTGCCGAGGATGTCAGCGTGGCGCAGGTGATCCAGAACCTGCACCGGAACGTCGAGACGGCGCAGGAGGTCTTGCGCGCCGTCATCCCCTCGCTTGCAACGGAACCCGCGTGCACGTGCGGCACTGCGCTGCAGCACGCGATTGCGACGGCTCCGGAAGCGGTCCCTCGGGAGACGCGGCAACGCCTCTCGCTGCTCCTCGGCCGGTACCTCCCAGTTGAGCCGACCGGTTGACCCGATGCCGCAGCGTGTAAGATTCCCGGCTGCAGCCACCCGAGCCCGGTGGTGGGGGTGGCGTCGGTCAATCTGACGGGAAGGATTGTGCCGCGTGCTGGCGGCATTGCGCCGATTCCGCTTCACCGAGTTTCAGTTGCTCGTCGTGCCGTCCTTGATGGCCATCGTCGGGCTGCTGACCATCTTCTTGACTCGGACGGGCACCGTCGAGTGGACCTGGCGAGACATCTGGGTCAGCCTTGCCTACGTGGCGATGCTGATCGGTATCAGCGCCTGGCTCAGCATCTCCGGCTTCAAAGGGGATCAGGTCCTCTTCCCGATCGTGGCAATGCTCGCCGGGCTTGGGTTGCTCATGACCCAGCGCCTGCAACCGGTCCTGGAGGCCAGGGGAGCCGCCTGGGCTCGCCTCCCGGAGCGTCAGTTGATTTACCTGGCGATGGGGCTGGTGCTGTTCTGGGGCATGATGACCTTCGTCCGCCAGCTCGACTGGCTGCGGCGGTATAAGTACACCTGGGCCTTCGCCGGCGTGCTGTTGATGGTGATCACCTTCATGTTCGGCCAGGAGATCAACGGCGCGCGGCAATGGCTCGACTTGGGGATCGTCACGATCCAACCGGACGAGATCGTCAAGCTCATCCTCGTCGTCTTCCTGGCGGCCTATCTCGACGACCACCGGGCAGCGATCAACACCGTCTGGCGCGTCGGACCGCTGAACTTGCCGCCGATCCCGTACCTGCTGCCGATGGTGCTGATGTGGCTTATCGCCGTGGGGACCGTGGTGCTTCAGAACAACCTCGGCAGTGCCTTGCTCTTCTTCGGGATCTTCCTCGTCATGCTCTACGTCGCCACGGGGCGGACGCTCTACGTCGTCGTTGGGTCCGCGTCGTTTGCTGCGGCGGTCTACGTCGCCTACCAGCTCTTCGGCCGGATCGCCGACCGGGTGCAGAACTGGATCAATCCGTGGGTGGATCCCTGGGGCACGGGTCTGCAGCCGATCCAATCGGACTACGCGATGGCCGCCGGGGGCCTGTTCGGGACAGGTCTCGGGCACGGGTATCCCCAGTTCATCCCCGTCGTTGAAACCGACTACATCTTCGCCGTCATTGGGGAGGAGCTGGGCCTCCTCGGGACGATCGGCGTCCTCTGCCTGTACCTGCTGCTGATTGGGCGTGGCTACCTCATCGCGCTCCGGGCGGAGGACGGGTTTGCCCGGCTCCTGGCGACCGGACTGACGACAATCATTGCGCTCCAGACGCTCATCATCGTCGGCGGTGTGGTCCGCCTGATCCCGCTGACGGGTGTGACCTTGCCGTTCATCAGCGCGGGGGGTAGCTCGCTCCTCGCCAACTTCATCATCGTCGCTTTGCTGCTACGCACCAGCGACCCTGAGTGGAGGCGAGGATGAGGCTGTTCGTCCGTGCCGTGGCGCTGGTCGCCGCGGCGCTCGTGGTTGCCTACGGGTTCTTCGTGCTCGACCAGGAACAGCAGGTCGAGTGGCTCGGGGTGGTCGCGGTCGCCTTCTTCCTCCTGGTGCTTGCGCTCTGGCCATCGTTCCCGGCTGGTGGGGGAAACAGCTTCGAGCGGTCGTTGACGCGGACGGCGTCGGTGGTGTTCGCTGTCTTCGTTCTCGTCAGCGTCCAGTTGGTGCATCTCCAGGTGGTCGATGCCGACGAGATCGGTTCGCGGACCATGCCGACAGCAGAGGGCACGGTCATGGACCCGCGACAGGCGATCGTGTCGGCTCGGGTGGCGCGCGGTCGCATCCTTGCGGCCGGGGGAGAGCCGATCGCGGACACAGTGATCAATCCGGATGGGACGTGGCGGCGGGAATACGGGGATCCCGCGGCCACCTACCTGGCCGGGTTCTACTCGCCCCTCGCGTACGGCTTGAGCGGCCTGGAGCAGACCTACAACGCCTATCTCCGGGGTGAGGAGGGGGGCAACCCGTTCACCGAGTGGCTGGACGGTATCCTGCACCGCGAGCGCCGCGGCTACGACCTCGAGTTGTCGATCGATCTCGACCTCCAGCGCCGGGCCCACGAGCTGCTGGGCGATCAGTCAGGTGCCGTCGTGTTGATGGATGCCAAGACGGGCGCCGTGCTCGCGATGGCGGGCTCACCAACCTACGACCCGGCCCGCCTGTACACCAACGCCGGGCCGGATTCCGACGCCCAGATCCAAGCGGCTGAGGCGTACTGGGCGGAACTGACGCAGCCGGGCAGCTCCGCGCTCTTGACGCGCCCCACGCAGGGCCTCTACGCGCCCGGCTCGGTCTTTAAGACCGTGACCGCAGCAGCGGCGATCGAGACGGGCGTGGCGGCGCCAGATACCGTCTACCGCGACGAAGGTGCGCTGACCGTCGACGGACGGGTCATCCCTGAAGAGAACCGCCCCGACCCCAACCGGGTCAGCTACACCCTCGATGAAGCGTATGCCTGGTCGCTCAACGTCGTGTACGCGCAGGTCGGGCTTCAGCTCGGAGCGGAGCGGCTGAAGCAGTACGCGACGCGCTTCGGGTTCGAGCAGGAGATCCCGTTTGACCTCCCGGTGGCGGTGAGCCAGATCTCGCAGGACGAGGGGTTCCTCAACAACCGCGCGGCGCTGGCCGACACGGCATTCGGACAGGGGCAGCTTTTCGTCACGCCGCTGCAGATGGCGCTCGTCGCCGACGCGGTGGCCAACGGCGGCGAGATGATGCGGCCGTACCTCGTCCAGCGGGTCAGCACGTACGACGGCAAGACGCTCCAGACCCGTTCGCCGGAGGTCTGGAAGCGCGCGATCTCCGAGGACACCGCCGCCGTCCTGCGGGACATGATGGTGCATTCGGTACAGAACGGCTGGGCGAGTGATGCCGCGATCCCGGGCTACCTCGTGGGCGGCAAGACGGGGACGGCTGAAGCGGGCGGTGGCGAGCCGCATGGCTGGTTTATCGGCTTCGCGGGCAAGCAGGAGCCCGAGTACGTGGTCGCGGTCATCGTCGAGCACGGCGGCGTCGGCGGAACCTCGGCGCTTCCGATCGGCCGCGAGATGCTCCGGGCGGCCCTCGAGCGGTCGGGCGAGTAGTCGCCAATCGGTTCCTTCTGACCAACCGGGAACGGCCAAATCTGCGCTCCCTACGGGCCTATCGGGGCCTCCCCGACGGGCCCGATTTTGGTATGCAGACAATGATCCTGGTATAATTGGCAAGTGCGGCAGGCTTGGGAGGTCGGGGAGTGAATATCAGCCGATCGGTGTTTGAACGTCTCGTCGTTCAGGCGCTCGATGACCTTCCGGAAGAGTTCCTGGCCGCCCTGGACAACGTCGATGTCGTGATCGAGCGCGAGCCAACCCGAGAGCAGCGCCTGGCGGCGGGGGTCGGTGGAGGAACCCTGTTCGGGCTCTACGAAGGCGTACCGCAGACCGAGCGCGAGGGGTACGGGTTCGTTCTGCCGGACAAGATCACGATCTTCCAGGGACCCATCACCCGCTACGCCCGCACGCACGCCGAGGTTCGGGAGATCGTGCGGGATACCGTGATCCACGAGCTTGCCCACCACTTTGGCATCTCCGATGAGCGGCTCCGCGAACTGGGCCGCTACTGAGGAGGAGACGGAGCCCACGTGCAGAGTCAACGGCGACCGAGCGAGGCGGACAACCAGAAGCTGCCGGGCATCATCGACACGTTCGGCGAGGCATTCGCTCTGGTCGTCCAGCGCCCATACTTGGCGCTCGTGCCGGTGCTCCTCGATCTCTACCTCTGGCTCGGTGTGAGTCTCTCCGTAAAGCCCTTGGCCGACGAGGTGGAGCGGTGGCTTCGTTCACTTCCCGACGTCAACGCTGAGGCGGTCGATCAGGTCGTGCGATTCGGGGAGAGCTTCGACCTCGTCTCTCTGCTCGGTGTGAGCATTCCGACGCTGGTCGGCCAGCTCGGTCACAGTGCCGTCGCGGCGGTCGGTGACCACCTGTGGCTGACGGATCTGCCGTGGTGGTCGATTCCACCGCTGGCGGCTGCGCTGGTGGTCGCCGGGCTGATCGTCGGCACGCTCTACCTCACCGGCGTGGCGTACGTGGTACGGGCGCAGCCCTTCAATAGGCGGTTCTGGCGGGATGCGGGCCGTAACGCCATGCGGATGCTTGGGTTCGTGGTCATCACGATCCTCGGCGCAATGCTGCTGATCTTGCCGGTCATCTTCACCAGCGTGGTGCTGATGGTGATCGGGATCAATGCGGTGCCGCTCCTGGTTCTGCTGGCGTGGTCCGCGGGGATGTGGCTGTTCTTCCTGCTGTTCTTCGCGCAGTACGCCATCGTCGTCTCGGATGTTGGACCGCTGCGTGCCATCTACCTCAGCTACAACGTGGTTCGGCGGAATGTCTGGAGCGCGGCTGGATTCATCATCGTCTATTTCGTGATCAGTAACGGCGTGCCCGTGGCCCTCAACCTCCTCACCAGTTCGCCGGTGGGCGTGGTGCTGGCCATGGGCGGGAACGCCTTCATCGCAACCGGGGTCATCGCTGCGGCGATGCTCTTCTATCGGGACCGGGCGCGAGCGCTGGGCCAACCCGGTCCACTCTCTAATGCCCCGGCCGGCCCAGCGAGTTGAAAGGTCGTAGTTTCGTGGCAGAAGCACTTCTTTCCAAGTACGACGCGTCAAGCATCCAGGTGTTGGAAGGGCTGGAAGCCGTTCGACGTCGCCCCGGTATGTACATCGGGACGACCGACATCCGTGGCCTCCACCATCTCGTGTATGAGATCGTCGACAACAGCGTCGATGAGGCCCTGGCAGGGTACTGTGACCGGATCGACGTGACGATTCACGCCGACGGCGCGGTGACGGTCGTCGACAACGGCCGCGGCATTCCGGTGGATGTTCACCCGAAGCTGGGGAAGTCGGCGCTAGAGGTCATCATGACCGTGCTCCACGCCGGCGGGAAGTTCGGCGGCGGCGGATACAAGGTGTCCGGCGGCCTCCACGGCGTCGGCGCGTCGGTGGTCAATGCCCTGTCGGAGTGGGTCGTCGTCGAGGTGCGTAAGGACGGGAAACTGTACCGCCAGCGCTACGAGCGGGGGCGGCCGGTCACGCCGGTGGAGCAGGTCGGTGAGGTCGGGCCAGACGAGCACGGCACCAAGACGACGTTCAAGGCGGACGCCACGATCTTCGACTCGATCAACTACAACTTCGACACGCTGATGCAGCGCTTCCGGGAGATCGCCTACCTGACCAAGGGGCTCCAGATCACTTTCCGGGACGAGCGCACCGACCGCGAGATGTCCTTCTACTTCGACGGGGGGATCGTCTCGTTCGTGCGGCACCTCAATCGCCGAAGGCAGGTGCTCCAGCCGCGGCCGTTCGCCGTCTCGCGGGAAGTGAACGGCAACCTGATCGAGGTGGCGCTGCAGTACAACGACGGCGTGGCCGAGTCGACGTACACCTTTGCCAACAACATCAACACGATCGACGGTGGGACGCACCTCACCGGATTCAAGGCCGCGCTGACCCGGACGATCAACGACTACGCGCGGCGGGCCGGCTTCCTCAAGGAGACGGATGAAAACCTCAGCGGTGAGGACGTCCGCGAGGGGTTGACGGCCATCGTCAGCGTCAAGCTGCCCGAGCCACAGTTCGAAGGGCAGACCAAGGGGCGGCTCGGGAATGCCGAGGTGGCGGGCCAGGTCCAATCGGTGGTGAACGACGCGCTGGCAACCTACCTGAACGAGAACCCGCAAGCGGCCCGCCGCATCGTGGACAAGTGTGTGACCGCGGCGCGTGCCCGGGAGGCAGCCCGCAAGGCGCGCGAGCTGGTGCAGCGCAAGGGTGCACTCGACACGCTCAGCCTCCCGGGTAAGCTCGCCGACTGCCAGGAGCGTGATCCGGCGCGGGCCGAACTCTACATCGTCGAGGGTGATTCCGCAGGCGGTTCCGCCAAGCAGGGACGTGACCGGCGGTTCCAGGCGGTCCTGCCGCTGCGCGGGAAGATCCTGAACGTCGAGAAGGCACGCCTGGACCGGATGCTCCAGAATGAGGAGATCCGTGCGCTCATCACGGCGCTCGGCACGTCGATCGGCGACCAGTTCGACGCGTCGAAGCTGCGCTATCACCGGATTATCCTGATGACCGACGCCGACGTCGACGGGGCGCACATCCGGACGCTGCTGCTGACCTTCTTCTTCCGCCATCTTGAGAGCCTGATCGTCGACGGGCGGCTGTTCATCGCCCAACCGCCGCTCTATCGCCTCCAGTCGGACAAGGAGATCCACTACGTCTACTCCGATGCGCAGCGCGACGAGATCATCGCCGCGGGCGGCCCGAACAAGACGTGGGAGATCGTCCGATACAAGGGCCTGGGCGAGATGAACCCGGAGCAGCTCTGGGAAACGACGATGGACCCGGAGAACCGAACGCTGCTCCAGGTGACGCTGGAAGACGCCGTGCGGGCCGATGAGACCTTTGACATGCTGATGGGGAGCGCCGTGCCGCCGCGCCGCCGCTTCATCCAGATGCACGCGCGCGAAGTGCAGAACCTGGACGTTTGATCCGGAGCGGCTGGAGAGGGCCGGGACCATCTTGGAGAGAACCGCGACGTCGCGGGAGAACCTGCCGATCGCGTTGGACGCGTCGGGCGGTGATCGCGCTCCGGAGCAGCCGGTCGAGGGCGGCGTCCGGGCGGTGCGGGAATTGGGGATCCCGGTGGCGCTGGTCGGGCGCGCTGCGGAGGTCGAGCGTCTCGTCCGCGGGCTTGGCGGCCCGTTTCCCGGACTGACCATCATTGATGCCCCCGACGTCGTCACGATGGAAGACCAGGCGGTCGCAGCGGTGCGGCGCAAGAGCCGTGCGTCGATCGTGGTGGCCATCGAGGAAGTCAAAGAGGGGCGGGCATCGGCAGTCGTATCGGCCGGGCACTCGGGTGCGGTGGTCGCAGGGGCGCTCTTCGGTTTGGGTCGCCTGCCGGGGATCGACCGTCCGGCGATCGCGATACCATTCCCCAAGCTCACCGGTGGTTCCGTGCTGTTGCTGGACGCGGGAGCGGTGACGGACCCCCGACCCCAGCACCTGGTGCAGTATGCGCGCCTCGCCACGGCGTACTTGCGCTATGTTGACGGTGTGCCCGAGCCGCGGATCGGGCTGCTCAGCAACGGCGAGGAGGCGGGCAAGGGGAACACCCTGGTACGGGAGACTCACAGCCTGCTTGCGGCGGCTCCCGATATTCGTTTCGCTGGGAACATCGAAGCCAACGCGATCATCTCCGGGACAGTCGACGCCGTCGTCTGCGACGGCTTCACCGGGAATGTGCTGCTCAAGACCGCGGAGGGGACCGCGGCATTCGTACAATCCGCGCTGCGCGAGGCATTGACCGCCCGGTGGTATACCCGGATACCGGCGCTGCTGCTGCGCAGGAGGATACGCCAGGTGGCCCGCAGCCTGGACTACCGGGCGTACGGCGGCGCGCCGCTCCTCGGGGTACGCGGCATCGTGATCATCGCGCACGGGAGGTCCGACAGCACCGCGATCAAGAATGCGGTGGCCGCGGCGCAGCGAGCCGCAGCCTCGGGCCTCGTCGATTCCCTCATGGGCGGAATGGTGGAACAAGACGCCCAGCGGGCGTAGCTCACACGCGCTTCTCGACTGCCGTACGTCGAGACGCGCGCACCAAGCCTGAGGGCCGTGGACGGCACTCTCACAGGTCAGTTTGGCGTTTAATCCAGGGATGCTGGGCGGAACTCCAGCGATCGAGCCCCGCCCAGATTCGTGATCGGGTGGGTTGAACTAGTCGGCAGCCGCGGCCTCGCCGCTCACCGCACGCTTCAACTGCGTCCCGGGCTTGAAGCTCGGGCTGCGGCGCGACGGGATGGTGATCCGCTCGCCGGTCTGCGGGTTGCGCCCCTCGCGCGCGCCCCGCTCGCTGATCCGGAAGGTGCCGAAGCCGGTGATGGCGACTTCATCACCCGACGCTAGCGCCTCGCGAATCGCCTCGAAGGTCGCGTTGACGACCGTGCTGACGTGGCTCTCCGGCTGCTGGACCTTCCGTGCCACCGCCTTGACGAGGTCGCTCTTCCTCATGAGTCGATCCCTCCCATCGTCGGCCGCGAGGGCCGTTGTGACGAAACGTCGCGTCCACTATAGCACATCTCGATGCTAGATCAAGGATTGTGGCGCGTATGTACGCTTATCGTCTCACCTTTACCGCGCAATTCACGTGCCCGGCGCTGTCTCGCGGCCTCGAAGAGGATCACGGTGCCCGCCATCGCCGCGTTGAGCGACTCCAGGCCACCCGCTAGTGGGATGCGCACGGTCGCGGTCGCAAACTCCCGCGCGGCCGGGGAAAGGCCGTCTGCTTCGCTGCCGATGATGACGCACGCCGGGGCGGTCCAGTCGATTGCGTCGTAGACGATATCGGCGTCGGCCGTCGCGGCAATGCGGGTGGCGATGCCGGCGATTCTTGGGTCCGGCGCCCGCCAGTCCAGGTGGGCGATCGGGAGGCGGAAGTGCGCGCCCATCCCGGCGCGGACGACTTTCGGCGCGAATGGGTCGGTTGTGCCCGCGGTCACGTACACGCCGTTCGCCCCGGCGCCCAGCGCCGCGCGCAGCAGCGTTCCCAGGTTCCCCGGGTCTCGAATTCCGTCGGCGATCAGGATCAGTGGCGCGGTGACTTTGTCGTGTGCGTTTTCACGCTCCCCGAGTTGCGGGAAGGGGAAGATGCCGACGACGCCCTGCGGTGTCTCGGTGTCGGCGATCGACCGGAGGAGGGCACTCGTCACCGGGACAACCCGTGCGCCGCGGGCACCAGCCTCCGCAGCAAGCTCCTGGAGAGCCGTGTGCTCCTTCTCCGCGTCGATGAAGAGAACCGACGGGGCTGCGCCCGCGTCGAGGGCGTCGGTGATGAGCCGTACCCCCTCAACAAGAAAAGCCCGCTCTGCGTAGCGGGCCTTCCGTCGCTGGAGCGATCGGGCGAGCTTCACCCATCGGTTCTGGCTGCTGGTGACCGTCGGTCCGAAGTCGGACATGGCCCAGGCGGCCCTTACAGCGCCTGCTTGGCCACCTCGACCAGCCGCCCGAAGGCAACGCTGTCGCGCACCGCCAGGTCGGCGAGCATCTTGCGGTCAACCTCGACGCCAGCCTTGTTGAGACCCTCGATGAAGCGGCCGTAGGGCAAACCGTACTGGCGTGCACCGGCGTTGATGCGGACGATCCACAGCCGGCGCATGTCGCGCTTGCGGTTGCGGCGGTCGCGGTACTGGTTGGTCAGCGACCGCATGACCGCTTCATTGGCGGCCCTGAACCGGCGGCTCCGCGAGCCGCGGAAGCCCTTGGCCTGCTTGAGCACCTTCTTGTGGCTACGGCGCGCAACGGTGCCGCGCTTGACGCGAACCATTTCGTGTCCACTCCCTCGTCAGTCGGGCCGGGTTAGGAGCCGTACGGGAGCAGCCGGCGGAGCTGCTTGCGGCTGGCCGGAGCGACCTCGATCATCTTGTCGAACGCGCGCAGCCGGCGCTTCGCCTTCTTGCGGCGGAGATGGCTGCGCTCACCATGCATGCGCATGATCTTGCCGCCTGCGGTGATCTTGAAGCGGCGCTTGGTGCCGCTGTGGGTCTTCATCTTCGGCATTGCTGTGTCCTCGTGTCCTTCTCGCTCCCGTGGCGCAGCCTACTGCTCCGCGCCTGATCCTTCGTTCGCCTCGGGGCGCTCCGACTCGCCACGCTCCGGTGCGGGGGCCTTCGGGCTCAGCATCATCACCATGGTCCGGCCTTCCATATGCGGTGCCTGATCCACCACCGCGACCGGAGCCAGTTGCTCCGCCAGTCGATTGAGCAGACCCTCGCCGATGTCCTGGTGCGCGATCTCGCGCCCACGGAACAGCACGGAGATCTTCACCTTATCCCCGGACTGCAGGAACCGGTACGCTTGCCGGCCCTTGGTGGCGAGGTCATGGTCGTCGATCTTGGGCCGTAGCCGCACCTCTTTGACCACGACCGCCCGTTGCTTCTTGCGCGACTCCCGCTCGCGCCGGCTCTCTTCGTAGCGGAACTTGCCGTAGTCCATGAGCCGGCACACGGGCGGCGATGCGTTCGGCTGTACCTCGACCAAGTCGAGGCCCCGCTCACGCGCCATCTCGAGCGCGTCGCGCGTCCGCATGACACCGATATGCGTGCCGTCCTCGTCGATGAGGCGAACTTCCGGCACGCGGATCCGCTCGTTGGTTCGTACTGGTCTCGTCGTACTGATTGATGCCTCCCGTTGAACAATACAGAGCCGCAGCATCGACGACCGCGCGTGCTGCGGCAATCAGGCGAACCTCGCTCGAAATCTTAGCATAGCCGCGGCAAGGCGGTCAATTTGGCCGACTCGCCAGTTTCGGGTCGTCGGGGCGCTCGAAGATAACCACATCGCCCTGTTGGAAGACCCGCGACCAGCCAAGCTGCTCAAGCGCGGCCAAGCCGTCCTCCGGATAGGGCGGGCCGACCGTGCACCCAGGCTCATAGCCGTCGCGCTCGTGCGTACCCACGTAGATATAGCGCACACGGTATTGCTCCAGCAAGGCACGGGCCATCGGGCTGGTAGGGTCACGGTAGATGGTATTCACGTCTGCCTGCCGCTGTCCGATCTCGGCGAGCTCCTCCGGCCGTCCGCTGCGCCACTGGTACTCGTGGAAGTGCCAGCCGATCACCGTCGGGAGCCCCGTAGCCATCGATACTCGGTCATGCGGTAGCCCGGCCGCAACGCCGTAGGAGCAGCCCGGAGCCTCGAGTACCACGTCACCGGGCCGTGCATTCGCCGCCAGCCATGCGATCGCGGCTCCCTCAGCGGGCGACGTCGTGTCGATGTAGGCCAGACCGTCAATGCCTCGCCAGTCGCCGAAACCGTCGGTCCAGCGGTACGCGGACAGCGGCGGGTACAGTGCCGCGCCGAGCATGACGAGCGCCAGCAATGCGCCCGCAGCCCAGGTAGGCGCGCGGCCGAGGGCGTCGCGCAGGCGAGGCATGGCGAGGATGATCGCGGCGGCACCCGCAACCGCGAGGATCGCCCAGACCTGGAAGTACACCTTGAAGACGGTGTTCATCCGGTCGCCGAAGGCATCCTGCAGGAACGCGACTTCGGGTACGAGCACCAGTGCCCAACCAAACGCGAGGAGCGCCCCCGTCGCGCGCATCGTGGGCTCGGCCGGCGCCCGGCGCAGGAGCAGCAACAGGAGCGCCAGCGGAATCCCGATGAGCCAGAGCGCCGCGAAGCGTGCCAGGGTTCCGACCACCATGGCGACGGGCACGGCCGCCAGGAGCAGACCGCTCACAGGACGCCGCGACTGTGGGGTGAGGATCCAGAGGGCGGCGATCAGGAGCGCGGTAATCCCGAGGAAGAGGCCATAGATCGTTAGGAGCGCCGTCGCTGCGCTGCGTGGCCAGATGACGATTCCGACGGTTCGCACGAGCCGCCCGACGACGGGAAGGTCGGCGATCCAGGCAGGGATCGCATCCACGCTGGTCCCGATAGCGGGGGTGTAGCCGAGCGCGAACGGCAGCGCGGTGAGGAGCGCCGCGCCGACGAGGACGGCGAGCGCCACGAGTGCGGGGCGGAGCTGGCACCGGCCCGCCCCTAGGAGCAGCCCCCCGCACGTGAGCGCCAGGGCGGTTGGGAGATCCCAGGAGTTGATGGCGTAGAGTGCTCCGGCGACGATCCCGCTCGCCGCCAACGGGAAGAGGAGCGGTCGCAGTCCTCCACGAGCTCCTCCGCTCGCGCACAGGGAAAACAGCCCGACGGCGAGTCCGATCGTGGCGATGAAGAGTGGATAGGCCAGGACGTGCGGGTGGAGATCTCCCAGGACGAAGGAGAAAGCGGGAAACTCGTTGATCGTCGGTCGGGGCCCGCTGGACCCCGGCACGCCCTGGTCAACGATGACGCGCGATGCCTGCCATCCGACCCCGCTCCACCAGCCGGCGTCCAGCGTCGCTCGCGGGTTTCGAAGGAAGCGAAGCGGCGTCTCCAGGTTGCCGATGCCGACGAGCAGGAGCGCACCGAGGATCCCGCCCAGCCAGGCGGTGCCACGACCACCCGTGGCTTTGCCGAGGCGCGCAGCGCGAACGAGGTTGGCCGCGGTGCCGGCGGCGGCGACAGTGGCGTAGGCGAAGGTGGTCGCGAGGCTAAGAGTGAAGGCGACCCCAGGACCCGAGCCTGACAGCCGAGCGAGTGCCGCCATCAAGACATATCCCAGGTAGTAGTAGTTGATCGGCTGGCCGGCGAACCACGGGTCAGGCGGCGGCATGTCGGTCGCGCGGATGGCGCTGGCCAGCATCGCCATGTCCATTGGCTTTTCAGTGTAGGCCGCGTCGGGGTTGAAGCCGCGGAACACGACATAACCCAGGAATAGTACGAGTGTCGACGTGGGCCAGAGCAGCACGGTGCCGATGTTTCGCCTAAGGTAGGGGAGGATTTCTCCCCGGCGAATCTCCCATGCCCAGAGGGCAGCGCCGACCGCCAGCGGGATCGCGACCAGGAGGGTGTTGGTGAAGCGCGCGATCCCGGCAGCCGCCAGCCACCACGGTCCGGCCACGGCAAAGAGGAGGCCCAACGGTCCCGCGAGGCTCAACCCGCGGTCGGGCAACGCCGGGCTTGCCCGAAAGACGATCGGGTAGAGCAGCGCGCTCAACACGAACGCGACCCCGTACCAGGCGAGGCCCTGGGTCAGGGCGTCGATCACGCTCATGACGCCCCCCGGGAGGCCAGCGGCGGGAGGCTGGGGACGGGGAGCACCTCGTAGATCCGGGTGTTCCCCGATTCGAACACGAGCCTGAGATCAGTGCCGAGCATCTGGTCGAACGCTGCCAATCCCTCGGGCGAGGCGTACGGCTCAGCCGGCTGCGTCGCCCCGGCGAAGGGCGCCTGGATGATCGTGTGGCGCTCCACGTCTCCGACGATGATGTAGCGTACGCCGTAGCGGTGCAGGAGCGCGCGCTTCTCGTTCACATCCGTGCTGGTGTAGATGCGCCGGACGTCGAGCAGTCGCTCGTCGATCTCCGGCCAGGGCCGCTGCTGGCGCTGGTGGCGATCCCAGCCGAGCACGTCCGGCAGGCCGGTGGCGGCCGCGATGCGGCTCCCGTTGCCGCGGTATGGCCCGATACTGGCTTCCAGGATCACCGGAAGGCCTTGAGTGTGTTCGCGGAGCCAGCGGATCGCGTCGTAGTCCCCGCTGAAGTCGATGGGCTGTCCCGCCGCGTTGAAGATCCACGACCCCCGCATCCAGGCCAGCCCGTCAAGTGTGGGTGTGGTGGGACTGCCCGGCATGTGTTCGGCGAGCCGGGTGCGGGTGGCGAATATGGGATAGGCGAGGCCGGCAAGGACGAGCACTACCGCTCCCGCGAGCGCCGCGCGAGCCACCAGAACCTGCACGGTGTGTTCTACCCCTCGCTGCGGCCGACCGCGGGCCTTGGGGTGGGCGATCAGGCCGATCGGGCTGGACACCGTCCCCGAAAGCACGGCCCGGATCAACCAAGCCATTGCGACTGTGGCGGCTAGCGCGTAGAGGGGCCAGCTCTCGAAGTAGAACTTGAAGACGGTGTTCATCCTGGCCCAATCCGAGCCGCTCAGATCGTCGACGACGTAGACGAGATCCACCCCGAATCCGATGCCGACGGCGGCAGCTAAGGCGAGCGCTGCCATCCCCGCGCCCGGGCGATCGCGCAGCCGGACCCAGAGCGCCGCCGAGACCGCGAGCGCGGGAATCAACACCGCAGCGGTCGGCCGGACGGGGGCCAGACCTCCTGCCACGACAGCCAGGAGCGGCAGGACGGGCCGGATCGCCGTGAGGCTCCCGCAACTGACCAGAGGAACCCCGAACCCCATCACCGCCGCGCCGAAGAGTGAGATCGCGATCCCACCGATCGAGAGCCACCTGAGCGGTCCGAGCACGAGGACCACGATTGTGTACCCGGCCAGGGCAGCCACGACGGTCGTCAGTACGACGAACATGTCGACCGGGGCACTGTCATGCGCCGCCGCACGCACCGCGTAGTGCCGGACGGCGAAGGTCAGGCCCGCCAACGCCACGATCCCGAGGAACGGCCCGAAGTGGACCAGGTACTGGGGCAGCGCTGTCCCCTCCGTGGTACGGGCGACGCCGCTGACGAGGACGACAAAGCGGCTGAAGAATGGCTCGAACAACCAGCGAGCAACGATCACGAGAGCAGCGCACTGGAGTACGGCGAAGCCGACGGTCCGCCACGGACGCCGCTTGTTCCGGAGCGCGGCGGTCACGAGCACGGCGCCCGTGAACAGGACGGTCAGCGGGAGGTCCCAGGAGTTGATGACCGCGATCGATCCGCCGGTCAAGGCGGCCGCACCGCTCCAGAGCCACGGCCAGAATCCTCCGCGGGTATCTGGCGGACGCAGGAGCCAGGCATAGAGCAGCGCCAGCAGCAGGAGCATGACTGGTAGTGCCAGCAGGTGGGGGTGCACGTCGGCCCAGAGCAGGCTGAAGTACGGGAACTCGGTGATAGCGTAGTCGACGACCCGGCTGCTCTGCCAGTAGTCGACGCGCAGCGAACGGGTCGCCACGATCTGGCCCACCGCGTCGAGGTTGCCCATCGCGACCAGCAGCACGGTCCCCAATACGCCGCAGCTCACGATCGCGCGGGGGTGCTCCAGGCGCAGCGCGCGGCTGCAGAGCGCCGCGGAGAGGCTGAACGCAGCCGCGGTGACCAGACCCGCGAGCGTGGCGGCCGCCAACTGAAAGCCGATCTCAGGAGGTACGCCGGTCAGCTTCCACAGCAGGGCCATCAGGTAGAAGCCGTAGTAGTAGTAATTCATTACACCGCCGGCGAACCACGGGTCATACGGCGGGAAGGTGGCGCTCCGCCCGATGGCACTGATGTAGGCCATCTCCATCGGCTTTTCGCCGCCCCAGTAGGTGTGCCAGAGGTCTGGATTCAGGGAGCGGAGGAACAGAAAGAACCCGAACCCGACGAGGAAGGCCAATTCGCTGGCGATGATCACCGGCCGACGTCTGCGCACCTCGTACAGCAGGGGCGGCAGTTGCCCGCGGAGCCCACCCCAGGAGGCGAACGCGGTCAGGACGACCGCGACGATAATCCAGGGCAGCGTGAAGCGGCTCACGCCCAGGCTGGCGCCGATCCAGACGAGGTAGCCGACGGCGACGAGCCCGACGGTCCGCGCGAGACCCCAGCCCAGGTCGGGGAAGGCGCGGAGCAGGAGCAGCGTCGCCGGCAATGTCGCAAGGCCCAGAAGCGCGAGCGCGATGAGCCAGACGACGGTAGCGGCCACGCTGTTCCGCGTCAGTCTGGCGGACCACCCAAGGTCTTGCGCTGCCTGGCGCTGCCCGGGCGGCATGCCGTCCAGCAGGTAGGCATCCGGCCGCTCGCGAGTCGGCCACCAGGGCTGTGCCAGTGCCCAGGCGAAGCGATCGCGTAGCTCCTCGGTGGAGAGCCGCTCCACCTTCTTGTAGATGCGCACCTCGGGATGGTCATAGACGCGGAAGCTCTCGTCGGCAGCTTCGTCCACGATCGTCACGGGGCCGAGCCGCGGGTAATTGGTGCCATGGTAGACGAGCTGAAAACCGAGCTGACCGTTGTCGAGCAGGTGGTAGTACTGCTTGTAGACCGGGTAGCGCCAGGGCAGACGCGGGATCGAAGCGGAAAGCCGGTCGCTCGAGAGCACGATGTAGTCGGCCTGCGCCAGTTGATCGACAAGGTAGGCGAAGGCTGATTCGTTGTGCCGGTCAGCGTAGAGGTCGAGCGTCAGCGTGCGGTAGGTGTCCGGCGGTTGGCCCGTGACGGGGATGGGCAACGCGTCGTCCCAGTACTCGGCGGTGAGCGTCGCGCCGGGTGGGATGTTGCGGTAGATCCACTCCGATGCCGCGACGCGTGGGTGCGTCTGCGTGTAGATCGCCTCGAAGGCCAGTGCCCAGGCGGCGGTGCCGAGTACGACGAGACCGACCAGGCACCAGGTGACGGCCCGGCGCCATCGGTGGAGCTCGTGGCGCGAGGCGAGGTCCGTGAGCCAGGCAGCGGCGAGGATAACGAGTGCCGGGACGATCGGGGCCATATAGCGCAGGAACTTCGCCTCGGCGGTCGCCACGAGTGCGAAGTACGTCACGACCCAGGTGACCAGGAGGATGTCCCCCGGGGAACGGTGACGAAGCGTTCGACGAATCGCGGCGAGCGTGCCGGCGATGGCGGCGAGTCCGAGCAGCGGGCCAAGGCCCCAACGAACCAGATTGTCGATCTGGTACACGCCCCTCGTGGTGCCGACGAACTGGCGGGTGAAGGGCACGTCGAATCGGCCGCTAACGATCTCCCATTGGGTCAGCGCGTCCTCGATAAACGGGCCAGGGCGCCACAGCGCGTACGGCTCGAAGACCGCAAAGACCAGCAGCGCCGCCACCGCGGCAGCCCCGAGGTGGATCACACCCGAACGCTCGACAAACGGCCGGCGGGGGCGTCCTTCCGGTGCCAGGGCCGCGACGAGCACCGGGACCAGGAGCGTGACGACGCTGACCTTCGTCGCCAACCCCGCACCCACCGCGGCGCCGGCGACCATGGCCCAGCCAAGCCGGCGCGTCTCCCACAACCGTAACGCCGCGAACAGGGTCGCCACGGCGAAGAAGGTGATCCAGGTGTCGGTCGTGAAGAAGTGGGCCAGTTGGATCAGGATGACGCTGGTGGCGAGCAGGATGCCCGTGAGTGCGGCGACCGCTCGCCCGTAGACCCGGGCTGCGAACGCCATGGCGAGGAGCACCGTGGCGGTGTCGAGGAGTGCCGTTAGGGGACGACCTACGGCTGCGACGTTGCGATAGGCGTGGTAGTCAACGCCGGTCAGGTGCCCCGCAAACCACCCCACGATTGCCACGACGTAGAGGGGCAGGCTGCCGTACGCGAAGGATTGGGGCCTGCCGTCGGCGTCGTTGGCGCGAGGGTTTAGTGGGCTCCGGGCCGGGTCGAAGATGACTGAGAGGTCACCCGCCGAAGGGACGTGGATGCGGTCGCTCACCACGATCGCGATGAAGCGCTCGTCGGGGTGAAGGTACCAGCCATCATCCCAGTTGTGACCGAAAAGTCGCAGGCCCAGGGCGAGGGCGAGGATCGCGCCAACAGCGATATACCAACCGGCGCGGGGAGCGAGCACGTTCCTCATTGCTGCGAAATCATAACAGCGGGACCATACCAGGACAATCGGGCCGTTGACCCCCCATTGGCGGGAAGCCTATACTCGGGCGGCGGGTTGGGGTGGCATCACAACCCACATCCTCGACGATGGGAACTCGCTCATGCGCACACTCAAGGTGATCGTCGGCGGTGAAGGTAACGTCGGGAAGACCTCGCTGATCCGTAAGTATGCGCGGGGCAAGTTCAGCGAGGCCCGCAACATCACCCTGGGCATTGACATCACCACACAAGAGTTCACCATTGACGGCGAGACGGTCCGCCTGGCGATCTGGGACATTGAGGGCCAGGCCGGGAACCGGCCGAACTTCTACATTGGGGCCCAGGCCGGGATGCTGGTCTACGATGTGACCGAGCCCGCCTCGCTCCAGGCCTTGATCGAGTGGCATGCCCGCTGCGTCCGGTATGCGCCGGATGCGCCGCTGATCATCGTCGGCAACAAGATCGACCTCGGCCTCGTCTTCCCTCCGATGTGGGGCCGGGTGCTGGCGCGGCATCTCGGAACACCGCACGGGTTCCTCTCTGCCAAGACCGGCGAGAATGTGACGCAAGCGTTCACCCTCTTGGCGGAAGCGGCGTACCGCCACGCGCGCGCCGCACAGCGATAGGCTGCCATGGCCATCTCCGTCGTCTTCCTCGGCTCACCGGCATTCGCTGTCCCCTCGCTTCGAGCGCTGGCTTCGGATGCCCGGTTCACCATCCCGCTCGTCGTGACCCAGCCGGATCGTCCGGCGGGACGCGGCCGGCAGCCGCGCCCCCCGGCGGTTAAGGAGGCCGCCCTGGAGCTGGGTCTACCTGTCTTCCAGCCGGAGACGCTGCGCGACCCGGATGCGGTCGAGCAACTTGCGACCGTCGCGCCGGACGTGATGGTGGTCGTCGCGTATGGAGAAATCCTGCGCCAGGTGGTCCTCGACCTGGCACCCCACGGGTGCCTCAACGTGCACCCTTCGTTGCTTCCGCGGTATCGCGGTTCGTCGCCGGTGCAGGCGGCCATCCTGAACGGCGACGCGGAGACCGGGGTCTCGATCATCAAGCTCATCAGACACATGGATGCCGGCCCGATCGTTGCCCAGCGCCGCATCCCGCTCGACGGGACGGAGACCGCCGGAACCTTGTCAGAGCGCCTCGCCAACCTGGCGGCGGAGATGCTGCCGGACGTGGTAGCCGGCTGGGTCGCAGGGAAGCTGAACGCTGTGCCGCAGGACGACGAGGCCGCGACGTATACCCGTGAGCTCACGACGGCGGGCGCTCGGATCGACTGGCGCCAGGACGCTGCGGCGATCGAGCGTCTGGTGCGGGCGATGCAACCGTGGCCCAAAGCCTGGAGCTTTCTCGAGGGCCGCCGGCTGGCCATCCTCGCTTGCGACATATCCCAGGCGGTAAGCACCGAACCCCCCGGCACCATCAATCTCACAGCGCAGCCGCCTCGAGTTTCCACCGGTTCTACCGACCTCTTGCTCCTTCGGGTGCAGCCCGAAGGAAAGCGCGAGATGTCGGCGGAGGACTGGGCCCGTGGCGTACGGCTCCCTCGCGGTGCGCGGTTTGCGCCGGTGGAGGAGGTGGGGGAGGGGAGCGGCCCTCAGGCGGGAGCGTGAGCGCGCATGGCGGATTCGGTCCGTGCCGCGTTGATCAACGAATATCGCCAGCGGCAGCGGGAACTCGCCCGCTCCGTCGTGGAGCGACCGCTCGCCACGCCCCCGCGCCTCATCGCCGCGGTCGACGTCCACCTGCGCGGAACACAGGGCGTCGCCGCAGCCGTCCTGTGCGCGTATCCCACGCTGGAAGAGCTGGCCCACTACGTCGCCTTGGGACAGGTTCCCTTTCCGTACATTCCAGGTCTGCTGTCCTACCGCGAGGCGCCGCTGTGCCTTGAGGCCATTAGGGGACTGCCTGAGTCACCCGATCTGATCCTGGTCGATGGGCAGGGACGTGCACATCCACGCCGGGCCGGGATTGCCTGCCACCTCGGTGTTGAGCTGGGTCTGCCCACCATCGGCGTGGCGAAGTCGATCCTGGTCGGCCGCCATGAGCCGCTTGGGGATGAACGGGGGAGTGTGGCGCCACTCGTCGCGGACGACGAGGTGATCGGCATGGCCGTCCGCACGCGCGCCGGCGTCACACCGGTCTACGTCTCGGTCGGCCACCTCGTCACGCTGGAGGACGCGGTCGAATGGACGCTGCGCACGACGACCCGCTACCGCCTCCCTGAGCCGTCGCGCCGGGCGCACCGCCTGGCGCAGGATGCCGCTCGCGCGCTTCCATCCAACGATTCCCGAGACTGACGGCGCCACCGACCTTCGTGGTCTATCCCGGTGTAAGCGACATCCTCACCCTCCGGCTCTGCGCCAGGTCAGAATACCGACGATTCTCAGCGTGCGAGTTGCATGTCATCGGATGACGGGGATACGTCGCCCGCCAATACCCGCAACAAGTTCGACTTACCCGCGCCGGTCGGACCGATCACACCCAGAGCCTCACCTGCGGTGGACATAATCAGCTCCATCGGTGTTGTGTGATCACATCGCTGGCCGCCAGGGTCGAGTCCCGCGGGAAATCAGGCATGCCGTCGATCCTCATGCGCTGGGATCATCAAGCGAGGTGGAGGGACGCGCTCAGGCACTGGCACCGGGGACCTAGGAATTCAGGATGGGTCTAGCGTGGACCTCTGGATATCTCGACCGTCGTCCGTTGCGCCGCGTGTCCCTGGCGAACGACGCGCTCTGCGGGCAACCTATACCAACGGTGGCTCACGGGTTCCGGCCGACAACGGACAGGGATCCGCGGACGGCACAAGGGATGGTCGCTCAGTGCTCGCGGACACCTGAACGCGCTCCTGGCACCTGCACGAAGCCACGATCCCACTTACACCCGGCGCGAAGCCGGCGGGATGGGCGGAGATGTCGGCGCCGAGGCGGAGCAATCATCGTTGCGGATAAGCGCACTTATCCGCATGTGCTCGTGGGCGCAGGTTCAGTGTGATTGTGTCGAACTCCCCGGCCCCGACGGCACGGACGTCAGTGATCGGCAGGCGATTGACACCGCACGTCCCCAGCACACGGATCGAGGCGATGATGTCAGGAGCGACCGTGGCGAACAAATGCCGGGCTGGGTTTCCACCTGCCTCAGGAAAACCGCGGGTGCACGAGTCGCGTCGCCGAGTCCCGAGTACGTTTGACCGGTCCAGTACGCGAGCATCCGCCGGCTCGCGTCGTCCCAGCACAAGACGTTTCCCGCCACCTGGCCGTCGACCAAGATCCTTCGAGCACGTGCCGTGTCGCCCTGCGGGACCTTTGACCAGTCCACGCAGTCGTCCTACCAGTCCCGCGCGCGGAAGCCTGCCATCGTCGACCGGATGAATTCGTGCAGTTGTTGGACTTCGCGCCGCTGCGGTTCGTCCAGCCGCTACCTGTCAGTGTACAGTGCGCACAACGGCAGAGCGCTGGGTCGCGCTGCGGCGCGCTTGGGGGAAGGACGGGCGGTGGAGCGCTTTCTGAAGTGGCTGTTGCCCGCCCTGATCGTCGTCGAGATCGTCCTGGTCCGGGGCGGTGTGCTTTCACTCGGGCAGGCGGTGGCGATCGTGGTCGCCATCGAGGGCGGGATCGCGCTGATCGCCGCGCGGCAGGCGATCGTCGCCGTGCGACGCTTCCGCGCCGGGCGGCGCGACGGAGTCGATCCGTGGACCGCCGCTGAGGACGCGCTGACCGTCGTTTTCCCGCGGGTGATGGCGCGATTCATCGTCATGGAGCCACGCGTCTGGATCTGCCTCATCCGCTGGGTCACGCGGCGCTACCGTTACGATCCAGACGACTTCCCGTATCACGCCGGCTCCATCCTCGGCATCTTTCTCGTGGTCATTCTCTTCACCACGCCGGTCGAGATCATCCTCTTCGAGTTGCTGATCCCCTGGGCCTGGCTCCGCTGGATATTGCTGATCCTGGCCATCTACGCGGTGGTCTGGGCATTCGGCCTGTACGCCTCGCTGGTGGTCCTCCCCCACCGCCTGGAACCTGAGGGGTTGCGTGTCCGCTATGGCGTCCTGAACGAAGCGGTGATTCCATACGACCGGATCGTCGGTCTCGAGGAGGAGCAGCGCAAGACACCTGACGGTCGCGAGGGTCTGATTTTCCCCGAAGGCGAAACGGGGGTGGCCTTTCTCAGCATCGGCGGCCGCACGCATCTGAGGATCGAGGTAGACGAGCCCGTGCGTTTCCGAACGCTCACAGGTCCCTCGCGGCCGATCAACGTCTTGTCTGTCGCGGCGAACCACCCGGATCGGCTCGGTGCCGCGCTGCGCGAACGCCTCCCGTCCCGCCGCCGCGACGACCCCGACCCCAGCGAGCGCCGGGCAGCGTGAAAGGACGCTATACTAGGCAAGCATGTGCCGATTGGTCGGTATCGGTGGAGAGCGGGCAGGACGCCGCTCGGTGCGCCCTTGCCCCCACCGGGCACGGGTGACGCGCGGCGGCCAGTGGTAAGGAGAGTACGCGGCGATGGCGATGTCAGTGAAACGGAAAGTTCGCGGTGGTGTGGCGCTGATCAAAGCCCTCGAGGCGCACGGCGTCCGCACCACCTTCGGTATCCCCGGCGTGCACACCCTCGACGCATACGACGCCCTCTACGACAGCGATCATATCGCCACGATTCTCCCGCGCCACGAGCAGGGTGCTGGGTACATGGCCGACGGGGCCTATCGTGCCACCGGCAAGCCGGGAGTGGCCCTCATCGTCACCGGTCCCGGTGTCACCAACGTGGTGACCGCCGCGGGTGAGGCGTTCGCCGACAGCTCGCGGGTCGTCGTCATCGCCACCAATCTGGAGCGCAAGTACCTCGACTCGCTGGAGGGCAACCTCCACGAGATGAAGGACCAAATGGGCGTGATGCGCCCGGTGACGAAGTGGGCGCACCGGGTCATGTCGGCGAAGGAAATCCCGAGCGCCGTCGCTGAGGCATTCCGGCAGGTGCAGTCCGGGCGCGGCCGACCGGTGTACCTCGAAATCCCGATCGACGTCATGGCTGAGGAGGTCGAGATCGACGAGCTGCCGGTTGGCGAGGGTGAGCGCACCGCTCCCGACCCGGCGCAGGTCGCCGAGGCAGCCGACCTGATCGCCGCCGCGAATCGGGTCTTCATCTTCGCCGGTGGGGGCTGCGACGACGAGGAGGTCTCTCCCCTGCTCCGCGAGCTGGCGCACGAGCTGGGCGCGCCGGTGTGCACCTCGCTCATGGGCAAGGGTGCGATCCCGGAGGACGACGACTACGCTGTCGGCGCCTTCGGCTACCGCTGGTCACCGAACAGCCCAATCGTGCCGCTCATGAAAGGCTCCGACCTTACCATCGCCATCGGCACCGGCCTTGGAGTCCGCACGACGGCGCAGGGCACGATGCCGCTCCCGACGCCGCTGATCCACATCGACATCGACCCGCATGAGATCGGACGGCGCTACCCAACCGCCGTGGGCATCGTGGCCGATGCGGCGCTCACACTGAAGGCGCTGCTCGAAGCGGTGCGCGCCGGGAAACGGCCGAAGGGGCGCTGGTCGACCGAGGAGGTCCGGGCCGCACGGGAGGCCAACTTCCAGCCGGCGGACGAGCGCGCCGAGCGTTATGTCGCTTACCTGCGGGCGCTGCGCGAGGCGACACCGCGCGATGCCATCGTCACCTGCGACATGACGATGATGTGCTACGAGGCGGTGCGCTACTTCCCCGTCTACGAGCCGCGGACCTTCACCTTCCCGCGCGGGTTTGGGACGCTGGGGTCGTCGCTGCCGACGGCGTTGGGTGCGAAGATCGCCCGGCCCGACCGCAAGGTGGTGTCGCTGAACGGCGACGGCGGCTTCCAGTTCACGATGCAGGAGCTGGGTGCGGCCGCGCACCACCGAATTCCGGTCACGATCGTGATCTTCAACGACAGCACCCATACGGCGGTCAAGGTGGCCCAGCGTGAGTCCTACCCTGGCCGCTACATCGACGTCGATCTCGTGAACCCTGACTATGTCAAGCTCGCAGGGGCCTACGGGATCGCGGCGATGCGCGCCGAGTCCCCGGCCGCGCTGAGTGAGGCGCTGGCGTCCGCGCTCCAGCGAGACGAACCGGTGTTGATCGACGTGCCGATCAAGCTGGAGCAGTACTAGGCCGCCTCACGCGGCGCCGATCCCGTTTCGATCGAGGCTCCGCGCGCGAGACCTAGCGACGTCTGCCCCCGCCGACCCGCTCAGGATCGGCGGGGGCTCCGGTATAATCCTGGCGTGTTCAGCCGCGTGGGCCCGTTCCGGGCCGCATTGCCCAGATAGGGGTACTCGTGACAACCAGTCCCCAGACGACGGAGGTAGTGGAGACCACACCGGCGCCGGGTGCGCGACGACCGCAGGTCTTCAACTGGCTACTCCTGTTGATCGTCTTCGTCGGCGGCATCTGCAGCATCGGCATCGAGCTGACCGCCTCACGGCTTCTCGGCCCCTACTTCGGCGACTCGACGATCATCTGGGCCAACCTCATCGGGCTGACGATGCTGTATCTCTCGATCGGGTACTACTTCGGGGGCCGGGTCGCCGACCGGTGGCCGAGCGCGACCCTGCTCTTCGCCATCACCGCCGTGGCCGGCTTCGCGACGGGATTGATCCCCTTAATGTCGCGCCCGATCCTCGAGCGCTCGCTCGTCGCCTTTCAGGATCTCGCGGTCGGCGCATTCTACGGCTCTTTGCTCGGGGTCATCCTCTTGTTCGCGGTGCCGGTTACCCTGCTCGGCTTCGTATCGCCCTTTGCTATTCGCCTGCGCCTCTTGAGCGTCACCTCCGCAGGGAACACCGCCGGGTCACTCTACGCGCTCTCGACGGTCGGAAGCATCATCGGGAGCTTCCTGCCGGTGCTCCTCCTGATCCCGTGGGTCGGAACCTACAAGACCTTCTACACCTTCTCCCTGATCCTGATCGGCACATCGGTCATCGGGCTGTTACTCCTGCGGGCGCGCGTCATGGCGCTCGGAGCCATCCTGTTGGCCGGAATCGTCCTGGCTGTCGCTGCGCTCTGGGAGACGAGCGCGATTCGTCCGCCGGAGTACGGCGAGATCGTGCATGAGGAGGAGTCCCAGTACAACTACATCCAGGTCGTCCGGGACGGCAGCGCACATTACCTGTCACTGAACGAGGGCCACGCGATCCATTCGATCTACGACCCGGAGCGCCCCCTGACCGGTGGACCGTGGGACTACTTCATGGTCGCCCCCTACTTCAACCCAGACACCAGTCCCAGCGATGTGCGCAGCATGGCCTTGATCGGCCTGGCGGCCGGCACCGTGCCGAAGCAGTTTACGGCCGCCTATGGGCCGATTCCGATCGACGGGGTAGAGCTCGACCCGGAGATCGTCAAGGTCGGCCGCGAGTACTTCGACATGAACGAGCCGAACCTGAACGTGATCGTCCAGGATGGACGCTATTTCCTGGCTACCACCGATCGCCAGTACGACGTGATCGGCATCGACGCCTACCACCAGCCCTACATCCCATTCCACCTGACCACCCGGGAGTTCTTCCAGGAAGTGCGTGACCATCTCACGTCCAATGGCGTCGCGGTCGTCAATGCCGGCCGCACGGCTACCGACTTCCGGCTGGTCGACGTGATCGCCTCGACCATGAAGTCGGTCTACCCGAACGTCTACATCATCGACGTGGGGCGCTTCGCGAACAGCATGGTAATCGGCACCAACCAGCCCACCGACATCGCCAACTTCGCCGAGAACATCGAGCGCCTGCCGCCGGGCTTGATCCGGGACGTGGGCGAGATGAGCTTGAAAACGGGGAATATCCGCGAGTGGACCTCGATGGACCCGAAGCTTGTCTTCACCGACGACTGGGCACCGGTGGAGCGGGTGGTAGATCTGATGATCATTGACACGGCGACGGGGCGCTAACGGTGGGGGTTGAAACGCAGACATTCCCGGTCTTCCGGTTCAAGTGCTTCGACCCGGCTATGGTACGGCACGGCATCACCGGGCGAACGTCCAACCTTCCAGCCGAGGGGACGGTGACGAACCGGCCCGGACTCGACCCAGCGATCGTCACGGCGAACCGTGCCGCCTGGTCCGCCGCCATCGGCGTGGACGCCGCATGTTGGACCTATGGGCGGCAGGTGCACGGCGCCGAGGTCGCGCTCGTCTCGCGCAACGGCCTCGGGCCTGATGCGGGAGACGAAACTTTTCTGCCGGGCACGTGGATTCAGGGGCGGGACGCGTTCGTTACCGCCGAACCTGGAGTCCCGGTGGTCGCCTTCTGCGCCGACTGCGTGCCGATCTTGCTGCACGATCCGAAGCGGGGTGCCGTGGCGGCCATCCACGCCGGGTGGCGCGGCACGGTGGCCGACGTAGTCGGCGCGACGATCCGGACGATGCAGGAACGACTCGGCTGCGACCCTCGCGACCTGATTGCGGGGCTGGGACCGTCGATCGGACCCTGCTGCTACGAGGTGGGCGACGAAGTCATCGAGGCGTGGCGCGCGACCGAGCTCGATCCCGATGGCCTGGCGGTCCGACGCGACGGATGTCGCACCATCTTCGACCTGTGGCGCGCCAACTGGACCGCGCTCGTCGCGGCAGGAGTTCCGGCCGATCAGATCGAGGTGGCCGGGGTTTGCACTCGCTGCAACGCGGACCGGTTCTTCTCCCACCGTTCCCGCCGCGTGACGGGCGCGCCGCCTGCGAGCTTCGCCGCAGTGATCGCGCTCGTGCCGCAGGGAACTAAGCAAGGAGCAGGGAGCCAATGGTGATTGGAGGAACCGACGCGGCGGTTGTCTCCGAGAAGTTGGCGAGGGTGCAGGAACGCGTGCGCGCCGCCGCTGAGCGTGCGGGACGCGACCCGGCCGGCATCCGCATCGTCGGCGTGACCAAGACGCTTCCGCCCGACGCGAGCGCCGCCGTCGAGGCAGCCTGGGCCGCGGGGCTGCGCGACTTCGGTGAGAACCGAGTCCAGGACGCGGCCAAGAAAGTGACCAGCCTCTTCGCGTCGGTCCTGGACTCGGGCGCGACACTGCATCTGATCGGCCACTTGCAGACGAACAAGGCGCGAGACGCCGTTCGCCTCTTCTCACTGATCCACTCGGTCGATCGCCCCGGACTGGTCGACGCCCTGCAGCGCCGCGCCGAGCGGGAGGGGAAGCGCCAGGATATCCTGCTCCAGGTCAACGTCGCACGAGAGGAGCAGAAGCACGGCTGCGCGCCGGAGGATGCGGAGGCGCTGCTCCGTCACGCCGCGGCGCAACCCAACCTTCACGTGCTCGGGCTGATGACCATCGCCCCGCTCGTGGACGACCCTGAGGAGACGCGCCCTGTCTTCGCGGCGTTGCGCACGCTCCGCGACCAGCTCCAGGAGGCAACCGGCATCGTGCTGCCGGAGCTCTCCATGGGCATGACCAACGACTACGAGGTGGCCATCGAGGAGGGCGCGACCATCATCCGGGTCGGCCGAGCGATCTTTGGTTAGTGTTCCGGGTTTCGTGTTCCGCGTGGTGTGAGATTTGACGTGTGAGGCATCGAACTGACCGGTCGTTGTCCGGCGTCGGGTCTTCGGCTCTCCTGCAACACGCAGCACGGAACACGCAACACGCATCAGCATCGAAGGGTAGTGACGCGTTGCGAGTCACGTCGTTCGGGAGCGGCAGCAGTGGGAACGCCCTGCTGATCCAGGCGGAGGGGGCTGCGGGCAGCACCAGCGTGCTGATCGATGCGGGCATCCCGGTGCGTCGCCTGCGGGCCGGACTGGCCGCCGCCGGCGTCCCGGATGACGGGCTCGATGCGATCCTGGTCTCCCACGAGCACCACGACCACATCAGCGCGCTGCCACGGCTGGTGCGCTACCAGCGATGCCCGATCTTCGCCACCAGCGGCACGATGCGCGCGCTCGACGTCGCCGCGACCGATCGCTGGGAGCGCCTCGTGCCTGAATACTCCTGCCGGATCGGCACGCTCACTATCACCCCGATCGCCGTTCCCCACGACGCGGCGGAGCCCGTTGGGTTCCTGGTCGACGACGGCACCGTGCGAACGGCGATCTTCACCGATCTCGGCAGCACCGCGTCCCTGGTTCGCGACCCGATCGCGCAGGCGCACCTGGTCATCCTGGAGGCGAACTACGACGTTGAGTTGCTCGAGCGCGGCCCCTACCCCGCCCGACTGAAGCGCCGCATCCGGAGCGGTCACGGCCACCTCAGCAACGCCGAGTGCGGCGATTTCCTCGCTGAAACCCTCGGGTCGACCACGGTGGATATCTGGTTGGCGCACCTCTCGGAGAACAACAACCGGCCGAAGCTGGCCGAGGAGACAGTAGTCCAGCGGCTCGGCTCCGGACCGAGCGGTCCGCGCGTTCAACCGATGCCACGGCACCGACCGGTCGTCTGGGAGGCGGCCAGCGCACTCCAGCGCCCGCGCCAGCTCGGTTTCCTCTTCCCGTAGTGCGACCCCGCGCGTGCCGCGCGCGACTAGTCGGCGGCGTGCGCCTCCTGGCTACGGAACTGCATCGTGTAGAGGTTGTAGTACGCCCCGCGGCGCTCGAGCAGCTCCGCGTGGCTGCCCATCTCGACGATTCGGCCGTGATCCAGGACCACCACCCGCGATGCCTGCTTCACCGTCGACAGGCGGTGCGCGATCATGATCGCGGTGCGGCCCTCCAGGAGGGTTCGCAACGCCCGCTGGATCTGCAACTCCGTCGTCGTGTCCACGCTTGACGTGGCTTCGTCGAGAATGATGATGCGCGGATCCGCCAGGAGCGCGCGAGCGAACGCCAGGAGCTGGCGTTGGCCCACCGACAGCGTGGCGCCGCGCTCATGTACAGGTGTGTCGTAACCGAGGGGTAATCGCACGATGAAGTCATGGGCACCGACCGCCCGAGCCGCGGCTTCGATCTCCTCGTCCGTCGCATCCGGGCGCCCGTAGGCGATATTCTCTCGGACGGAACCATCGAACAGGAAGGTGTCCTGAAGCACGATGCCGAGTTGCGACCGGAGCGACCGCTGCGTGACGTCACGGACATCGTATCCGTCGATGCGGATGCTCCCGTCCCAGACGTCGTAGAAGCGCGCCAGCAGGTTGATCATCGAACTCTTTCCGGCCCCGGTCTCCCCTACCAGCGCGATCGACTCGCCCGGCGCCACGTGCAGATCGATGCCATGCAGCACCGGCGTCGACTCGTAGCCGAAGACGACGTGGTCGTAGTCGATCGCGCCGCGCACTCGGGGGAGTTCGACGGCGTCGGGCGCGTCCTCCACCTCGGGCTGCACGTCCTCCAGATCGAAGATCCGCTCACCCGCCACCATCGCGGCCTGCATGACGTTGTAGCGCTGGCTGAGGTCACTGATCGGCTCGTAGAAGCGGGAAATGTAGGCGACGAACGTAAACAGCTCGCCAATGGTGAAGGCCGAATCTCCTAATACGATCCGGCCGCCGACGTAGAGCACGAGCGCCGTCGCAAGCGCCTGCGACACCTGCACCACCGGGAAGAGGATGGCCGACAGGCGGGCAGCCCAGAGGCTGGCATCCAGGTTCTCCTGGTTGATCCCGCGAAACCGCTCCATGTTGCGAAGCTCGCGGGCAAAGGCCTGGACCACGCGCATGCCGGCGATGCTCTCAGCCAGGTTCGCGTTCACCCGGGCGATGGCGATGCGGGTCGCGCGGTAGGCAGCAATGGCACGCCGGCGCCACCAGATAACCGTGCCGATGAGCAGCGGCATGACGGCGAACGTTAGCAGCGCCAGGCGCCAGTTCGTCGCCAGCATCACGCCCACGATCCCGACCAGGATGACGAGATCCATCATGATCCCGACCAGCCCGTCGGTGAACAGTTCATTGATGACGCTGACGTCGTTCTGCACCCGCGACATGATCGAACCGACGCCGCGCTTGTCGATGTAGCGGATGCTGAGGCGCTGGAGGTGCGCGAAGAGGCTGGCGCGGAGATCGTAAACCAGTCGCTCCCCGACCCAGGATGTCAGGTAGAGCTGCCCCGCATAGGTGACGAAGCGCAGCGCGATGATGACGACAAAGACAATGACCAACAGGTTCAGGGCAGACATTCCGGTGCGACCGGCAAACGTCCGGCCCGAGTCGGGGTTTACCACGTCGAGGCCGAGCCCGAAGAGGTAGGGCAATGCCAGGTCGGCGGCGGCGGCCGCGAGCATACACGCGATGGTCAGGGCCAATCGCCAGCGGTAGGGTGTGACCCGGCTGAGCAGCCTGCGAGCGACCCGGCTATCGTAGGCCTTCCCCAGGAGATCGTCGGCATCCCCGCGAAAGTGCATCATGTTCGTCTTCGGCGGAGGCGCGGACCTCAGTCCGCCACCTCGGCCAGATCCTCCTGATCCCGAAGCTGGAGATCGTAGATCTCGGCATAGAGCCCACCATTACGGAGCAGCGTCTCATGTGTCCCGCGCTCGACGATTCGCCCTCGGTCGAGCACGAGGATCAGGTCGGCGCGCTTCAGCGTCACCAGCCGGTGGGCGATGATGAACGTCGTGCGACCCACCATCAGCTCATCGAGCGCGCGCTGGATAGCGTGCTCCGTCTCGGTGTCGACGTTGGATGTCGCGTCGTCCAGGATCAGAATACGCGGGTCCATGACGAGCGCCCGCGCCAGGGCCACCCGCTGCTTCTGCCCGCCGGACAACGAGACCCCGCGTTCGCCGACGATCGTGTCATAGCCCTCCGGCAAGGCGGTGATGAAGTCGTGCGCCTGCGCGGCACGAGCCGCTGCCTCGATCTCCTCGTCGGTCGCGTCAGGCCGCCCGTAGGCGATGTTGTCGCGGATCGAGACCCCGAAGAGGAACGTGTCCTGCAACACGATCCCCACCTGGCGCCGGAGCACCTCGAGGTCAAGTTCACGGACGTCGACGCCGTCGATGCGCACCGACCCCGCGGTGACGTCGTAGAAGCGGGGGATCAGCGAGGTGAGCGTGCTCTTCCCCGATCCCGGCTTACCCAGAAGTGCGATTCGCTGACCGGGCTCGGCAGTGAAGGTCACATCGGCGAGCGCGTCCTCACTGGCACCCGGGTACCGCACCCAGACATGTTCGAACGCGACATGCCCCTCGATCGGCGACAACCGCACGGCGTTCGGCGGCGATGCAATGGCCGGCCGGGTATCCAGCACCTCGAAGATGCGTTCGCCGGAGGCCAGGGCGCGGGCGAGGCTGTTGACGACCCACCCGAGGAGCCGGATCGGCTGGCTGAGCATGGCGAGGTAGAAGTAGAAGGCGGTCAGCTTCCCGATCGACAAGTTGCCGAGCGCGACCTGCCGGCCTCCGTACCACAAGATGAAGGCCAGTCCGAGGCTCGAGAGGAGGGTCATCAGCGGGAAATAGAATGCGGAGCGCCGCACGGTATCCATGCTCCGCTCGTAGAGCCGCTGGATGGCCCGGTCGAACTTCGCTCGCTCGTCTTCCTCGCGCGCGAAGGCCCGCACCACCCGCGCGCCGGCGAGGTTCTCCTGCAACACGTTCGTCATCACACCGAATTGCTGCTGGACCGCCAGGAACCTCGGGCGGATGGTGCGGCCGAAGTGAATCGCGGTCCAGGCGAGGATCGGCATGACACTCAGCGAGAGGAGCGCGAGCCGCCAATGCGTCGTGATGAGGATGATCGACACCACGATCAGCATCCCCACCGACTGCACGAGGGATCGCATCGAGAACATGAGGAACCGCCGGATCGAGTTGACGTCCTCGGTCGCCCGCGACATCAACTGGCCCGTGTGCGCCCGGTCGAAGAACGAGAAGGGGAGTGCCTGAAGGTGTCGGTAAAGATCGTTGCGGATGTCAAAGGAAACCCGCTCCGCCAGGAACGTGAAGAGGTAGCTCCGCACAAACGTGAAGGCGCCCTGCAGCAGTCCTGCGGTCACGATCGCGAGTGTACCGAGCGTCACAACGCGCAGGTTTGACGCGACCAGGCCGCTGTCGATCACGTACTCGACGAGACGTGGGACGGCAAGCTGCATCGCGGTCCCGATGAGGAGCGCCACGTAGGCAACGATCACTCGTCGCCAATACGGCCGCAGATATCCCACAATGCGTTTGAGAATAGCCATGGACGTCCCACGCTTCCGCAAAGGTCACATCAGTCAACTATACCACGGAGACGCGGGAATCGGCGCACGTCGCACTGCGTGCCTCTGAGTCACATCGATTGGAGGACTCCGCAAGGTCGACCCCCATCCGTCCTGGAACATGACGATCTGGACAAGGAAATGTTGACCGAGCCCGAGACTGAGCGTACAATAGGTACGTACAGCGAGAGGGTGCAGAGCGGCCACTGGCCGAGAGGGAGCGGACGTGGACGAGGCGCTAGATTTCCAGGAAACCATCGACAAGTGGTTGCGGGTCGTCTACAGCAACCAGTACCGGCTCATGTCTCGCCTCTATCCCCAGGCGATCCAACCGCTCACGATTGAACAGCTACGCGAGGGTCCCCTCGGTCAGGACCTGGCCCGGCTGGCGGCCCTCGCGCGCGGCGAGGTACGCGAGGCGAAGGAGCGCGTTCTCGAAGCCATCGACTCTGTCCTCCAGATCCTCTTCTGGCCGCCGGCGGCCGAGGATTACACCGTACCCCGGAGCTTCTGGGAGACGGATCTGGGCCGGATGATCTCGATGGCCAAGTTCCGCGCGTACGAGCCAACGGAGCTGGTCAGTATCGGCAACGCGGCACAGCAGCTCGGCGTCACCCGTCCAACCATCTATCGGTGGATGGATGACCGCACGCTCGGCTACGTGCGCGACGAGATGTCGGGACGCACCTTCGTCGTCCGTGCCGACGTCGAAAACCTGCGACGCAGCATGGAGACCCTGGGGTCGGAGGCTTAGACCCCTGCCCCACTGATTCCGCCCGGGAGCGCCCCGGAACGGACAGCCCCGCCCGAGGCGCCTCCCGGGTTTTCTTTTCCCCAGGACACAGCTCCACCACCCCGCGACCAACGCTAACCCGCTCCCGCATCTGATGCCTCAGGAGCGACCAGTCGAACCCATCCGACGTTACGGGTTCCGATCGTCCGTCGCCGAGTGGCGTCCGCCACAAGCTCGGGGAGAGCCAGCCAGCGAATCGCGCGGTCGAAGCTGAAGTCGGCCTTGGAGTGCGGCGGCCAGAGCCTCCGCTTTGGGATGGCGAGGCGTGAGCCGAGCGGGGATGGATTCGTACCGCCGTCGGGACGCCGGATGGATGGCGCGAGGGTCCGACACCCTAGCATGAGCGTGGTGCTAATGGAGTTCAACGACTTAGCCTCGGCTACCCGCTACCCGCTCCCGCGTGCATGTCATCCTGAGCGGAGCCGCCGCCCGGCGGGCCCGCGCCGGCCGGCTCCGCTCAGAATAACAGCGCCCGGGCGACGGTGACGACAGCGTAGACCACGGAATGTGGTCAGACTCCGTTACCAGGCATCGCCATATCAGGCCGGGCGCTTTAGCCCCAGGCACCTGCCAACAGCGTACATCTGTGGTATTCGTCAAACGCCGTCAGCCCTGGACACTCTCAGGTAGGGGTCTTACATAAGGCTGGTCCTGATCATCTGGGATATGTCGTGTGTTTCGGTGTGGCCGACCGCTATTCGTCGCCTTGCCCGGCCTCTTCGCTCGCCATGAGGCGCACGATGTCGGAACGGCTGACGATGCCCACAAGTTCACCAGCGTCGTCCACGACGGGGACCGGGTTCACTCGGCGCTCGTACATCAGGGTCGCAGCGTCCTGCACGGTGGCGTCAGGCTTCAGCGTGATCGCGGGGGCGGACATCAATTGTCCCGCCGTGGTCGCCAGGATGCGGCGGAGCTGCTCTTCGTCGCCGCTGCCCGGCACGCGGAGGAAGGCGTCCAGGAATACCACGTACAGCGGCGCGTCCCATTCGGACTGGCGCGCGATCAGGTCGTACTCGGTCACGACGCCGACGACACGCCGCCCCTCGAGGACGGGTACCCCGGTCAGCTTGTGCTTCCAGAGCAGGCGGGCCACGTCGGATACGGGGGTCGCCAACGTGACGGACACCACGTCCCGCGTCATGATCTCCCGGATCGATCGATCAATCGTCATCCGCCGGTCCTTCCCCACCGCGCATCATAGAGCGCTGCCAGCGCGCCCGGAAGCGCGTCGATCAAATCGCCCGCGACCAACCCGAGCGTCCCGACGCGCTCCATCGCCAGGATGGCTGCCTCGGTCCCCAGGTAGACCCCAGCCGCCGCTGCTTCGCGCGGCGCGAGGCCCTGAGCCATCAGCCCCCCGATCATTCCGGCCAGGACGTCCCCCGTACCGGCTGAGGCGAGCGCAGGGAGCGCCTGCGGCGCCACCAGGAGTGTGCCGTCCGGGCTGGCCACGGCCGTGTGACCATGCTTCAACACGACCACCTGCCCGAACCGCGCGGCCGCCTCGCGCGCTGCGGCCCACGGATCGGAGACGATCTGGTCGACGTCCATGTCGAGCAGTCGGCTCAACTCACCGGGGTGTGGCGTCAGCACGAGTTGCGCCGAGCGAAGTCGGTCGGGCCACTCCGACTGCTTCGCCAGCCAGTTGAGCGCGTCGGCGTCCAGCACCGCCCGGGCACGGAACTCCTGCGTCTCCTCTGCCACGACGCTCGCGCCGAACCCGATCCCTGCGGCGACGGTTCGTACCCGAAACAGCGCATTCAGGAATTCGTCGATCGGTGAGTCCTGACCCAGCCCCGGACCCACGACGAGCGCCTGGTAGCGATCGATCTGCTCGTGGATCATCCGCGCCATGCGCGTCCCAGCGCCGCCAATCTCCCCCTCCGGGAGCGGGAGGAAGGTGACCTCGGGGAGAGCCGTCGCGATGGGGGCGATCAGCGACCGCGGGACAGCCAACGTCACCAGCCCGGCCCCGACTCGAGCGCCGGCTGCCGCGGTCAGCCGCGGCGCCCCGTAGTAGGTCGGCGCCCCTCCGACGACGAGGAGCGACCCGACCTCGCGCTTGTGCGTGTCCGCTCGCCTGCGCGGCAGCCAGGCACGCACGTCCTGCTCGGTGATGAGTTGGGGGATTTCAGGGGATATGTCGGGCGCCGGCAACCCGATGTCGACCAGCCGGAGCATCCCGGTGTACCGCAGCGCCGGCGACCGGTAGAGCCCGATCTTCGGCAGTCCCACCGTGACCGTCATGTCGGCTGCCAGCGCGCCCTCCGCGACTGCCCCGCTATCCGCGTCGACCCCACTCGGCAGGTCCAGCGCGACCACCGGCGTGCCACGCTCACGGCGGACGGCGTCGACCGTTGCGAACGCGTCCACGACCTCCGGCGGCAAGGTGTCCTTCCCGCCGATGCCGAACACGGCATCGACGATGACGTCTGCCTCTCGTGCTGCCTCGCGGAGCGATCCCGGTTCGAGCCAGACGAACTGATCGACCGTGGCAGCATCGATCGGGGCACCACTGCTGTCAGCTCGGCGATAGCCCCAGATCAGACAACGCCACCCGCGCTCACGCAAGGCCGCCGCGGCAACCAGACCGTCGCCGCCGTTGTTGCCCGGGCCGGCCAGCACGAGGACGGTTCCCGCGCGCCCGCCGGTCGCCCGTTCGATCTCCCGCGCCACGCCGCGACCCGCCGCGCGCATCAGGTCCGCCTCGGAGCGCCCCGCATTCATCGCGGCACGTTCCGCGGCACGAATCTCCTCCACTCGACACAAGCTGATCACGACCCGTCCGCCTCCCCATCCGTCGATGCGCGCTTGGTGGCCACGACGACCGCCATCGCGACGCTCCGCGAGTGTGTCAGTGAGATCGAGAAGTGGGTCAGGCCAAGGTGTGCGGCCCGCGCCGCGGCTGTGTCGTGGAGCACGACGATCGGCTTGCCGCGGCGGTTCGGCAGGACCTCGATGTCGCGCCAGCGGATCCCACGGACACCGGTCCCGAGCGCCTTCATTACCGCTTCCTTGGCCGCGAAGCGCGCCGCGAGCTCCGCCGGGCGGCGGCCGTAGCGCTCCCGCTCCCGCTCGGTGTAGACCCTGCGCAAGAATCGGTCACCGAAGCGTTCAAGCGTCTGCTGGATGCGGTCGATCTCAATGACGTCGACGCCAACTTCTACCGGTCCGGCCGCCTCTGGGTCCCAGAGGGGCTGATAGCTAGCGCCCGACACCGGCATAGCGGAACCCGAGACGCCGCACATCGGCCGGATCGTAGATGTTGCGCCCGTCCAGCAGCACCGGCTGGCGCATCAAGCTCGCGACCCGTCCGAGATCGGCCTGCTTGAACTCGTTCCAGGGCGTCAGCACCAGCAGGGCGTCGGTCCCGCGGACGGCCTCGTAGGGATCGTCGAAGTACTCCGCCTCGGGGACCACCTCCCGGGCATTGTCCATCGCCGCCGGGTCGTAGCAGCGAGGGATGGCCCCGCGCTGGATGAGCATGCGCACCACGTCGATCGCCGGTGACTCGCGGATGTCATCGGTGTCCTGCTTGAACGAAAGCCCCCAGATGGCGATCGGCCGCTGGTGTAGGTCGCCCACCATGGTTTGCAGCTTGTGCACGAAGCGGCGGCGCTGATCCTGATTGATCTCCAACACGGCGTGGAGGAGCTGCGGGTGACAGCCGGCCTCGTGCGCCATGTAGGACAGCGCCTTGACGTCCTTGGGGAAACAGGACCCGCCGAATCCGATGCCGGCGTCCAGGAAGAGCGGGCCGATCCGCGGGTCGAGGCCCATGCCCTGGGCCACCACCTTGACGTCCGCCTGGTATTGCTCGCAGATCTGCGCGATCTCGTTGATGAAGCTGATCCGTGTCGCCAGGATCGCGTTGGAGGCGTACTTGATCATCTCGGCGGTCCGACGGTCGGTGATCAGCACCGGGGCGTTGAGGGCGCTGTAGAGTTCGGCGACGCGCTCGGCCGCCTCACGGTCCTCGGCCCCGAGCACGATCCGGCTGGGGTTGAAGACATCCTGAACCGCCGACCCCTCACGGAGGAATTCGGGGTTGCTCACGACGGCGAAGGTTGCGTCGGGCGACTTGACCTGGTTGATGATCGAGGTGACGAGATCTCCTGACCCGATCGGCATGGTGCTCTTGTTGATGATGATGGTGTGACCGCGAATCGTCTTCCCGATCATCTCGGCCGCGGACCGCACGGCCCGCATGTCGGCCTCACCGCTGAAGGAGGACGGTGTGCCGACGCAGATGAAAACAAACTCAGAAATCGGCACGGCCTCGTCATAGCAGGTGGTAAAGCGAAGGCGCCCCGCCTTGAGGTTGCGGGTCACGAGCTCGTCCAGCCCGGGCTCGTAGATCGGGCTAATCCCCTCCGAGAGGAGCTGGACCTTGCGCTCGTCGATATCGACCCCGAAGACGTGATTCCCCAGGTCGGCGAAGGCGGCCGCGTAGACGGCCCCGACGTAGTTCGTTCCGATGATGGTAATGACCGCCACTCGTCTACATCCCTTCACGCACCGGGTCGCTAACCCGCCTCGGGTCGCGGCTCGACTGCGGGTCTCCTGCCTCGTTGCTCGTCAACGATAGATTGGTGACCCGCGCCTTATAGCTATGTCCCGAACTGTACACGAGGAGAGACGTGATCTGGCGCGGTAGCGGCATGACATTTCTGAGGTCAAACTCGACATGCCGCCAAACCCCACGCTCGATCAACGTCGCTCGTCCCTCGGGCTCGGGGGTCTGCCCCGGCTGGATGTAGAACCCATGCCACCACTCTCGAGGCTGCCCCTGCAAGTCCACGTACGTCACCTTCAGGATCAGCGGGTATTCCGTGTGCATCTCGCCGCCGCCCGGCGGTGACTGCTCCTCGATCCAGATATCGGCCGCGAGGCGGAGGGAGGAGTGAACCCGCAGCGTCACACCGATATGTTGCTGGATCCCCGTCTCGCAGTGGTCAGTGTTCCCGCTGTCGCGTGAGAATTCGACGGCGACGTGCCGCTCCCCGAAGTCGTCGACAGGAACGCGCTGGACGAGTCCGAACTCGCTGCCACCGTCGCCACCCTGGTCCTGATACTCCACCCATTCGGCCAGACCGCGCGTGAACTGACCATTCCGGATCATCTCGCGCACAGCGGCCGTCACCGGCCCGAAGGCACCGCCCGCGCTGACGATGGTCTGCTCGTTGGCCGCGAGGCTGCGGGTGCCGGCCTCGCTGGTGACCGTGGCATGCCCTCGCAGGACCCCGACCCGCACCGCCATGATCGGCTCGTTCACTCCCCCGTTGCGCGAGCTGCGCTGCACCTCGACCAGGAACGACCCTGCATCAGGGCTGCGCGCTGAATCTACCATCACCACCTCGGCCGGGCCCGCGGTCACGCGTAGGGTGGACTCGGTGATGTCGCCGTGCGGCGCCATACCGACGTAGATGATTCCGCGCACGGGCGTCAGCACGAACTCCTTCCGCGTCGACCAAAACCGGGACGTCCGCATCCGCTGGACGGTGACCTCGGTTTCCTCCGAGATTTCCACCGTTCCTCCATCGAACAAGGTCAACCAGCCCACGGTCCCCTGCCCGGCGGCGATCGTGTCCCCCTCCTCCACGGTGACGACGTCCGTCACGAGGCGCCACTCATCCTGGCCGGCGGGACGCACGAGCAGCCCCGATCCGCTCACGACCTGGAGCGACGCCGGTTCCGCGGTGGTGGCGTTGGCGAGGTACCAGCGCGCACCGAGCACCGCCGCTCCGACCAGGCTCAGGAACATCGCGAACCCGGCCAGGAGCAACGCCCAGGCCAGTCGCACCTGGCGCCGGACTAGCGGCGAATCGTAAAGCCCTGAAACTCCGGTCCCGGTTCCAACCATTCGCAGGTCATCCGGTTCACCACGGCTCCCGGCGGGCCCTCGCGCAGCGCGGCGCGGAACCGCTCCAACGCCTCCTCGGGTCCATCCGCCACCGTCTCAACGGAGCGCCCATCCTCACGGTTGCGCACCCAACCGCTCAACCCGAGCGCGGTGGCAGTGCGCACCACGAATGCCCGGAAGCCGACTCCCTGCACGCGGCCTTCGACTACGCAGCGCAGGCGGGCCTTCGCCTCCGGCACGTGCATCGAGCTTCTCTCCACCGATCACCCTCTCCCCATGCCGGCCTCCGCACCGACGACGCGGTGACGCTGGCGCTGCAGCGCGGCCGCCGCGCTGTCGGCAGGGCGGTAGCGATCGAGGAAGGCGCGCATCTCCTCGGCAAAGGTTCCCCGGGCGATCGCGTCCCGAATTCGTGCCATCTCCCGCTGGATGAACCAGAGGTTGTGGATCGTGCCCAGCCGGTAGGCCAGCAGCTCACGCGCGCGGAAGAGGTGGTGAAGGTAGGCGGCGCTGAACGTCGTGCAGGTCGGGCAGGTGCACGTCTCATCCACCGGCCCGAAGTGGGTTCGGAACCGCGATGCGGTGACGTCGATGCGCCCATCCGGGGTGAAGAGCGCACCCCGCCGCGCCACGCGCGTCGGGTGGACGCAATCGAACATGTCGACCCCGGCAGCGACTCCGCGCCACAAGTCCTCCGGCGACCCGACGCCCATGAGGTAGCGCGGCCGCTCGGGCGGGAGACCATCGACCGAGGCGTCGAGCATCTCCGCCATGACCTCTTTCGGCTCGCCCACGCTCAGGCCGCCGATAGCCGAGCCGTCGAGTGGCAGGTCGCGCAGGAAGCTCGCGCTCTCGCGCCGCCTGTCCGGATCGAAGCCTCCCTGGGCAATCCCGAACAGCATCGGACGGGAGGCGGGCGCCACATCGGCCTGGCGCGCAGCAAAGCGCTCGATGGCACGCAGCAGCCAGCGGTGCGTGCGCTCCATCGCCGCTGCCTGTGCGGCGTCGTCACTCCCGTAGCCGACCAGCTCATCGAGTGGCATGATGATGTCGGAGCCGAATCCGAGCTGGAGGTCGATCGCCGACTCAGGTGTCAGTTCCCAGCGGCTCCCGTCCAGGTGGGAACGGAAGGTCACGCCCTCCTCACGCACCTCCCGCCGCTGCGCCAGGCTGAAGACCTGGAAACCCCCGGAGTCGGTCAGGACCGGTCCGTCCCACGCCATGAAGCGCTGGACCCCGCCGGCCGCCTCCAGGACAGCCACGCCCGGACGGAGCATGAGGTGGTAGGTATTTGCCAGGATGATGTCGGTGCCGGTCGCGCGAACTTCATCCGGCGTCAGCGACTTGACGCTGGCCTGCGTCCCGACGGGCATGAATGCCGGCGTCCGCACGTCACCGCGCCGGGTCCGGAGGATACCGACGCGGGCCCGGGTCGCCGGGTCCGCGGCCAAGATCTCGAAATGGTGAGGCTGCTCGCCGCCGGAGTGTGGTGCGGCGTTATCGCGCTCCATCATGGTCGAATGGTAGCACAGGCGCCGAGGGGCACGTCAGGAACGACAAGCGATCGATGCCGATGAGCGACAAGCGCCGTACGCGCGAGATTCGCCGCCGTCTGCAACTCTGGGCGTTCGACCAACTGTACCGGCATGCCTGGTTCTACGACCCGCTCAGCCGCTTCGTGTTCGGCGACGAGTGGCACCATTGGCGCCAGACCGTCCTCCCCTTCGTTGGCCCGGGTCGCGTCCTCGACCTCGGCTGCGGCACCGGCGCGCTCCTCCCTGAGCTACGTACGCGAGCCACGGCTATTGGAGTGGATTGGTCCCGGAGCATGCTGCGAGTAGCGAGCCGACGTGCTCGCGACGGCGGGCTGGTTCGCGCAGCCGCAGCCAACCTCCCCTTCCGCGACGCCACATTCACCAGCGTCGTATCCACCTTCCCGGCGCAGTTCATCGTGGAGCGAAGCACGCTCGATGAAGTAACTCGAGTTCTGGCACCGGGTGGGCGGTTCATCGTCGTGCTCGGTGGTGAGGTTACCGACTGGCACGGCTGGCGCCGGCCAATCGGGGCGCTCGCTCGTCTCTTCTACGGCGATCGGGTCGATGGCACCGTCCCTCGAGGAGATGTGCTGGCACACCCATCCCTTCCCGGGGACTGGCACACAGTCGAAACGCCCCGTGGGCGGGCTCTGCTGTGGGTTGCAAGCCGCGCTGACAGCACGACGGCAGAGGGCTAGCTGGTTGTGCCGCCGGACTCCGAACCGCTGTCGTGGCCGTTGGACGCAACCGCAGCCGAAGCGTCAATCGGCATCAGGTCCGCAAGGGGGTCGGCCTTGGTCGGCATCCGCAGCGGGGCAGCAGCCTTAGCCTCGGCCACGGCCTTGGAGACAGCCGCCGCCGCTCCCGGGGGTGGCGGGGGCGTGTTGATCTGATCCAACCGGGTCGCCTCGGTCAGCACCGAGGTCGTGGTCCGGTGCACGTCGGCCGCGGACTGCCGGACCTCGTCTCCCACCGACGCGACTTCACTGGTGACCTCGTTGAGGGTCCGCTGGAACTCGCCCGTCAGGTCGCTGGTCGCGGCCCGGAACTCGCGGATGCCCTTCCCGATCCCCTGCGCGATCTCAGGCAGCTTCCCCGGCCCGAAGATCATGAGGGCGATCACCATGATCACCAGGATCTCCATCGGCCCCATGCCAAAGAAGTTCATCCACGCTCTCCGTTCGACGCTGCCGCAGCCCCTGAACCCGTCCGGTTGCTGACGGTTGGTAGTATACCATCGCGAGCGGGCACGATCGGCGAGGCACGGTCGCTGGAACGTGTGCTGGCCGCATGGAGAGGGAACGGCAGCCGGTGCTCCTACTCGACGGCCGGATCTTAGCATATCGGCGCGGAGGTATCGCGCGATATGTCGCCGAACTCGCCGCGCACCTGCTCGCCGCCGCGCCGGACCTCACCGTGCGCGTCCTCGTCAACCGCACCGGTGTCGACGCGGGGTTACCGACCATCCGCGTCATGACCCCTCCGCACCACCGTGTCGAGCGCTGGTTACTCGGGCTGGAAGTCCTGCGCCATCGACCCCGGCTGCTTCACAGCCCGGACTTCATCCCGCCAGTAACACCCGGCGTTGCACGCGTGGTCACCGTGCACGACCTCGCTTTCCTCAGCGACCCGTCCCTGCTGGCGGCCGACGGCCTGCGCTACTACGGTCAACTCCCGCGTGCGATCCACGCGGCACGAGCCGTCATCACCGTCTCGGGCACAGTTCGTGAACAGGTCATCGAGCGGCTCGGTGTGCCCCCGGAGAAGATACATGCCGTCTACAACGGTGTGGCAGACACCTTCTTTGCCGAACCGTCCGAGCCGCCGAGCCATACCATCGCGCGGGAGGCGCCCGAGATCGCCCCTGCCCTGCTCGCCGGGGGTCGAGCCATCATTTTGATCGTTGGAACCGTCGAGCCGCGCAAGCGCCACGTGTTGCTCGCCACGGCGGCAGCGGATCTCGCCACGCGACGCCCGGACCTCGCTCCGCTCCTCGTCGTCGCCGGCCAGCCGGGTTGGCGCTCGGAGGAGGCCACCGCGGCGATCCGCAAGCTGGAGCAGGCCGGGCTAGCGATCTGGCTGACGGATGTCGGCGACGGATTGCTCCAGGCGCTGTACCGGACGGCGACGGTGCTTGCCCTCCCCTCGTTCGACGAGGGGTTCGGCCTGCCGCTCGCCGAGGCGATGGCGACCGGACTGCCGGCAGTGGTCGCGAAGCGCGGGGCGCTGCCCGAGGTCGCGGGCGATGCAGCGGTACTCGTCGACGAGGGCGATCCGGCAACGTGGGCGGAGGTGCTGGAGCGGGTGTTCGACGATGCGGCGTTGCGGCACGACCTGGCTGCGCGCGGCAGGGAGCGCGCGGCACAGTTCCGCTGGGAACGAACGGCGCGGGAGACCGCGGCTATCTACCGGAGGGTGCTCGCAGGTGACTGAGCGACCGACCTGGTTGATTGTAGGGCTCGGCAACCCGGGACAGCGCTACGCCGCGACCCGGCACAACATCGGCTTCATGGTGGTCGACCATCTTGCACGCCAGCTTGAGCCAGGGGACCGGCGCAACCGCTTTGATAGCGAGTTGATCGAAACGCGCGACGCGGCCGGGCGCATCGTGCTGCAGAAGCCGCAGACGTTCATGAACCTCAGCGGCACCGCCGTGGCCCAGGCGGCTCGCTGGTACCGGGTGCCCACTGAGCGCATCCTCATCATCTACGACGACCTCGATCTCCCGTTTGGCCGCATCCGGCTGCGTCCGGGCGGCAGCAGTGCCGGCCACAAGGGACTGCAATCCGTGATCGAACACCTGGGAACCGACCGCGTGCCGCGCCTCCGGGTGGGGATCGGCCGCCCGGAGCACGGAAGCACCGTGAGCTACGTGCTCAGCCGCTTCCGACCCGAGGAGGAGCGGGTCCTACCCGACGTCATCGCCCTGGCCGCCAACGCCGCGCTCAGTTGGTACAAGGATGGCATCGATGCCGCGATGAACATGTACAATCGGGCTGGTGCCCAGCGTGAGGTCGGACGCGAAGCGCAAGGGAGAGCAGACAGCCAGCGGTTCACTTCCGGTACGTAGCGGCAGCCGGGAGCAACGAGGCTCCAGGCAGGAGGTGTAACGTGGACTTCGCACTCGACTCCGAGCATCAACTCTTCCGGGAGCGCTTCCGCGCGTTCGCCAACGAGGTCGTCGCGCCACGCGCCGCGGAGATCGACCGCACCGGCGAATTCCCCTGGGACGTGATCAACGCAGCAGCCGAGCTGGGGCTCCTCGGGGTGCCGATCCCGGAGGAGTACGGCGGCGTGGGAGCCGACGGGCTCGCATTCGCCCTGCTCATCGAGGAGATCGCCGGCGCATGCGGGTCCACCGCCCTTACGATCGCCGCCCACACCGGACTCGTCTGCGTGCCGCTGCTGATGTTCGGCAACGAGGAGCAGAAGCGCCGCTACCTCACGCCGCTGGCTGAGGGGAAGATGCTCGGCGCGTTCGGCCTCACCGAGCCGCAGGCCGGCTCCGACGCGGGTGCCACGCGCACCGCGGCCGTGCGCGACGGCAACGAGTTCGTCATCAACGGCCAGAAGGTGTTCACCACCAACGGCAGCATCGCGGGGGTCATCATCGTCACCGCCGTGACCGACCCGGAGGCCGGGCGGCGGGGCATCTCCAACCTCATTGTGCCGGCCGATGCACCCGGTGTCAGCTTCGGGCAGGACCAGGAGAAGATGGGCCTCCACGGCTCGGTGACCTCCCAGGTCTACTTCCAGGACTGCCGCGTTCCGGTCGAGAACCTCCTTGGCCGCCCGGGTGAAGGATTCAAGCAGTTCCTCCAGGTCCTCGACGGGGGCCGGATCGGCATCGGGGCCATGTCGGTCGGCATCGCGCAGGCCGCGCTGCGTGCGGCCCGCAACTACGCGCTGGAGCGTGAGCAGTTCGGACAGCGCATCGCGGACTTCCAAGCCATCAGCTTCATGCTCGCCGATATGGCGACCCAGCTTGAGGCAGCGCGGTGGCTGGTCTACCGCGCCGCCTGGCTCAAAGATCGTGGCCTGCCGCACACCACCGAAGCGGCCATGGCCAAACTCTTTGCCTCGGAAGCCGCCGAGCGCATTTGCCACAAGGCGATTCAAATTCACGGGGGATACGGGTACACCACGGAGTACCCGGTCGAACGGTACTACCGCGACGTCCGCCTGACTGAGATCGGTGAGGGCACGTCGGAGATTCAACGGCTCGTCATCGCCCGCCGGCTCCTGGCGGAAGCTTAGGAAGGGACGGACAGGCCGATGGAGATCACGCGTGTCGCGGTCGTCGGCGCGGGGACGATGGGGAGCGGGATCGTGCAGGTCGTGGCTCGCGCCGGCATCCCGGTCACGATGATTGACCGCGACCAGGCGATCCTCGATCGCGCATTTGAGACGATCGCGCAACGGCTCCACCGAGAGGTGGAAAAGGGACGCCTCACCGAGGAGGAGGCCGGCGTCGCCACGAGCCTCATCAAGACCGACGCCTCCGTCGACGGCGCCGCTGAGGCGGACCTGGTCATCGAGGCGGTGCCGGAAGTCCTCGACCTGAAGGCGGACATTTTCCGTCGCCTCGACGAGATCAGTCCCAGCGCGACGATCCTGGCATCGAACACCTCGTCGATCTCCATCACCCAGCTCGCCGCGCTCACCCGTCGACCGGACAAGGTTGTGGGCATGCACTTCTTCAATCCGGTCCCGGTCATGCAACTGGTGGAGGTCATCCGCGGGCTGGGCACCTCGGACGAGACGCACGGCGCGGTGATGGATCTAGCGACACGGCTCGGGAAGACGCCAGTCACGGTGAACGACTTCCCCGGCTTCGTCTCCAACCGCGTGCTCATGCCGATGATCAACGAGGCGATCTACTGCCTGATGGAGGGGGTCGCCACCGCCGAGGATATCGACACCGTGATGCGGCTGGGCATGAACCACCCCATGGGTCCGCTAGCGCTGGCCGACCTGATCGGCCTGGACGTTTGCCTGGACATCCTGGAGGTGCTGCACCGCGACCTCGGCGACGACAAGTACCGCCCGTGCCCGCTCCTGCGAAAGATGGTTGCGGCCGGGAAACTCGGCCGGAAGACCGGCCAGGGGTTCTACACCTACCCGTAAGGGAGCGACGATGGACTTTGCCCTCCCGGACGAACTTCGGCTGCTCCAGGAGACAGTGCGCGAGTTCGTGGCAGACGCGGTGACGCCGCGAGCCGCGGAGCGCGACCGCGAGGCCGCGTTCCCGGCCGATGAGCTCCGCGCCGCCGCGACGCTCGGGCTCTGCGGCCTGATGGTGCCGGAGGAGTTCGGGGGGAACCCGGTCGGCAGCCTGGGTGCCGTGCTCGTCTATGAGGAGGTCGCCGCCGGGTCACCAGCTCTGTCCGTCACGCTCTCGGTCCACAACACCCTCGTGTGCGGAGCAGTGGCAACCTACGGCAGACCCGAGCTACAGGCCGAGCTACTGCCCAGGCTCGCTTCCGGGGAGATTCTGGGTGCGTACGCACTGACCGAGCCCGGCGCCGGCTCGGACGCGGCCGCGCTCACCACCCGTGCCCGCCGCGACGGCGACCATTACGTCCTCGACGGACGGAAGATCTTCGTGACGCACGGGGACCACGCCGGGCTTTACATCATTTTTGCCGTCACCGACCCGGAAGCCCGCACCTCGCGCCGCATTTCCGCATTCGCGGTCGACCGGGACAGGCCCGGACTCACGGTGCCGCGGCGCGAGCATAAGCTCGGGCTGCGCGCGTCCGAGATCGCCGAGGTGACGTTGACCGACTGTCGCGTCCCGGCGACTCGGCTCCTGGGCAATGAGGGTGACGGATTCGGCATCGCGATGGCGCTGCTCGACGGTGGCCGCATCGGCATCGGTGCCCAGGCGGTCGGCATCGCCCGCGGCGCCTATGACCTGGCTCTGCGATACGCCCGGGAGCGGCAGCAATTCGGCCGCCCGATCGCGGACTTCCAGGCGATCCAGTGGAAGCTCGCCGACATGGCCACGCGGATCGACGCAGCTCGGCTCCTCGTGTGGCGGGCTGCGACCCTGCGCGACCAAGGCCAGCCACACACCCTGGCTGCCTCGCAGGCCAAACTCTTCGCCTCGGAAACCGCCACCTTCGTGACGGATCAGGCCGTCCAGATCCACGGGGGCTACGGCTACCTTGAGGAGTACGCGGTCGAACGCTATTTTCGGGATGCCCGCGCGACGGTGATCTATGAAGGAACCTCCGAAATCCAACGTCTCGTCATCGCGCGCCGGCTTTTGAGTGACAATCAGTGAGGGTTGGAGTAACCGATGGCAGGTCAGTCAGCAGAGAAGAACGGAGAGTCGACCCAGCGCGGCTATCTCATGCTGCTGGTGGGGCATGAGCGCGCGACGTCGGACGCCGCACTCGGCATCGCCCTCCGCGCAGCGGGCCACAACCTGCGCGTGCACATCATCGAGTTCCTGAAGGGCGGGCGCGACCGCGGCGAAGTTGCCGCGGTGTCCTTCCTCACCGGGGTCACGCTTACCCAGTACGGCACCGTTCCTCCCCAGCGGACGGCGGAGGACATGGACGGCCCGGCCATCGCGCCTGATCGACTGGAAGCGGCCCTGCGGGAGGCGCAGGTGCACGTGCGCCAGCGCGTCACCAACATCTTGATCCTCGACGGACTGCTCACGTTGGTCGGCCAGGGGCTGGTCGAGGAGTCCAAGATCCTGGAGCTGGTAAACGAGTCCGCCCCGTGGCTCGACATCGTCGTCAGCGGGGCAACGGTCACCGATTCGCTGAAGGAGGCCGCCGATTCCGTTACCATGATGGAAATCGTCAAGTCCAGCGAGCGCGCCGAGCAGCCGCTCCGCCGCGGCATTCACTACTGACGGCCCGGCCCGCGCGCCGGACCGAGGAGGTGGGACACGCCATGCGCTACTTCGACGTCAACGACGACGAGCGATACCGCGAGCCACCCGATCCGGCCCAGCGGGATTTCACGACCGTCTCGGGTGAGCCGGTCAAGGAGGTCTACACCGAGGAAGATCTTGAGCGCATCGGGTTCGACCCCGAGCGCGACCTGGGCCGCCCGGGCGAGTATCCCTTCACCCGAGGCATCCACAAGAACCTCTACCGGGGCAAGCTCTGGACCATGCGGATGTTCTCGGGCTTCGGCTCGGCAGAGGAGACGAACGCCCGCTTCCGCTACCTGCTGGACCACGGTGAGACCGGCCTCTCGATCGCCTTCGACCTGCCCACGCTCTACGGCCGCGACACCGACGACCCGATGGCAGAGGGCGAGTTCGGCAAGTGCGGCGTGGCCGTCTCGTCCCTGGCAGACATGGAGATCCTGCTCGATGGGATCCCGCTCGACCAGATCACGACCTCCATGACGATCAACGGCCCCGCAGCAGCGATCTGGGCGATGTACATCGCCACGGCGGAGAAGCGTGGCATCCCGCGGGCCAAGCTGGGCGGCACGCTTCAGAACGACATTCTCAAGGAGTTCACCGCCCAGAACGAGTACATCTTCCCACCCGAGCCGTCGATGAAGCTCGTGACCGACACCATCGAGTTCGCCACGCGCGAGATGCCGAAGTGGAACAGCATCAGCGTCAGCGGGTACCACATCCGTGAGGCGGGAGCGACCGCGACCGAAGAGCTGGCGTTCACCATCGCCGACGGTATGGCCTACGTGGACGCGGCGCTCGCCCGCGGCCTGGACATCGACGAGTTCGCGCCCCGCATCTCGTTCTTCTTCAACTGCCACAACGATTTCTTCGAAGAGATCGCCAAATTCCGCGCTGCCCGGCGCATCTGGGCTCGTTTGATGCGCGAGCACTACGGGGCGAAGAACCCGCGCTCCTGGTGGCTTCGCTTCCACACGCAGACCGCCGGCTGCTCCCTCACGGCGCAGGAGCCGGAGAACAACATCATCCGGACCACGATCCAGGCGCTGGCGGCCGTCCTCGGTGGAACCCAGTCACTGCACACCAACTCGCTCGACGAGGCGCTCGCACTCCCGTCAGACTTGGCGGTGCGCATCGCCCTGCGCACCCAGCAGATCATCGCCTACGAAAGTGGCGTGGCCAACAGCGTCGACCCGCTCGCCGGCAGCTACCTGGTCGAGACGATGACGACCGAGATGGAGCAACGCGTCCAGGCGATCCTCGACGAGATCGCTGAGCTGGGTGGCGTGCTCGCCGCCATCGAGAGCGGGTACTTCCAGCGGCGCATCGCCGACAGCGCCTACCGCTACGAGCAAGCTATCGCCGAGCGCCGCAAGATCGTGATCGGCGTCAATGCGCTGCGCAACGAGGAGCCGGCCGACATCCCGCTCCTGACGATGGATCCAGAGGGTGAGGTGCGCCAGCGCCAGCGGCTCGCCCGCATCCGCCGGGAGCGCGACCAGGTCGAGTGGCGGGCTTCCCTCGACGCGCTGGAGCAGGCTGCGCGCGCTGGGGAGAACCTGATGCCGCACCTGCTGCGCGCGGTACGCGCCTACGCAACACTCGGAGAGATCACGAACTGCCTCAAAGCCGTGTACGGCGAGTATCGGCCCGTGGCGGTGGTGTGATCGAGGGGAGGAGGAGAAGGTGACTGCCAGCCGGACGCGCCCGATCCGGGTACTCGTGGCGAAACCCGGCCTCGACGGCCACGACCGCGGCGCCAAGGTCATGGTCCGCGCGCTGCGCGACGCCGGGATGGAGGTGATTTACACCGGTCTCTTCCAGACGCCGGAGATGATCGCCCGCGCCGCCGCCGACGAAGATGTCGACGTAGTCGGCCTGAGCATCCTCTCGGGGGCACACAACGCCCTGGTACCGCGGGTCATCGAGCAGTTGCGGGCGATGGGGATCGACGACGTGCTTGTGGTCGTCGGCGGCACGATCCCCGAGGAGGATGTCCCGCGCCTGAAGGCGGCCGGGGTCGCCGAGGTCTTCGGTCCCGGAACACCGCTGCCGGACGCGATCGAGTTCATTCGCGCGAACGCTCCACGGCGAGAGGACGCGGCGTGAGCGACCTTATCGAGCGCTTTCTGGCAGGCGACCGGCGCGCCCTGGCGCGGCTGCTCACGCACGTCGAGAACCGGACCGAGCTCGGCGCTCGCGCCATCCGAGAGTCATTCGCCCGCACCGGGCGAGCGCACATCGTAGGCATCACCGGCCCGCCCGGTGCCGGCAAGAGCACGCTCACGAACGCGCTGATCCGTGAACTGCGCGGCCGCGGGCGCACCGTCGGGGTGCTGGCCATCGACCCCTCCAGCGCCATCACCGGCGGCGCCACGCTCGGCGACCGCATCCGGATGATGGAGAACCACGCCGACGAAGGCGTCTACATCCGCAGCATGGCAACTCGCGGCCAGATGGGCGGGCTGGCGCTGGCGGCCACTGGAGCGATCCATCTCCTCGACGCCTTCGGCTTCGAGGTCATCCTGGTCGAAACTGTCGGTGTCGGGCAGGACGAAGTCGACATCGCCGAGACGGCCGATACCACCCTGCTGGTCCAGGTGCCCGGCCTGGGCGACAGCATCCAGACGATCAAGGCCGGTATCATGGAGATCGCCGACATCCTGGTCGTCAACAAGGCCGACCGCCCCGACGCCCGGCAGCTCGTTCGCGACCTGCGCAACATGCTGCTGCTCGGTCAGACGCCCGAGGGCGACTGGAAGATCCCCATCGTCGAGACGGTGGCGACGGATGGCATGGGCATCCCGCGGTTGGCGGATCAGATCGCCGCGCACCGCACCTGGCTGGAGGAGTCGGGGCGGCACCGCGGACGCATCGAACGCCGCCTTGCCCGCGAAGTGGTGCTCCTGGCACGCGAACGATTCGACCAGTGGGTCACCGCCAAACTCCAGGATCCAGCCTTCGCTGCTGCGCGCGCCGCGCTCCTGGCACGCCAGGTTGATCCGGGCACGCTGGCGGACCGCCTCCTCCACGGCGTGCTCGACCCGGCCGACACCACGCAGAGCCGTCGCTAGCGCGTCTCACCCCCCAGGGCCGCCATCGCCGCGTCGATGAGCGGCTCTGGATCGACCTCCTCGCCGCCTTCGCGGCTCAGCCAGACCAGGAACTCGACGTTCCCCGCTGGGCCGCGGATCGGCGACGGCGTCAACCCGCGGACGGTAAAGCCGAGCGCCTGAGCGTCGGTCAAGACCCGCCGGAGCACCTCCCGGTGCACCCGGGGATCGCGCACGACCCCGCCCTTCCCGACCTTCTCTCGCCCCGCCTCAAACTGCGGCTTGATCAGCGCCACGCACGAGCCGTCCGGCTTCAGCACGCGCAGCGCAGCCGGCAAGACCAGCGCCAGCGAGATGAAGGAGACATCGATGGTCACAATGTCGATCGGCTCCGGCAGCGACTCAAGGTACCGCACGTTGGTGCGGTCAAGCACGACGACGCGCGGGTCCTGCCGCAGCCGGTAGTCGAGCTGGCCGTAGCCGACGTCGATGGCGTACACCCGCGCCGCGCCCCGTTGGAGCAGGACATCGGTGAACCCGCCGGTCGAGGCGCCGAAATCCGCGCAGACGCAGTCGCGGACGTCGAGGGCGAATTGCTCCAGCGCCCAGTCGAGCTTCTCCCCGCCCCGGCTGACGAAGCGGGGACGCTCACGCAGATCGAGCGGCGCGTCGGGCGGGAGCAGGGTTCCTGGTTTGTCGATAACACGGTCGCCCGACCGAACCGCCCCTGCCATGATCATCGCCCGCGCCCGGCTGCGGCTCTCGGCCAGTCCCCGCGCGACCAGCAACTCGTCCGCGCGAACCCGCTTGCTCATCGATGCGCCGCTCACATCTGCTCGACCGCACGGTGGAACCGGCTTGTCTGGGCATGGCAAAGGGCCACGGCGAGGGCATCGGCCGCGTCATCCGGCTTCGGAACCTCGTCGAGGTTCAGGAGGAGGCGCACCATCTCCTGCATCTGCGCCTTGTCGGCCTTGCCGTATCCGGCCACGGCCTGCTTGACTTCGGCCGGCTTGTACTCCACCACTGGCACCCCCGCCTGCGCAGCCGCCAGGAGGACCACCCCGCGCGCCTGACCGACCGAGAGGGCGGTCGTGACATTGCGCGAGAAGAACAGCTCTTCGATCACCACGACATCGGGCGCGTGGCGACGTATGAGCGCGCTCAACCCTTCGTAGAGCTTCAGCAGCCGCGCGGGCATGCGCTCCGACGACGGGGTGGAGAGGACGCCGTACTCCAGCGCCTGCGGCTGGTCGTTGCCGACCACCAGCCCGTACCCCAGCAGCGCTGTCCCCGGGTCGACGCCGAGGATGATCTCCCCACGTTCGCTCATCGCGACACGCCACTCCCACGAGAGCCGGCAGAGTGAATCGGCAGGGGATCCTCCTGTGCAGCCCCGCTTACGACGACGCGTCGGTTACGGGATGTACCGTTCGGCAACCACATCCCCTTCCCGCTTGAAATTCGGAAACTTTCCGGGTATACTGGTAGGTAAGAGTTGAAACAAGGGGCGGCATGATCGGAATGCGACGGACAATCCACGTGCATACCCTCGAATCAGTTGGGTGACCCAGCGTGCCCAGGCCCCAGTGGCCCGGGATTTTTTTATCTAATGTACTCGCCCTCAGGCGGTTCCGGCGCCTTGAGAAGGTGGTGAAGAAGAGTATGGATGCGAGCCTGATCGCGCGGGGCAAGGATCGCGGGTACTTGCTGTCCGATGAAATCATCGCCGCATTCCCGAACGCTGAGGAAAATGTCGAGTCCCTCGACGAATTCTATAGCACCCTCGTAGAGCAGGGAATCGAAGTCCTCGACCACGAGCCAACCAACGGCAACGGTACCACGTCCTCCCTTTCCGAGCGCACCGCATCCCAGCCCGCACCCGCATCGCCAGCCATCGATACGCGCCAGGATGTCGCCGACGCGGTCAGCGTCAGCGACTCAGTCCGTCTCTACCTCCAGGAGATCGGCGAAACCAATCTGCTGACCATGGAGGAGGAAGTCTGGCTCGCTAAGCGTATGGAGCGCGGCAAGATCGCCGAGCAGCGCCTGGCAAACGGCGACTACGCCTCCGAAGCCGAGCGCGCCGAACTCCTGGCCGACAAAGAGGATGGCGAGAAGGCTCGGGCACACCTGATCCAGGCGAACCTCCGCCTTGTGGTGAGCGTCGCCAAGAAGTACGTCGGGCGCGGCCTCTCCTTCCTGGACCTCATCCAGGAGGGCAACATCGGCCTGATGAAGGCCACCGACAAGTTCGATTACAAGCGCGGCTTCAAGTTCTCAACCTACGCGACGTGGTGGATCAGGCAGGCGATCACCCGCGCCATCTCCGATCAGAGCCGCACCATCCGCCTCCCCGTCCACGTCGGTGAAACGATCAACCGGGTCAAGAAGACCAGCCAGCGCCTCCAGCAGATCTTCGAGCGCGAGCCAACCTTCGAAGAGGTCGCGCGCGCCATGGACATCCCGGAGGAGAAGGTGCGGCAGGTGCTGGACGCCTCCCGCCACCCGGTCTCCCTCGAAGCGCCCGTGGGACAGGAGGGCGACGCCTTCCTCGGTGACTTCATCGAGGACGAAACGATGCCGCCCCCGCTCGAACTGGCCTCCCAGGAACTGCTCAAGCATCAAATCAGCGACGCGCTCTCCAAGCTCACCGAGCGCGAACGCCGCATCATCATCCTCCGCTTCGGGCTGGAGGACGGGCAGTTCCGCACGCTGGAAGAGGTCGGGCGCGAGTTCGGCATTACCCGCGAGCGCATCCGGCAGATCGAGGCCAAGGCGCTGCGCAAGCTCCGCAACCCCACCTACAGCCACCGTTTGCGCGGCTACCTCGATTGACCGTCGGGAAATACGAAATCGCCCAGGGGAGCGAATCAATCGCTCCCCTGTTTGCGTTCCCAAGCGCTGGACCGCTACCAGTGCCCAGATGCAGCCGTGCCGGGCGATCCCCCGCGCCCGCGATGGGGCCCTGTCAGCCCGAGCGGAGACGGCTGGCACTGATGGGGTTTGGCGAAGGACATGGATGTACGCAACCGGCGCGTGCCCGGCGGCTAATGGAGTTTGGCGGATTTTGTGGGTGTCCGCGATCGGCGCGTGCCCGGGGCTAAAGCCGCCGGGCTGATATGGGGTAAGCCCACTGAAGGGGCTATGATGGCGACATCCAGGCGTGTCCGCTCCGGCCGCCCATTGGGCGCTGCATCCCCAGCCCCTTCAGTGGGCTTCGCCGTGTCAGCCCGGCGGCTTTAGCCCCGGGCACGTGCCGGATGGCCGGAACCTCATGCCGAGATGTGGGCCCGATTCCCCCAGCCGGCCTATGGTGTTTGACGAAATAATCCGACACACAGACCGCCCCGCTCCCAGCCGGCTTCAGCCGGCTTTCGTTGTCAGCCCGGCGGCTTCAGCCCCGGGCGTGGGCCACGGCGCCGGAACCGTTCCGCCACCCACCCCGAGCACATGCCACGACGCGGATATCCTACGCCACCCACCTCGCCGACCGTCGGCACCCGCCCGAGCCGGTTGAGCTGGGTGGAAGACTGACGGCCGCTATCCCACAATCTCCATCGCACGCGGACAGCGGACGCGAAGGATCTCTCCCCAACGCGGCCGTTCCCGCGTGAAATCTTTGGGATGCGCCGGAGAGGCTACCCTTCGTATCGCGAGAAAACCAGACTGACGTTATGTCCACCGAAACCGAGGGAGTTCGACAGCGCGTGGCGGACCTCGCAGCGCCGTGGACCGTCACAGATGTAATCCAGGTCGCACTCGGGGTCGGGCTGCTGAAGGTGCCAGGTCGGCGGGAGCACCCCGCGCGTCAGCGCCAGCACCGTGAAGACCGCCTCGACCGCGCCCGCGGCGCCGAGGAGATGACCCGTCAGCGCTTTGGTGGAGCTCACCGGCGGTACCTGCTCCTCCCCAAACACCCGCTTCAGCGCGACCGTCTCCAGGCGGTCATTGAGCGGCGTCGAGGTGCCATGCGCGTTCACGTAGCCGATGTCGCTCGGCGCGAGCCCAGCCCGTGCGATGGCAATCTCCATCGCCTCAGCCGCCCCGGCACCCTCCGGGTCGGGCTGCACGATGTGGCAGGCATCGCCCGTCGCGCCGTATCCGGTCAGTTCGGCCAGAATGGGAGCTCCCCGGCGCAGTGCGTGGTCGAGCGACTCGAGCACCAGCGTCGCCGCGCCCTCTGCGATCACGAAGCCGTCTCGCGTGCTGTCGAACGGACGGCTGGCGCTCTCGGGCTCGTCGTTCCGGGTCGAAAGCGCACCCAAGGCGCAGAATCCCGCCACGGAACCTGGCGTGACCGGCGCCTCGGCTCCTCCAGCCAGCATCACGTCGGCGTCCCCACGCCGGATGATCTCGGCGGCTTCCCCCAACGCATGCGCTGCGCTGGCACAGGCCGACAGCGAGGCGAAGTTCGGTCCCTTCGCGCCGGTCACAATCGAGACGTAGCCGGATCCCATATCGGCCAGGAACATCGGGATGAAGAAGGGACTGACGCGTCCCGGACCGCGCTCGGCCAGCGTGCGCAGTTCCCGCTCGGCGGTTTCGATGCCGCCCAGGGCGCTGCCCAGGAGCACGCCGACCCGCCGGGCGTTCTCCGGCGTGATCTCCAGCTCCGCGTGCGCGAGCGCGTCCTGGGTCGCCGCCACGGCGAGCTGGATGAACCGGTCGGTCCGCCGCGCCTCCTTTGGCTCCAGCCGATCGCGCGGGTCGAAATTTCGTACCTCGCCAGCGATCGTGCTGGCGAAGCCTTCGGCGTCGAAGCGGGTGATCGGGCCAGTGCCCGAGCGGCCGGCGAGCAGCGCCTCCCACGCCGCCTCCAGGGTGTTACCGACCGGGCTCAAAATGCCCATGCCGGTGACGACGACTCGGCGCGCGTCACGCTCAGTCACGATTGAGTACCTCCGGATTCAGGCAGCGTGGCGGCGTCTCGCCGCGCAGGACAGCGAGCAGGTTCCGCGCCGCCAGTTCCGCCATCCGATTTCGGGTGGTGAAGCTCGCGCTCGCGATGTGCGGCGTCACCACGACGCGCGGGTGACGTAGCAGCGGATGTTCGGCTGGCAGGGGCTCGGGGTCGGTCACATCGAGACCTGCAGCCCAGATCCAGCCTTGCTCCAGCGCCTCGAGCAAGGCGTCAGTCTGTACCACGGGTCCACGGGCCGTGTTGATGAGCACGGCACCCCGTCGCATGCGCTGGAGCTGTTCGCGGCCGATCATCCCGCGGGTCTGCTCCGTCAGCGGGACGTGCAGACTCACGAAGTCGCTCTCGACCAGCAGGGCGTCCAGCTCCCGCCACTCGGCCCCGAGCTCTTCCTCAACCTCGGGGCGGCGCCGTGGGGCGTGGTAGAGGATACGCATGTCGAAGCCACGCGCCCGCCGGGCGACGGCCTGACCGATGCGTCCGAGCCCGATGATGCCCAGCGTCGCGCCGTGGACATCCGGTCCCAGGTAGCCCATGGGCTCCCAGGTGCGCCAAGCCCCCGCGAGCACCGCGTTGTGGCCCTCGGGGATCCGCCGCGCCACCGCCAGGAGAAGACCGAACGCCAGGTCAGCCGTCGTCTCGGTGAGCACGTCGGGCGTCGTGCACACCGCGACGCCACGCGCCGTGCACGCGGCGACGTCGATGTTGTCGAACCCGACCGCCATGTTGCTGACGACTCTGACCGACGGCAGCCGGTCGAGCAAATCCCCGTCAACCCGCTCAGTGAGCAAGGTCAGCAGGCCATCGGCGCCCTCGGCCAGCCGCACCAGTTCTTCCCGACTCGGCGGGAGCTCACCCTCCCAAACCGCCACATCGCCCGCTTGTCGGAGCAGGTCAAGTCCAGCTTCCGGGATGACCCGGCTCACCGCGATCCGCACGCCGTCCTCCCTCCACCGAACATCGTGCGGATTCTAACGGGCAGTCTCATAGGCGGCAACATGCCCGCAGGAAAACGGGCACGGTGGGTGCCGACGTAGCCTCCGACTCGCCGCTGGGCAAGCGCTGACCGATTCGCATGGTTCGCGATGCAGTGCGAAGCTCGTCCCTCGATACGACCACAGGTGACCCACGTACGCCTCCGGCGCTCAGGTGCGACCCCAATTCCTGCTTCTCCCCATCACCGTGCTGCGGTCCGGATCAGGGCAAGGAATTCCTACATCCGCGTCCTCGACAGCGGGAACGGGTTGAGGCCTAGAGGGCCGGATCCCGGCATCGTTGCACCGCGGCACTTGACAGGAGGATGCGGAACCGGGGCTCGCAATTGCGCAGACTTGAAGCGAAGCCCCTAGCGTGGTAGTATCCAGTAGGGTCAAGCCCCACCCCGCACGGCGTGTACGACAACGTTTTGAGCCAACGTGAAATAAACGACGGGAGCTGCTAAGCGGGCCTCGTGGGGCTCGGGGTTGCGGCACCCACCTGCCTTTACAGGTTCAAAACCGAGTTACACGCGGCGGAGGTGGGGTTTTGCCCCACCTTTTTCATGCCGTTTGTCCTGGGGGACTGCCTGGTGATCCTAATCCTCCACGGCACCGATCGGCTCGCGATCGACGAGCGGGTCCAGCAGTTGCGTGCAGAGCACGACCCGTCCGGCATCACGACCACCGTCGTGGAGCGGGCGGCCGAGCAACTCGGCGAGTTGCGCAGCGCATGCCTGTCCCCCGGATTTTTCGGTGCTACCCGTCTCGTCATCGCGCGGGATCTAATCGCCGGCGGGGGCGGCGGGCGTGGCCGCCGCGGCGGCTCCGACCGAGCCGAGGCGCTCGACCTGCTGGCCGCGGTTCCGGACAGCACCGTCCTGATCGTCACCGAGTCGGAGATCAAGCCGGCCGACGAGCGCGAGCTGCGCGCCAGGGTGCCTGGCCTGACCATCGAGCGGCACGACGTGCCGCGCGGTCGTGACCTGGTGGAATGGGTTCGTACCCGCGCCCGGCGCTACGACGCAACGATCGAAGCCGAAACGGCTGCGCAGCTCCTCGAAGCCCTCTTCCCCACGTCCTGGCGTGCCGTGGCGAAGCGAGATGACGTCGCCCCCGACCTTTACCGCCTGGACGCGGAAGTGGCGAAGCTGGCAACCGGGGCGGGGCCGGGTCAGGAGATCACGCGAGATCTCGTCGGCGCGCTCGTACCCGATGCCGAAGCGACGAACATCTGGGGGCTCACCGACGCCATCGTGGCCGGCGACGTAGCGGGTGCGGTGCGCGAGGTGGAACGCGCGCTCGCGACCGGGACGCCCTCCGAGATGCTTCTCGGTCAGCTTGCGTCCCAGCTTGAGGTGTTCGCGGTCCTCGCCTCGGGTCCTGCGCAGAGCGCCGCAGCGCTCGCAGCCGAGACGGGGATCAGCGAGGGGCGGCTCCGGCAGGCGGGCCGCACCGCGAGTCGCTTCCCGCACGAGCGGATCGCGCGCGGCCTTGCCGCGCTGCGCGAGATCGACGTGGCGACCAAGCAGGGGCAGGCCGAGGCAGCCGATCTCCTGGTCGGCACCGTCGCGCGCCTGGCTGCGGACCGCTAGTGTCCGGAAGCGACCGCGCGTAGCCAGCTAGGGGTAATTTCAGGGCACGACAAAACGGGCCGCGGATGCAGCCCGTATCGCATACACGCTGTTGCGCCGCGATCCGTGAGGGTGCTATTCCTCGCCGCGGATCAGCGCGTTGAACTTCTTCATCAGCCGCGCCTTGCGCCGCGCCGCGTTGTTCTTGTGGATGATGCCCTTGATGGCAGCCCGGTCGAGCGTGCTGATCGCGTCGCCCACGGCCGTCGCCGCCGCATCGGCATCACCCGCGGCAATCAGCCGCTCGGCCTTGCGAATGTAGGTGCGGGCCGACGACCGGAAGATCCGGTTCCGCATACGTCGTCGCTCGGCAACGCGGACGCGCTTCGCCGCAGACTTCGTGTTGGGCAAGTCTCACATCCCTCCGGATTTCGATCGCACACGCAATCGGCGGCGCCACCGCCGAACCACCAAAGTCTAACAGGATCCGCGATTCCAGGCAACACCGCGCCCGTCCTCTGCTACGATGGACGCACACCGATCCGACTGGCGAGGTTCGCCTCGCCGCCACCGAGAGCGGGGAACGCGATGCGGGTGATTCGCAAGGGATCTGCGCCGGCTGAGCGCGGCACCACCTTCACCGGCGAGACGACCCTGGAGCGCTACCTCTCCGGGGGCGCGGAGGGCATCTCCCTCTCCGTGGTCCACTTCAGCGACGGATCGCGCACCCACTGGCACGAACACCCCGGAGAGCAGATCCTCTACATTCTCGACGGTCGGGGGCGTGTCGGGACGGAGGACGAGGAGATCGAAGTCGGGCCCGGTGACGTGATCTACACCGGACCCGGCGAGCGACACTGGCACGGCGCTGCACCGGGTGCGTCGATGACCCACATCAGCATCACCCGCGGTGGCCCTCCGGTGTGGGGTGAGCCGCCGGAGTCATGCCCTCGCCGCACCTCCAGCGGCGCGGGGTAGAATGATCCTGGTTGGTGGCTGGACACCGGGTCGAGCCACGGTGTCATCGTGGGAGCGGTGATGTCCAACCCGATACCCGACCTGGGCCTGCTGCTCACGCGATTGCGCGCGCTCCACGACGAGTTGCAGCGGACACGTGAGCGCGAGAGGCTGCGTGTCGAAGAGGTCGAGCGGCGGATCGGGGCGGCCGCGATGGACCCGCCACGTACCGAGGAAACGATGCACGAGCTTTTTCAGGCCTACGAAGCTCGATCCTTCGCGCGAGGGCGACTCGATGCACTGGACCACGTGATCGAGCGCCTCGACCTGCTGCTGCCCCCGTTCCCTGAGGGGTCGGGGCGACGCTGATGCCAGCCCCACCAAGGCGCGCGTCCGGAGCGCGGCCGGTCCCCACCCCTTCCCGGCGACCACGCCGGATCACGCCACAAGAAGCTCGCCCGTCCCGCTCGGTGGCGGCCAATGCGACGATCGTTGCCGCCGCCTTCGTCGTCAGCCGCATCCTCGGTCTGCTCCGCGAGATCCTGATCGCCCGGCAATTCGGCACCAGCGGGGACTACGACGCCTACGTCGCCGCCTTCCGTATCCCGGACCTCCTCTTCCTCGTCGTGATGAGCGGCGCGTTCGGCTCGGCCTTCATCCCGGTCTTTGCCGGTTTCCTCAGCCGGGGGGAGCAGGACCGCGCCTGGCGCCTCGCCAGTGCGGTGCTCACCTACACCGTGCTCACGCTGCTCGTCGTGGGGCAGCTCGTGTTCATCTTCGCCGGCCCGCTCATGCGGGACATCGTCGCACCCGGGTTGGCACCCCCGCAGCAAGACCTGGCAGTCAACATCACCCGGCTCCTGCTGCTGTCGCCCTTGCTGCTGGGACTCGGTGCCGCGGCCCAGGGGATGCTCCAGGCTCAGGACGCCTTCACGCTCCCCGCGGTGGCGCCGATCCTCTACAACCTCGGTATCATCGCCGGCGCCCTGCTCCTCGCGCCCACGATGGGCGTCTACGGATTGGCCGTCGGCGTCATCGTCGGGGCAGCCGGACACGCCGGGATTCAATTCGCCGGGTTGATCCGGCGCGGCATGCGCTTTTCCCCCACGTTGTCGCGCCATGTGCAGGGATTGGGTGAAGTCGCCCGGTTGATGGCCCCGCGACTGGTAGGCCAGGCGGCCTTCCAGATCAACTTCATCGTGATGACGAACTTCGCCTCTCGCCTGGGCGAGAGCAAGGTCTCGGCGATCAACTACGCCTATCAGGTCTTCATGCTGCCGCACGGCGTGCTGGCGCTCAGCCTCTCGACCGTGATCTTCCCGATGATGGCCCGCCAGTACGAGCTGAACCAGCTCGACGATCTCAAAGTCACCTTGCGCGGCGCGCTCGGCCCGCTCATCTTCCTCACCTTCCCGGCGTCGGTCGGGCTCTTCGCATTCCGCACCAGCATCGTCCAGGTGCTCTTCCAGTTCGGCTCCTTTTCCGACGAGTCCACCCGGCTCGTCGCCCAGGCCCTCGCCTACTTCTCGGTGGGTCTGGTGGCATTCGCGGTCGTCGAGGCGGTCACACGAGCCTTCTACGCCATGCACGACACCCGCACGCCCGTAACGGTCGCCATCGTTACGGTCATCGCCAACATCGCCCTCAGCGCTTACCTTGCACCGCGCCTCGGGCACGGAGGACTTGCCCTCTCGATCGCGCTCACCACGGTCGTGGAGATGGCCATTCTGCTGACGGTGCTGTACCGCCGCATCGGCGGGCTCGGCCGCGGCCTTCTCGAGTCAACCATCAAGGCGGCAGCAGCTACGGCGATCATGGCCGTCGTCGCGCTACGCTTCGCAGGACCGCTCGCCCAGGTCACCGATCCCTCGGACGGCCGTTCACTCGCGGGTATGGTGATGTTCGTCATCACCCTCGGCGCCACCGGCATCACGTACCTCGTCGCCGCCTACTACCTGCGTGCACCCGAGTTGTTCGAGACCCTCGACCGCGTCCGCTCTCGCCTCCGCCGCGCCTGATGGCCACTGCGGACGGCGCGGTCGCTCGGTTATACTTGTCGTTCGAGCATCCGCAGGGGTGGAGGTCGCGGCGCAGGCTGTATGATCGAACAAGAACGTATTCGAAATTTCAGCATCATCGCCCACATCGACCACGGGAAGTCGACGCTGGCTGACCGTCTCCTGGAGTTCACCCACGCGGTGACCGAGCGGGAGATGGTCGAGCAGATCCTCGACTCCATGGATCTGGAGCGGGAGAAGGGCATCACGATCAAGGCCCGATCCGTTCGCATGGACTATCAGGCGAAGGACGGGCAGACCTACGCCCTTAACCTCATCGACACGCCGGGGCACGTCGACTTCTCGTACGAGGTGAGCCGCAGCCTCGCCGCGTGTGAAGGTGCGTTGCTCGTCGTCGACGCCGCGCAGGGAATCGAGGCGCAGACGATGGCCAACGTTCACCTGGCGATCGACGCGGGTCTCGCCATCGTGGCGGTCGTCAACAAGATCGACCTGCCCAACGCCCAGCCGGAGAAGGTCGCCCACGACCTGCAGCAAGTCATCGGGCTGCTCGAGGACGAGATCATCTTCGCCTCCGCCAAGTCCGGCATCGGCGTCGAGGAGATCCTCGAAGCCATCGTGACCAAGATCCCGCCGCCGAGCGGAGACCGCTCCGCGCCGCTCCGTGCGCTCATCTTCGACTCGCACTACGACCCCTACAAGGGCGTCATCGCCTACGTGAAGGTGGTCGACGGTATCCTGCGGGAGGAACAGCCGCTGCGCCTGATGGCGACCGGCAAGGAGACGGACGCGCTCGAGATCGGCGTCTTCCGCCCGACGATGACCCGGGTGACGGAACTGGGCGCCGGGGAGGTCGGCTACATCGCGACCGGCCTCAAGGTCGTCACCGACTGCCAGGTAGGCGACACCGTCACCGACGCCGAGCGTCCCGCCCCGGAGCCACTTCCGGGTTACCGGCCGGTGAAGCCGATGGTCTTCGCCGGGCTTTACCCCGTGGATGGCGAGGACTACCCCGCGCTGCGCGATGCGCTGGCGCGCCTCAAGCTCAACGACGCGTCGCTGGTCTACGAACCGGAGTCGTCCGACGCCCTGGGCTTCGGCTTCCGCTGCGGCTTCCTAGGTCTGCTCCACATGGAGATCATCCAGGAGCGCCTGGAGCGCGAATATAAGCTCGATCTATTGGCGACCGCGCCGAGCGTCGAGTACGAAGTGCTGAAGCGCGACGGCACCGTCGTCCACGTGGACAACCCGTCCGACATGCCGTCTCCGGGGGAGATCGAAGAGATCCGCGAGCCGTGGGCCAAACTGACGATTATGTCGCCGTCGCGCTACATCGGCGCGATCATGGAGCTGGTCACCAATCGCCGCGGCCAGTTTGTCGACATGACCTACCTCGATGAGGACCGCGTCCAGCTCTCCTTCGAGATGCCGCTGGCGGAACTGATCGTCGATTTCTACGATCAGCTCAAGTCGCGCACGCAGGGGTACGCCAGCCTTGACTACCAGCTCGCGGACATGCGGGCCTCGGACCTCGTCAAGCTCGACATCCTCGTCAATGGGCAGCCGGTGGACGCACTGTCGCTGATCACCCACCGCGACTCGGCGTACCACCGCGGCCGGGAGCTGGTGGAATCGCTACGCAAGCTCATCCCGCGCCAGTTGTTCGATGTCCCGATCCAGGCATCGATCGGCAGCAGGGTGATCGCGCGCGAGACGATCCGCGCCATGCGGAAGAACGTCCTGGCCAAGTGCTACGGCGGTGACGTGACCCGCAAGCGCAAGCTGCTGGAGAAGCAGAAGGAGGGCAAGGCGCGGATGAAGATGGTCGGGAGCGTCGAGATCCCGCAGGAAGCCTTCCTGGCCGTGCTGAGCCTGGGCGGCGACGCCAACGGCCGTTCGCCGGGGCGGGAGTAGCGCGCACATGCCAGGCATGACGCTGGTCGGCCTCGGTCCCGGCGACCTCTCGGCGCTGAGCGATGCCGCGCGGGACGCGCTCACGAGCGGGCAGGTCTTCCTCCGCACCCGCCATCATTCGGTGGTCGCGCAGCAGGCGTCGCTCGCCAGCCGGCCCGCCTTCGAAGATCTGGCGGACACCGGCGCGCCGCTCGCGACCATCGTCGAGCGCTGGGCCGACACCCTGCTCGACGCCGCGCGGACGAACCCGGTGGTGTACGCCGTCCCTGGGAACCCGCTCGTAGGCGACGCCACGGTCCGTGCGCTGCTCAAGCGCGCCGAGGAAGCCTCCGTCCCGGTCACCACCGTTCCCGGCAGCAGCATCCTCGACGCTGCGACCGCTGCACTGTCACCGTCCGCCCTCACATCGGGCGTGCAGGTGCTGGATACGCTCGACCTGGCCCTGGCAGCCGAGGGCGCGCCGTTCAGCGGCGGGGAAGCGGCGCTGTTGCCGCTACGGCCGCTGCTCTTGACGAACCCGGCTCCCGCGCGCGTGTTAGCGGCCGCACGCGAGACGCTGGCGCGCTTCTACCCGGCTTCAACGACCCCGCTGGTTCTCAGCCACGTACCCATGGGAGGGCTCAAGCCAGCGGAGACGGCGTTGGCGAACCTCGCGGACGCCGTCGACGGCGCGCTCGCCGTCTACATTGCGCCCGTCTCACCCCTGGAGAGCGCCCGGCATGCTGACGGCCTGCAGCGGATCGTGGCGCGGCTCCGCGCCCCGGGTGGCTGCCCCTGGGATCGCGAGCAGACCCATCGATCGTTGATGCGTGCCGGGATCGAGGAGGCGTACGAGGTCCTGGAGGCGATCGAGCGGGACGACGCGGCCGCCCTGCGGGAGGAACTCGGCGACCTGCTGCTCCAGGTCTACCTGCACGCGCAGATCGCCGAGGAGGCCGGGGAATTCACGCTGGAGGACGTCATCGGCGAACTGTCAGCAAAGCTGGTGCGCCGCCACCCACATGTCTTCGGGACGGCTCACGCCGCCGACGCGAGCGACGTCCTGAAGCGCTGGGACGAGATTAAGCGGGCCGAGCGAGCGGAGCGGGGAGACGACGAGGAGGCGCACCCGCTGGGCCGGATTCCTGCCGCACTCCCGGCCCTCATGCGTGCCCAGACCGTCCTCCGCCGCGCCATGCGGGCCGGACTCTTCCCGCTCGATCCCGCCGCGCTCAAGAGCCGCTGGCGAGCACTTGCGGATGGAGAGGAACCGGTATCGGCCGCGACGCTCGGCGATGCACTCCTGGCCGCAGCGGTTCTGGCAGCCGAGGCGGGGCTCGACGCCGAGCAGGCGCTACGCGATCGGACGCTCGAGATCGAAGCAGCGATCCGCGAGCGACCGAGTGCCACCCCCGATGATCTATACTGATACGTCCATACCGACTGCGCGCCGGACACGGCCGCGACGGGCCACGCAGTGCTTGAAGGGAGAGTGCTCCGCATGACCGACTCGGGTGACATCCAGCAGCGCGCCGGGCAGCGCCGCTACACGACCTGCGGCGAACTGCGTGCCGGCGACGTCGGCCGCACCGTCACCCTCAAGGGTTGGGTGAACCGGCGCCGCGACCACGGCGGCCTGATCTTCCTCGATCTGCGCGACCGCTACGGCATCACCCAGGTCGTGGCCAACCCGGAGCATTCGCGTGAGGCCCACCAGACGGCCGAGACGGTTCGCAACGAGTACGTCCTCTCCATCACCGGGACCGTCGCGGCACGACCCGCCGGCACCGAGAACCCCAACATGGCAACTGGGGCCATCGAGGTCGTGGCCAACACGATCGAGGTGCTCAACCCCGCCAAGACGCCGCCGTTCTACATCAACGAGGACGTCGAGGTCGATGAGACGCTGCGGCTCGAGTTCCGCTACCTCGACCTGCGCAAGCCCAGGATGCAACGCAACTTGATGCTGCGGCATCGTGCGGTCAAGTTCATCCGCGATTACCTCGACGCGCGCGACTTCATCGAGATCGAGACACCGGTGCTGGTCAAGAGCACGCCCGAGGGCGCGCGCGACTACGTCGTGCCCAGCCGAATCTACCCCGGGCACTTCTACGCGCTGCCGCAGTCGCCGCAGCAGCTCAAGCAGCTCCTCATGGTCGCGGGGATGGACCGCTACTACCAGATCGCGCGCTGCTTCCGCGACGAGGACCAGCGCGCCGATCGTCAACCGGAGTTCACCCAGCTCGACCTGGAGATGTCCTTCGTCGACGTGGAGGACGTGCTGACCCTCACCGAGGGCCTGTTCACCGCCATGTTCGAGGAGCTGGCGTCCAAGCCGATCCTACAGAAGCCGTTCCCGCGGCTCACCTACGCGGAGGCAATGCTCCGCTACGGCTCCGACAAGCCGGATCTCCGCTTCGGTATGGAGATCGCCGACGTGACCGACCTCGTGGCGGACAGTGAGTTCGGCGTCTTCTCCAACACCGCTCGCTCGGGCGGCGTCATCCGCGGCATCGCCGTCCCTGGTCAGGCCGGGATGAGCCGCGGCCAGATCGACCAGTTGACCGAGCAGGCGCAGAGTTTCGGAGCCAAGGGCCTGGTCTGGATCGGCCTGCAAGCGAGCGACGACCGCTCCCTCACGCCACGCTCGCCGATCGCGAAGTTCCTGTCCGAGGACGAGATCAGGGGCATGGCCGAACGTCTCGGCGCCGGGCCCGGCGACCTGATGCTGCTCGTCGCCGACCAGGCACCGGTGGCCGCCAACGTGCTCGGCCGCCTGCGCGTCGCTCTGGGGCACCAGCTCGGGCTTGTTAACACCGACGTGCACGCCTTCTGCTGGATCGTCGAGATGCCCTTCTTCGAGTGGGATGAGGAGAACGGCCGCTGGGAGGCCGCACACCATCCGTTCACCTCGCCCATGGATGAGGATCTGGAGATCCTGGAGACCGACCCCGGCCGCGCTCGGGCCAAGGCGTACGACATCGTCCTCGACGGCTGGGAACTGGGCAGCGGGAGCATCCGGATTCACCGGCGCGACATCCAGAACAAGATCTTCGAGTTGATGGGCTACGACGAGGAGGAGATCGAGCGGCGGTTCGGTCACCTCCTGCGCGCCTTCGAGTACGGCGCCCCGCCGCACGGCGGCATCGCCCCCGGCATCGACCGCACCGTCATGATCCTGGCGGGCGAGGAGAACATCCGCGAGGTCATCGCCTTCCCGAAGAACCAGAGCGCGCAGGACCTCATGATGGGCGCGCCATCACCGATCAACGAAGAACAGCTCAAGGAACTCCACATCAACGTCGTCCTGCCGAAGCCGGCCGGCGCCTAGCCGCCCGGCTTCGGCCTCTAATCTCCGGCGCTGCGTGCCGTCCACTCGCAACCGAGAGAGTACTTCCATCCTCCTCACCGGCAGGGAGGTCCATCTCGGCTTTGGGAAACGCCCCTAACCTCCAAGCACCACGCGACGGCCCTCGGACCTCCAGCGAGTAGCGAGGCGCGCAGAGTTCGGTGGCCGCCGCTCCCGCCGAGGAGGCGCACAGCATCGCAGTTGCCCCGGGCGACTCGTCTCGAAAGAGTCTCACACGTCACGGATCAAGAGTCAGGTTCCTCCGAGCGTCGTCTTGCAAGCAGAATACTTGCTTCGAACGATATTCCAGATGACTACGAAATCCTAAGGGAGGAGGACATGTCTGTTCGTTAATCAAATTGACACACGATCCCGCTCCTCCATATCATGTGATCATCAACACATCCGAGACGAACGATGGAGGGCGGGACACGATGGCGTCTGCAGTCGAACCCGGCCGCGACGGGTTAGCCTACATGACAGCAGCCGACCTCGCGGCACGAATCCGGCGCCGCGAACTGTCGCCTGTGGAGGTTGTCGACGCCTTCATCCAGCGCATCGAGGAACGGAACCCCAGTCTGAACGCGTTCGTGTACGTCGCCTTCGACGAGGCCCGGGAGCGCGCCCGGGAGGCCGAACGAGCTGTAATGTCCGGGGCGGAACTCGGCCCGCTCCACGGCGTGCCGACGGCGATCAAGGATCTGTTCGACTACCATCCTGGTTGGAAGAGCACGTTCGGCGGGATTCGCGCGCTCAAGGACTTCGTGGTCGATGCGCATTGCGTCTTCGCTGAGCGAATTAAGCGCGCCGGAGCGATCATTCTCGGGAAGACCAACAGCCCAATCATGGGGTTCCGGGGCACCTGCGATAACTACCTATTTGGTCCAACGCGGAACCCCTTCGACCTGTCGCGCAACAGTGGTGGCTCATCAGGCGGCAGCGCAGCCGCCGTCGCCGACGGGCTCTTACCGCTGGCCGAGGGCACGGACGGCGGCGGATCGATCCGGATCCCCGCTTCCTGGTGTGGCGTGTACGGTTACAAGCCATCGTTCGGCCGTGTTCCATACGTAAACCGCCCAAATGCGTTCAGCGGTATTGATCCGTTCCTGTTCGAGGGCCCGCTGACGCGTACCGTCGAAGATGCGGCACTCGCCCTGACCGCGCTGGCCGGGTACGACCCGCGGGATCCCTTCAGCTTGGACGAGCAGGTGGACTTCATGTCCGCACTCCGTCGCTCGGTAAAGGGGTGGAAAATCGCCTACAGTCCCGACTTCGACGTTTACCCGGTGGATCCCGAGGTTCGGCGGGTCGTGGACGAAGCAGTCCTCGCCTTCACTGAGGCTGGTGCTGAGGTCGAAGAGGTACGCGTCGGCATCACGCGCGACCAGCGCGAGCTGAGCGACCTCTGGTGCCGCCTGATCATCCCGCTCAACATCGCAGGTATCGAGGGCTTGAAAGCGAGCGGGATCGACCTCTTGGGCGATCACAGAGACGACCTCCCACCCGAGTACCTGCGCTGGATCGACGAGGGCTATCGGATGACGGCGCTCGATATCCAGCGCGACCAGCAGATGCGCACCGAGATCTACGACGCCATCCAGGGGGTTCTCAACCGGTACGACCTCCTGATCACGCCGACTCTCGCCTGCCTGCCGGTCGAAAACGCGAACGACGGCAACACGGTCGGACCATCCGAGATCAACGGCGTGCCCGTCGATCCGTTGATCGGCTGGTGCATGACGTACTTCATCAACTTCACGGGGCACCCAGCGGCATCGATCCCTGCGGGGATGGCACACGGGAAGCTTCCGGTGGGCATGCAGATCATCGGTCGGCGGTATGCCGACGCGGATGTTCTCACTGCCAGCGCGGTTCTCGAGCGTCTGCGACCTTGGCGGCAGACCTACGAGATTCCGGCTAGCCGGCCACTAGCCTGAGTATCGATGTCGGGGTTTGGTCCCAGCGTAACGGCAGCGTAGACGCAGTTCCGTCACTGCGGCGAGCAGCGGACTCGGTGTCGTCGACCTGGCAGCGTCGAGCCGCCGTCTCACGAACGGGCGAGCGGGAACTACTGCCTCCAGGAGAGCCCCGAGGAGGCGTCGATTCCGCGTCCCTTGAACAGCTCCTGGGGCTCACCGAGTTTCGGCATGCCGTCATCACCTACGGAGAACGGGGCTGCGACGGCCTTGAAGGAGTCACCGTCAACCTGGAGGAAGGCGATCCAGGATCCGTCAGGGGACCAGGTCGGCGCACGAACGTTGTGGAAATTCGTGAGCCGTATCGGCGTGCCGCCCTCGGCGGGCACGACCCAGATGTCGTTTTCAGCCCCTGTCCGGCCGGTGTAGGCGATCCACCGACCGTCCGGCGACCACGCGGGGTCGTAAGCGCCTTCGGTGGACTCCACCAGCGGTGTGAGCCGTTCCGTGTTGAGATCCACGATCCAGAGCTGGGTCCAGCGCTCCAGATCACTATTTCCGGTCGTGCGCTGCGCGAACACGATCCGCTGCCCGTCCGGCGAGAAATCGGGATGCTCCACATTCTCACCGTTGTAGGTGGAGGACTGAACCTGGTAGGAGTTCTCACCCGGCGATGGCATCAACCAGAGGAAGTTCTTTAGCGTGTTGCGGTCGCTGACAAACGCGATCGCATCCCCGGCTGGCGACCACACCGGATCGAGCGCCCACATGGCCTCCTGGATGTACGCCTCGGTGCCCGGTTGGAGGAGCGGCTGGTAGAAGGTTAACTGTTCCATACCGCTCCCGTCGGCGTTGGCCATGTAGAGGTCAGAAAAGGCGTCGCCGGTGCGGACGAACACGAAGCGATTGCCGTCAGCCGACCACCGTGGGTAGGACGCGTCGCCGACGTGCGTGAGCTGCGTCGTCGACCCGTTCCACATGTAGATATCGCCGTTCTGGGCAAACAGGATTCGGCCGGTCGGCGCGGCGCCCAGCGCGCTCTCGTTCTCCAGCAACGGGTCGGGCGCGCCGCAGGCGATGCCGGCGAGTCCCAGCAGCATCATCAGGACCAGTCCGGCCCGCACCAGCCTACGCCATCGTTGCAAGATCATCGCTCGTCGCTTCCCGCGGCGGTGCATCCATAGCCGCGCTCGCGGAGTGCCAGTTCCGCCTCCTGCGCTTCATCCCATGGGCGCCGTTCGGCGCCATAGATGATACACCGCTCGTGGCCCTTCCCAGCCAAGAGGACACCATCCCCGGGCCGGGCCCAATCGAGCGCCGCCCGGATCGCCGCCCGCCGATCCTCAATGCACACGTAGTCCCGGCCTTCGACCGCGCCGGCGTCGCGTGCCCCGGCCGCGATCTCGGCGATGATCGCATCGGGATCTTCAAACCGCGGGTCTTCCGACGTGAACACCGAGAAGTCGGCGAGGCGGGCGCTGACCGCCCCTTGCAGCGGACGCTTGGCTCGGTCTCGCTCGCCCGCACTGCCGAAGACCGCGATGACGCGACCGGGCACGAGCGACCGCAGCAGCCGCAGCGACTTCTCCAGCGAGTCGGGAGTATGTGCGTAGTCCACGATCACGGCGTAGGGTTGCCCCAGATCGACGCGGTGCATGCGTCCGGGCACGCCCGGGAGCGACTCCAGCCCGCGGGCGATCGCGTCAAGGCTCAGTCCCAGCAGGTGCCCGACACCGGCCGCGGCCAGGGCGTTGTCAACGTTGTATGCACCGATCAGATTGAGCCGAACCGGCACCGACCCGCTGGGCGTTGTCAGTCGGAACGACGTGCCGTCCGCCGCGACTCGGACGTCGTCCGCTCGGAGATCGGCAGGGGCGCCCGTGCTGCTAAACCAGAGCACCGGCGCCGTCCCGGCCGCGCCCGCTATCGCGCGGGCTCCCTCGTCGTCCCGGTTCAGCACCACCCCGCCAGGGTAGGGACGCGAACCACGGCTGGCGACGCGTTCCAGAAGACGCGCCTTGGCCCGCCGGTACTCCTCGATAGTGCCGTGGAACTCCAGGTGCTCGTGCGTGATGTTGGTGACGACGCCTACGTCGAAGGCACATTCGTCGAGCCGGTGGAGCGCAAGGCCGTGGGATGTTGCCTCCAGCACGGCCCAATCGACACGCGCCTCGCGCATTTGCGCCAGCAGGCGCTGCACGTCGAGCGACTCGGGCGTTGTCTGTCTCGCGTCGTGATCGACGATGTCGTCCCCGACCCGCACTGCGATCGTGCCGATCAGACCGGTCCGGTAGCCGGCCGATCGCAGCATGGCATCCACCAGGTAAGAGGTGGTCGTCTTGCCGTCGGTGCCGGTGATGCCGATAACCCCGAGCGCTTCGGACGGGCGGTCGAAAAACGTCGCCGCTACCAGCGGCAGCGCCGCGCGTGTGTTGGGCACCGCGGCGTAGGCAGGGTAGTCCGTGAGATCAGGCTCCCACGATTCGACCAGTGCGGCGACCGCACCGCGGGCGCGAGCGTCCGCCAGGTACCGGTGCCCATCGGTGTAACCGCCGCGCAGCGCCACGAAGAGGCTGCCCGGGCGGGCCAACCGTGAGTCATAGCAGACATCCGTGACCACCGTCCCGAGGTCTCCTCCAGAACTGGTCACGGGAAGTGCCTGAATCAGGTCGCTGAAGCGGCTCTGTCTCACGTATCCCCCGGTTCAAGCCGGCCCACCGGCCGCACCGTCGGCAGCCGGACGCCGCCTCGCTGCTACACGCACGATTTGCGCGCAAGATGACACGTCCTCACCGGTCATCGTGAGGACGCCTCGATAGTATTCAACGCGTCGGGAGCCGGATTCGTCACAACCCGCGGGACGCACAGCCACCCCGGTGCGGGATGGAACGAAGCCGCGACCCGCGGCCACCGTAGCGGCCACGGGAGTGGCCAGCAGACAGGGCCTCATACCCCGGGCCGCAGCGGATCGGACTCGTAGAGGGCCTGGACGAGCGCGTCCTCGGCGGCTTCGCGAACCACAGGATCCTTGTCCCCGCGCAGCCGGCGCAGGACGTTCACCGCGACGCGACCACCGATCTGCCCCAGCGCGCCGATCGCAGCCGTCTGCACCTCGCGGTCCTCGTCGCCCAGGAGGTTCAGCAGCAAGTCGAGCGCCTGTGGATCCCCCAGCTCGCCCGCGGCCTTGGCGGCTTCATAGCGGAACTCCGGGTCGTCACTCTCCAGCTCGGCGAGGATCTGCGGCAACCAGGACGCGTCCAGGTTCCGCCCCATGCCGAACAGCGCGCTCACCCGCAGCTCCCGATCCTCCGACTCATACGCCGCCGCGATCTCGGCCGTGACCTCGGCGTCGTCAGCGAACCACGCGAGCGACTCAAGCGCACGCCGGCGCACCCACGCCGGCGCGTCCCCGTGGAGCAGGTCCATCAGCGTGCTTCGGACCTGGGCCGTGCGCTCGTCGTCGAGGTCGCCGATGCTCGCGCGGTAAGCGAACTGCCCGAGACCGGTCGCGATGGCCTCCAGCACCGCTGGTTCGCGCTCATGGTCGAGCATCCCCAGCAACTCGTCCAGGCAGTCGTTGCTCTCGTCCTCCCAGAGGCCCGTGACGGCCACGGCGCGCACCTCGGCGTCGTCGTCAGCCAGCGCGACGCGCAGGATGCGGCTGAAGTTAAGTTCGACGTTCTCCTCGGCAAGGTCGACCATCTGCCGGACGAGATAGCGCCGGGCCTCCAGCGGGAGCTGCGGCCACTCGGCGCGCACCTGCGCCGCCGCGGCCCGGCTGATGTCCGTCAGTTCGGCGACCGCGCTGGCCGAGCGCTGACCGCCACCGATCGCTCGGAGCCGCTCGATCACCCGCGCGGCGTTCGGATCATTCTGCGGGAACCGGCTGATAGTAGAAAACATCTTCGACATCTGGATCCACGCTGAACTGCGGATTGCTCGGCGACTGCACGATGTCCCGGATCAGCTCGGCCGGCATCGGGCGCTCCACGTTGGCCGCGGCGACCAGATCGTCGAGCATCGCCATGTAGCGAACGGAGTCGCCACTCCCCTCGGCCTCACCGATGCGCTCGAAGATCGCCGCCAGCGTCTCCTCCGGCCGCCGCCGGACCCGTTCCTCCAGCGGGGCCTGATTCGCCAGACGCGGGAACCGGTTCTCGGTCAGAAGCATGTTCTCCTGGGTCGCGCAGTAGTACGTCGTCGGCCGGAAAACGTAGCGGCCCTTCTTCTCGTCGAGTTGGAGCAGCTTGCGATCCTGGCCGGACACCGGCAGGTACTCGATCAGGTACGTGCCGTCATTGTCACCGCGCTCAATAGTGATCAGGGCACCCGGCACAAGGTTGGCGCTGAAGAACTGATCGAATCCCGCCAGGTAGCCACCCCGGTTCCCCGTCGGGTAGCGCAGCTCAACGAAGAACGTCTCATACGTCTGCGGCGACTCGAAGACAAGCACCGCCGCCCGCTGGTCGGGCAGCACCGGGGGCGGGAACAGTGCGGCGAACGCAGCGTCGTAGGGGAGCACCCCGTAGTGATACTCGTAGAACGTGAGCACGTGCTCCACCACCGGCTCGGCCGCCTCGACCGGCTCCGTCACGTAGTCGAGCAAGAAGCGGTAGTCGGAGCCGATCTCGCTCGCCTTCCGCTTCGTGGTACCAATCGTGGGAAGGCCGCTCGTGCTCCACAGGCGCTGCCCCGGAGTCCCGACGAATTCGAACTCGCGATGCTCCCGTGAGAGCCGGAAGTTCACCGCAAACCGCATCAGCTCGTAATCGGACGCCGATGGATTCAGGCCCAGCACGTCCTGAAGCAGGATGTCGTCGGTCAGAGGCTCGCCGCGCTCCAGGAGATAGTCACGGATGCGCCGCAACTCGCCTCGGCTCAGGCGGGAGACCTTGTCCTCCATCATCCACAGGTCGCCGAAGTTGGCGACCGAGAGATCCTGACGCAGGTCCCGACGAATGATCTCCGCCAGCCCAGCATCGTCCAGAGCGGCCAATTCCTCGTCGCTGACAGGCGCGGCGGCTTCCATCGCCGGCACCGGCTCGACTTCCGCCTCTGCCTCAACCTCGACCGGCTCGCTCGGAACTGGCTCGGCCAATTCCTCCGTGATCTCGGGGACCACCACATCCGCGGGCTCCACGACGACGGTGTCCCCCACGAGATCCGGGCGCCGCCGCGGCTCGAAGACCGCCGGCTGCTCGGGTAGCGGAACCGGCTCCTGGAATCGCTGGGCCAGCGTGTGCTCAGAGACGGTCTCTTCCTCCGGCACCGGCGCGCGGCCTTCCCGCGTCGTCGCAAAGACCACTCGCCCGTCCGCCTCCACGCGCTGGAACACGTCCGGGTTCATCGACAGGACACGGTCGATCTCAGCGCTCCACTCCTCCGCGGAGCGCTCACCGTGTCGCGCCGCGTAGAACTCAGCGAGCGCGGAGAGCGGGCTGCGGATCGGCGCCGAGCGCGGGAACAGTCTGCCCATGGTGGACAGCGCCTGGAAGATCTCCTCAGCCAACCGCTGCTCGTCTTCAGTGCCTACGAATTGCGGCTTGGAAGCTGCCTCTGCCGTCTGCATCCCGGATCCACTCTCCTCGCGTCGAACACATGGGCGGACCGCGTTGGTCAGCGGCTCAGCCGCTCCCGCAGCGCCCGGACGAGGTCATCGGTCGTCATTGGTTTCGGGGAGTTGCGCAGCAGGAACAACAGATAGGTGAGATGCTCCTCGCTGAGACGCACGCTCGACATGGCCGTTCCTCCCATCACCAAGGCCACAAGTGCAAAGTGTACATGCGTTCTCGTGGATCAGGCAACGCGCACGAGCGGCGTCGGGACCGACGGTGCCGCTACCGGACCTCGTCGCCCCGCAGCGCGAGCGCGACCGCACCGAGGATAGCCGAGTCGCCGCGGAACTGCGCGGTGGAGAGCCGCAGGCGGCGCACCGACGCCGGGTACGAATACTGGCGCACCCGCGCGCCGAGGGGGTCCATGAGCAAGGCCCCGACCTCCGCCACCGGACCACCCACAATCACCGCCGCCGGGTTCAACACCGTGATGAGATTGGCGATCGCCAGCCCAAGCACCCGCACCGTCTCGGTGACGACCTCCCGGGCGATCTCGTCTCCGGCGCGCGCCCGCTCGAAGATCGCACCGACCGTGATCGCTCCGGGCGCCGACCAGGCGTCGATCACCTCACGCCGGGCCGTCCGCAACCGTTCGCGAAAGTTGTTGACGATCGCCGGTGCCGACGCATAGGCCTCCAGATGGCCGGGCTTCCCGCACGAGCAGATCGGTCCACCAACCGAGACGACCATGTGCCCGATCTCGCCCGCCGTCCCGCTGGCGCCATCGACCAGGCGACCGTCCACGATGATTCCGCCGCCCACGCCGGCACCGAGGTGGACGTAGACCACATCGGCGCATCCGCGGGCCGCGCCGTAGCTGGCCTCACCAACGGCAGCAGCCCGAGCATCGTTCTCCAGCACGCTCGGGATGCCGACCGCCTCCTCAAGCAAGTTGACCAGGGGAAAGTTCTCAAAGCCCGGCGCCCGGTGCGACAGGAGCGTCACCCCTCGCGCGGCGTCCACCGGGCCGCCGAAGGCGATCCCGATCCGCCAGATTTCCGAAAGGTCCACCTGGATCGAACTACAGGCCTGGTCGATCAGACCCCGGATCGTGTCCACCACCACCGGCGCCGGCGCCGAGGCATCGATCGAGTGGGCTTCGGCCACGATGCGTCCCGACGGCTCGGCCAGCACCACCCGCTGGCCACGACCGGCGATCTCCACCCCAAGCACGAAACGCTTGTCACAGGGGAGTACGCCCCACTGCCCCGGGAGCTGGGCCTGCTCCACCCGAAACCTCCTCGGCCTGTCGTTTGCGCGGACAACTGTGCCGGTGCGCCCCGACCCAGATCGCGGCCGGGTGCCCCATTCTAACACGCCTCTCGGCGCTTGTGCGGAATTGCACGAACACCATGTCCGTCTGGATCGCCGCCGGGTCACGATGCGCCAACACGCGGGCCGCTCGCGGTTGCATCCATCGCGGTTCCGTGCTACACTCCTGGGCGGCAAATGAGGCTGTCGACGTTCCCCGATAGCTCAACGGTAGAGCAGGCGGCTGTTAACCGCAAGGTTGAAGGTTCGAATCCTTCTCGGGGAGCCAACGGGAGGACACAGATCCTCCCGCTTCTTGTTTCTGTGCCCTCTCCTTCACCCCCGCCCCGCAGACCGTCACCTTGTCCAAGCCATGGCCGCTCTCGTCCCTGAGGCACGGTCGTCTGGCCACTGGCGAGACACGCCGCCGCCCCGCCGCCATCCCGCCTCGGTCGGCTCGCGCGGCTGTCGACCGAATCCGAGTTGGGTCGAGAAAAGGTTTCCACGCCGCGATGGGTGCCCGGGGCTAGAGTCGCCGGGCTGCATAGGAAAAAGCCCACTGAAGGGGCTCCCATCTCCCACACCTCGGCGGATCCGGTCTGGCACCCAGCCGGACGCGGCATCACCAGCCCCTTCAGTGGGCTTCGCTTTGTCAGCCCGGTGGCCTTACCCCCGGGCACGGGCCACGATGCGGGAATCCTTACGCCACCCATCTCGGAATCGATCGGCGGCCGCCCGAGCTGGCGTTCGATGTCGAATTGCGCAACGTCACTTACGTTTCCCTGCCTTCAACCCGGACATCATTGCGCGAAGATCATCGCAATGACACGAGTCAGCGCTATTTGCGTCATTCGCGTCCGCACATTACCATGGGAGCGTTGAGATTGGCCGGCTCGCCAATCCGACGACCTCGCAGGCGGTCCCCACGGGTGGTGCTCCGATGACACGTTCCGACGCGCTCGAACGGGCCAGGGAGTTTTTCAGCATCCATGCTTGGCATGATGCATACGACACGCTGGTTGCCGCGGACGAACAGACGCCGCTTTCGGCATCCGACCTGGAGCGGCTCGCCATCGCTGCCTTCCTCACCGGGAATCTCCGCGGCAGTGCGAACGCCTGGGCACGAGCACATCGGGAGTTCCTCAGGAACGGCGACCCGGTGCGCGCTGCGCGCAACGCCTCCTGGGTCGCCTTCGTCCTCATCGACCTGCGCGATGTCGCAGGGACAAATGGCTGGACCGCCCGAGCACAACGCCTGCTCGACGGCGGCGCCCATGACTGCGTCGAGCGGGGTTATCTGCTCCTACCCACCGCACTCCGGCACGCTGCCTCGGGCGACCCCGCCGGCGCGCGCTCCTGTTTCCACCAGGCCACCGAGATCGGCGAGCGCTTCGGCGACACCGATCTGGTGGCCCTCGCCCGCCAAGGAGAAGCTCGGGCCTTGTTCAGCATGGGGGAGATCCCGAGCGGCACGGTGCTGCTCGACGAGGTCATGGTCGCCGTCGCAAACGGCGAGGTATCCCCACTCGTGACCGGCACCGTCTACTGCAGTGTGATCGAGGCGTGCCACGAGATCTACGACCTGCGTCGGGCTCACACCTGGACGACGCTGCTGACCCGCTGGACGGAGGCCCAACCCGGGCTCATCACCTTCCGCGGACAGTGTCTGGTCTACCGCGCGGAGATCCTACAGGTGCGGGGCGCGTGGCCGGACGCCCTGGACGCGGTGCAGCGGGCACAGGAGTGGTTCGCCCACGCGCCCGCCGACCCGGCCACAGGCTCCGCGTTCTACCGGCAGGGCGACCTTCATCGGCTGCGCGGTGAGTTCGCCGAAGCCGAGGAAGCGTACCGCCGTGCGAGCCACTGGGGGTACCCGCTGGAGCCAGGTCTGGCACTCTTGCGGCTGGCTCAGGCCAAACACGATGTCGCCGCGGCAGCCATCCGCCGCGCGCTCGACGAAACACACGACCGGCTCGCCCGCTCCGCCCTTCTCCCGGCCTACGTCGACATCATGCTCGCTGCGGACGACGTGCCCGCAGCGCGATTGGCCGCCGACGAGCTTGGGAGAATCGCCACCGAATTCGGCGCACCCCTCTTGCGCGCCCGTGCAACCCACGCCGCTGGAGCGGTCCACCTCCGTGAGGGAAACACCAAGGCCGCGCTGGCCGCCTTGCGGACGGCCTGGGCGGCCTGGCAGGAGATCGAGGCCCCGTACGACGGCGCGCGTACCCGCGTGCTTATCGCCCTCGCTTGCCGGGAACTGGGGGACGAAGAGACGGCGACGTTTGAGCTCAATGCGGCGCACTGGTCCTTCACGGAGCTCGGTGCCACGCCCGACGTGGCCCGCGTCGAGGCGCTCTCCCGACCGCAGGCGGCCGCACCGCAGGCAGGTCTGACCCCGCGCGAGGTGGAGGTGCTCCGCCTTGTGGCCGCGGGCAAGACCAATCGCGCGATCGCGGCGGATCTGTTCATCAGCGAGAAGACGGTCGCGCGCCACATCAGCAACATCTTCACCAAGCTTGATCTCCCGTCGCGAGCGGCAGCCACGGGGTACGCCTACGAGCACGGCATCGTAGCCCCATCTACATAGAATTACCCATCACGATCGTCGCTCGGAGTTGGGTATCCCGCCCGATGCGGCGCCTGCCGGCGCGCACCTACCCTGAGATATGCAGAACGACGGAACCGTCCCGGCCGGTTGAGCCGGATGTATCAGGGAGGTGACCCATGACCGGCCAGCTCGCCCCAGAGCGCTTGCAGACGATCGTCATCGGCGGGGGCCAGGCGGGGCTCGCGGTCGGCTACTACCTGGCATGCCAGGGTCTGTCATTCGCGATCCTCGACGCCAACGAGCGAGTCGGCGATGCCTGGCGCACGCGGTGGGACTCCCTCCGCCTGTTCACCCCGGCTCAGTTCGACGCGCTCCCCGGGATGCCCGTCCCGGCGCCGAACCACGCCTTCATCACGAAGGACGAGATGGCCGACTACCTCGAAGCGTACGCTGAACACTTCGCCCTGCCAGTGCGCACGGGGATGCGGGTGGACCGGCTGTCTCGGGACGAGGGTGGGTTCGTGGTGACGGCGGGCGATCGGACGTTCCATGCCGAGCAGGTCGTCGTCGCGATGAGCAACTACCAGCAACCTCGAGTGCCGGAATTCGCCCGTGACCTGGCACAGGACATCGTGCAGTTGCACGCGATCGACTACCGCAATCCAGGGCAACTACGAGACGGTGGTGTCCTTGTCGTCGGGGCGGGTAACTCCGGCGCTGAGATCGCTATCGAGGTCGCGCGGGGCCATCCGACCTGGCTCTCCGGGCGAAGCACCGGCCAACTGCCCTTCCGGATCGACGGCCGGGCGGCGCGGCTCGGGGTTCTCCGGTTCGTACTCCGCGTGCTGTTCCACCGCGTCCTTACGGTCCAGTCGCCCGCTGGCCGCCGCTTCCGGGCGAAGCTCGCCGGTCACGGTGGGCCACTCATTCGCCTCAAGGCGGAAGACCTCACCAACGCGGGTGTCGTGCGGGTGCCGCGCGTCAGTGGAGTGCAGGACGGCCGCCCGCGACTGGAAGACGGCCGCGTCCTGGACGTAGCGAACGTCATCTGGTGCACCGGGTTCCACCCGGGCTTTTCCTGGATCGACCTTCCGGTCCTGCAGGACGGCAATCCCGTGCACCACCGGGGTATCGTCCCTAACGAGCCCGGTCTCTACTTCGTCGGCCTCGAGTTCCTCTCCGCGGCCTCCTCCGTGATGATCCACGGCGTTAGTCGAGACGCCGCACGCATCGCGGATGCGATCGCCGTTGGGGCCCGTCGCGTATCCGTGCCCGCCGAGGAACCAGCCCTGGCCACTGCCTGATGCACACTGTTGAGAGGACCACGACCATGGTTTCCCAGGACATCGCACAGACACGAGCCGAGTGGGATCGCATCGCCCCGGGTTATGACCGGACCAACACGCGGACGCAGATGGCGCTCGGAGCCGAGGCGCTCCGTCGCGCCGGATTGAGCCCCGGAATGCGCTTCCTTGACGTTGCCTGCGGCAGCGGAGCGCTTTCCATTCCGGCCGCGCGTATCGGCGCGAGCGTGGTCGCCATCGACCTGTCCCCGGTCATGCTCTCGCTCCTGCAGGAGCGGGCACACCGGGAAGGTCTCGCCATCGAGACGCGAGTGATGGATGGTCACGCGCTCGAGTTCGAGGAAGGCAGCTTTGACCTGGCAGGCTCGCAGTTCGGCGTCATGCTGTTCCCCGACATGCCGCGGGGTGTGCGTGAACTAGCCCGTGTCGTTCGCGAAGGTGGGCGCGTTCTGATCGTCACGTACGGCGACCCTCACGCGATCGACTTCTTGACGTTCCTGATCCGCGGGATTCACGCGGTCCGACCCGACTTCACCGGCCCGCCCGCCGATCCCGCGCCGCTAGCGTTCCAGTTACAGGACCCTACTCGCCTCCACCGGGAACTGGTCGCCGCAGGGCTCGCTGACGTTACGGTGAACACCGTCACCGAGGCAACCGAGTTCCAGGACGGCGCCGAGCTATGGGACTGGGTCATCTGGAGCAACCCGATCGCGCCGGCGCTGGTGGACAGCCTGGAGCTGACAAGCGTGGAGCTCGACGCGGTCATCGACCGGCTTGACACGCTCATCCGCGCGCGGGCCGGGGGCACTGGCCCGGCCACACTGACCAACCCGGTACACATCGGGATCGGCAGGAAGTAACGAATCCGGCGAACGACAACAGGGCGCCGCCCGGAGCGGCGCCCTGGTCAACGTCGAGCGAGTTCCGCCAGCTTCTGCACCATCGGGTGATCCGGCATCACGCGCTCAAGGTTTGCGGCCCACCTAAGGGCGCCGTCTTTGTCGCGCTCAGCCAGCGACAGATGGATCATCAGTGACCCCAGGGCCACGTACTCTTCGACGTGGAAGCGGGTCCGGTTGAGCAGCGGTAGCAACATCTGGCGAGCCTCGGCGTACCGTCCCTGCTCGATGCGAATCTGCGCGAGTCCGAGCGTGGCGAACATGTAGTCGGGGCTGTCGGCCACTACCTCCTGCAGCAGGGCCTCCGCCTCATCAAAGCGCCCCTGCAGCGTAAGGGCCTGCGCCAGGTAGGATCGGATGCCCGGTGACTCGGGCTCAACGTCGAGCGCCTGCCTGAAGAGCGTCTCCGCCCGTTCCGGCTGCCTGGCTTGGAGCGCCGTCCGAGCCTCAGCCAGCAGCGCCTCGACCTCAGGAGCGTGCGCGACTTCGAGCGGTTCCTCGTGGAGCTCGAAGCTCTGCGCCTGTATCGTGGTCCATTCCCCGCCGATCCACATGTCGAATGTCTCGCCCGGTTTCAGGAGGCCGGCATCCTGCACCGCCGTGATCGCCTGCTGGCGTTGCGAGTCCGTTCCGCGCTGGGACAAGGCGAACCGATGCAGGGCTTCGAGCAGCGCCCGATCCTCGGAGTAGGCGGCGATCTGCACCGCGATCGTCCGACCCGCCGGGTCCCCCCGTTCGAGGAGGACCGGAACGACGCCTTTCAGTTCCGGGCACTGCCGCAGCGTCCGCCGCACGACGCGGGCAAGCGCGACCTCGTCCTGCGCGATCACTGCCGCCGTGAAGGCGGTCAACAGGTTGTCCAAGACGCGCTCGGACACCCAGTTTCGGAATTCGAAGGGCCACGGTGCCTGCCGTTGGCCAACGGGCCGGCTCAAGTCCGAAAGATTCTCCCGGGCAGTGTGCAGATCAGGATCCAGCTTCAGCGCTTGTTCCCAGAGCGTCCGCGCCCGCTGTTCGTCGCCCTGGTTCATCGCTGCCACCGCCGCGAGGTGGCAGATAAATGCGCGGCCAAATTGGTCAAGTACACGTGCTGCCGTCGCGCGCTCGTACACGTCCAGCACGCGCTCGTCGTACCCGACGAAACTGAACGCCTCCGCCAACTTGAGCCACTCGTCCTCTCGGACCTCGTCCACCAGCGCCAGGCGATCAGCCTCCGCCCGGGCCGCCTCCACTTGACCCGTCATCATGAACGCGCGGATCAGGTTGCCACGCGCGTGGACGTTTTCGGGATCGATCGCCAGAGCGCGCCGGGCGGTCGCGATCGCCTGGTCATACGCCCCTTCGAACGTCAGGATCAGCGTCAGGTTGTTTAGCACCGGGACAAAGTCAGGCCACCGCTTGAGGGCCTTCTGGGCCGCCGCCCGAGCCTCTCTCGTGCGCCCCTGATCCATCAGCGTCTGGATCTCTTCGTGGAGCGCAACGAGCTGCAGCCCGTCCTCACCGCTCACACCTGACTCGGTGAGCATTTCGTCGACGTCCGGTCGGAGCCGCATGAGGATCTGCTCAACCTCTGGCACCTGGGGATGGTTCGGCCAGCGCTGTAGGAAGGATTCGAAGGTACGGAGGGCGAGCACCGGGCGCAGGTTCCGCATGTAGGCATCGCCCAGCGCCAGGGTCACGTCGGCATCGTTCGGCTGCTGCGAATGCCACTGCTCCATGGCAGACAGGTAGGTACGCCAGTCCTCGAGCTCCCGAGTGACCGCCGCCAGCGCCTGGAGGACCGCCGGATGGGGCCTGGATTCGTCGGCCAGCTCGAGGAGCAGCTCACGGGCCCCCTCATAGTCCTGCTGCATGAGCAGTTCTCGGACCTGATCAAGCTCCCTGGGTGGCGGCCGCCGAACCGCCTCCGTGGGCAGCTTGCTCCGCTTGCGCTTGGCCATCCAGTACCTCCCCCACGTGTCTTTCCTGCCCGCGCGCAAACTCTACCAGTCCACGCGGAACCAGTCAGCTACCTGTCGCCCGGGAACCGGGCACTGTTCGGCCATCCAGCGCGCAATCACCATCGGCGTCGTTTTCTCCGGCGCGCATCACTCATGCCGTCGGAGGAATCCACCTCGGGCAATACCCCACCCCGAGCCCTCCTCGTGGACGGGCTCAGGCGAGTCGTCCGCCGGTGACTGACAAGCTCGCGGCCACCGGGGCGCGAATCTTGCCATTCTCGCGAGCCGGGTGAGGGACAGGAGCATGCATGAAAGAACCATTCGATATCGATGTCGCCATCGCTCGCGTCCGCCAGGCCGTACGCGACTTTCCGCCAGCGGCGCTCTTCGCGCTGGCAGATGAGGGCCACCGCTCCCTGTTCGAACAGGTCGTGGCCTGCATCCTCTCAGTCCGCACCTACGACGAGGTGACGCTACCAACCGCGCGGCGACTGTTCGCGGCCGCCCCGACCCCTGCAGCCGTGGCGGAACTCCCGGTCAGCGACCTCGAGGAACTCATCCATACCGTCTCCTTCTCCGAACCGAAGGCGCGGCAGATTCACGCCGTCGCCAGGGCAACCGTGGACGAGCACGGCGGCTCCCTGCCGTGCGACCGCGACACGCTGATGAATTTCCACGGAGTCGGGCCGAAGTGTGCGCACCTGGCGCTCGGGATCGCCTGTGGACAGCCCTGGATCAGCGTGGACGTTCATGTTCATCGTGTAACCAACCGCTGGGGGTATGTCCACACCAGGACCCCCGGGCAGACCACCGCCGCGCTGGAGGCCAAGCTCCCAGAACGGTACTGGATCGAGATCAATCGCCTCCTGGTTCCCTTCGGGAAACACATCTGCACCGGCGACCGGCCGCACTGCTCGACCTGCCCGCTGCTGTCGATGTGCCAGCAGGTCGGGGTGACGTCGCACCGCTGAGCCGCTTGCCACATCCGCGACCGCGACTGATACTGCTTCCGTTCGACAGTACACGACAGGACGGAAGCGGGGGATGAGATGGCGATCCGGATCGTCACCGGGGGCATCGCGCAGGAGACGAATACGTTCCAGTGGCAGCCGACCACGCTGGAGGACTTCCAGACCGGGTCGAGTGGCATCCACCGGGGACAGGAGATCCTGGACCTCGACGGGACCGGAACCATCTACGGCGGCATTGTGGCCGAGGCCAGACGCCAGGGCGTCGAGTTGATCCCAACCACGTACGCCCACGCGGTGCCGGGTGGACGGGTCACCCGCCACGCGTTCGAGACGCTCAAGCGGGAGATTCTGGACGGCATCCGGGCCGCGCTGCCGGTAGACGGCGTGCTGCTCGGCATCCACGGGGCGATGGCGCTCGAAGACGAGGATGACGGCGAGGGACCGCTGATCGCAGCCGTTCGTGAGCTCGTCGGGCCGGACGTCCCCATCGTCGCCCCGCTGGATCTGCACACCAACCTGTCCGACGCCATGATGGCGGGAGCCGACGCCTTCGTCGGCTACAAGCACTACCCGCACATCGACACGCCGGAAACCGGCGCGCACGCGATGCGCATCCTCCTGGCAGCCATTCGGGGCGAGGCGCGGCCCACTATGGCACACGTGCGCCTGCCGCTCATCGCGCCGAACCAGTCGATGGTGACGACCTGGCAGTCTCCGCTGAAAACGGCGATCGATCGCGCTCGTGAGATCGAACATGAGCCGGGTGTCCTCGCCGCGACGGTGCTGGGCGGGTTCCCCTTCGCCGACGTGCCCTTCGCCGGCGTCGCCACGATCGTCGTGACGGACAACGACCCGGCACTCGCTCGGCGCTACGCGACGGAGTTGGCCCGCATCTGCTGGGAGCTGCGCGACGACTTCACCATCCACCCGACACCGATCGCCGACGCCATCGCCGAGGCCATGGCCGGTGAACCGGGGAGCGTCTACGTGTTGGCCGACATCGCCGACTCGGGCGCGAGCGGCACGGCCGGCGACGGCACCGCGGTTCTCCGCGGGCTGCTGGAGGCCAACGCCCGCTCGGCTGCGGTGGCTCAGATCATGGACCCGGAGGCGGTAGCCGCCTGTATCGAAGCGGGCGTCGGCGCGACCGTCACGCTCTCGGTCGGCGGGAAACACGACACCTACCATGGCGAGCCGGTCGAGGTCACCGGCCGGGTGCGCCTCATCCATGAGGGCCGTTTCCCCATCCTCGGCCCCATGGGCGCCGGGACCTATGCCAGCCGGGGGAAGACGGTCGTGCTGGAGATCGGCGGTCCGGACGGCATCGAGCTGCAGCTCACCGAGCTGCGGGGCCATCCCCACGACCTGAACTTCTTCCGCTGCTTCGGGATCGAGCCGACCCAGCGTCGCATCCTGGTGCTGAAGAGCGCTGCGCACTTCCGCGCAGCGTTCGAGCCGATCGCGACCAAGGTTATCGAGGTCGATGCGCCCGGCATCAGCAGCCCGCGACTCGAGCTCTTCGACTACAAGCGGCTGCGCCGTCCGATCTACCCGCTCGACCCGGAGACAACCTGGTCGCCTGAGGACTAACCCGCCGCGTCGCGTTGGGACCAGGCGGCCTCACCACGCCGCGCGCAGTGCCGAGCGCGCGGCGTGGTACCCGCACATACCGTGGACGCCCCCGCCGGGCGGCGTCGAGGCAGAGCAGATGAAGAGCGTCGGGTCAGACGTACGGTAGGGGTCCCAGCGCGGCAGCGGTCGGGTGAAGAGTTGCCGCAGATCCTGCACGCCGCCGTTGATGTCCCCACCCACGTAGTTCGGGTTGTACGCCTCGAACTCGCTGGGACAGCGGGTGTGGCGGACCAGGATCCGGTCGCGAAACCCGGGGGCGAAGCGCTCGACCTGCGCTTCAATGCGCTCGGTCATGTCGACGTCACAGCCGGGCGGGACGTGGCAGTAGGCCCACGCCGTGTGCCGGCCGGCCGGCGCGCGGGTGGGATCGAAGAGCGACGGCTGTGCCAGGAGCACGAACGGCCGCTCCGGCACGCGGCCATGCGTCGCCGCCCACTCGGCCGCCGCGATCTCGTCGAGCGTACCGCCCAAGTGCACGACGCCGGCCCGCCGGCACTCGGGCGACCGCCACGGGATCGGCCCGTCCAGCGCCCAGTCAACTTTGAACACGCCAGGACCGTAACGGTACCGACCGAGTCGATGGCGCTCGCCGGGACGCAGCCGCTCCCCGGCAAGCGCCACCACCTGGCGCGGCGTCAGGTCGAGCAGCACCTGACGCGCCGCGGGTAGCGCATCAACGGATTCCACCGGATGGTTGGTCACGACGTCACCTCCGGCCGCCCGCAGGCATGCGACGAGGGCATCGGTCAGCGCCTGCGCACCACCGCGGACGAATGGCCAGCCGACGGCGTGAGCGTACATCCCGAGCACTAGACCGATCGCCGCGCTGACCGGCTGGTCCAGCGCAAGCATCGAGTGTGCGGCCAGCCCGGCGAACAGGGCACGGGCACGCTCCCCGCTGAAGACGGTCCGCGCCAACGTCCGGGCGGGGAGCAACCCCAGCACACCGAAGCGGGCGAGCGCGACCGGGTGCCGCGGCACGCGGAGCGGACCGAGCAGATCGTGAGCGAGCATCTCCGCCCGCGCCGAAAGGGCACCGAAGATCCGCTCCCAGGCGGCGCCGTCCGACCCGAGCCCCGCCGCTGTGGCCGCCACCGACCGCTCCAGCACCACCGCGGTGCCGTCGTCCAGCGGGTGCGCCAGCGGCGCATCTGGGTGCACCCAGGACAGTCCGTAGTCTTCAAGCGAGAGCTGGCGGAAGAATGGTGACGCAGCAGCCAGCGGGAACGCGGTCGCGCACACGTCGTGGCGAAATCCCGGCAGGGTCAGCTCTTCGGTGCGCAGGCCGCCGCCCCAGGTGGTCGCAGCCTCGTAGACCACCACCGAGCGGCCGGCTCGCGCCAGCGTGATGGCGGCGGCCAGCCCGTTCGGCCCGGAACCGACCACAACCGCATCGTGACCAGCGTCGCGCATCGTCACCACCTTTCGCGACCGCATGCTACACTGCTGCGGCCAGGTCCGCCATGACGACGCTAGTCTCGGGGAGGTGCTGGGATGTTGGTACTCACAGCCGCTGACGTACAGGAACTGGTGCCGATGCGCACCGCGATCGACCTGATGAAGCAAGTCTTCGCCGAGCTCTCGGCGGGGCGCACGGAGTCACCGCTACGGATCCCGCTCGAAGTCCCGGAGCACGAGGGTGTGACCCTCTTCATGCCTGCCCACGTCCCGTCCGCAGAGGGACTCGGGGTCAAGATCGTCTCGGTCTTCCCGCGCAACCCCCAGCAAGGCAAGCCGACCATCCACGCCGTCGTGCTCCTGACCAGCACCGAGACCGGCGAGCCGCTCGCGCTCCTCGACGGCACCTTCATCACCGCGCTCCGCACCGGTGCCGTCTCGGGCGCGGCCACGGACCTGCTGGCTCGCCCCGACAGCCACGTTCTCACGGTGATCGGCGCCGGTGTCCAGGGGCTGACACAGGCCTGGGCCGTCGCGACGGTGCGGCCGATCGAGCGCGTCAACGTGTTCGACGTGAACGCCGACGCAGCCGCCTCGTTCGCCGATCGGCTACGCGCCTATGACCCGGCGCTGGCCGATAAGGTCGTGCCCGTCGACGACGTACACCGCGCCGTGGCTGAATCCGACGTGATCTGCACGGCGACCACCGCGCGCCAGCCCGTCTTCGCTGACGCCGACGTGCGGCCCGGCACACATATCAACGCCATCGGCGCCTTCACGCCCGAGATGAAGGAGATCCCACCCGAAACCGTCGCACGCAGCTACCTGGTGGTGGACGCGGTCGACGCGGCGATGGCCGAGGCGGGCGACCTGTTGAAGGCCATCGATGCGGGGCTGATCTCCCGCGACGCGGTGCGCGTCGAGCTCGGGCACGTGGTCGACGGTAGCGCGGAACGGCGCACCAGCCCGGAGCAGGTGACCTTCTTCAAGTCGGTGGGGAACGCGGTGCAGGACGTGATCGTCGCCCGCTACGCGGTCACCGCAGCCGAGCGGTCGGGACGTGGCCAGACGATCACCCTCTGACAGCATGGCCCGCCCGCGCGGGCTTGGACCGTCACTCGCCGTTATCGCTGCGGCGAGTCTCTGGAGCACGCTCGGGATCTCGTACGAGGTCCTGCTGCGCGACGGCGGCACCGACCGCATGACGATGGTGACGCTGCGCCTCGGCATCGCGGCGCTCGTGGTGCTCGCGTATGCGCTGCTGCGGCGGCGGGACGCATTGCGGGTGCCGCGTGCCGCCCGCGCCAGCATCCTCGGCACCGGCGTGATCAGCTTCGGCGTGTTCTACATCGTGCTCATCTACGCCTATCACTGGTCGAGCGTGCCTGTCGCCACGGTGCTCCTCTACACCGCACCAGCCTGGGTCGCCCTGGGCGAGCACGTCTTCCTCGGATACCGAGTGACCCGTACCGCGACGCTCGCCCTCGGCGCGACCCTGGTTGGCGCAGTCCTCGTCGCCGACATCCTGCGCGGCGCGGGCGACCTGACCCCGAAGGGCGTCGCCGCTGGGCTGCTCTCGGGCGTGACCTACGGCAGCATGAGCCTCTTCGGCAAGCGCGCCATGGAGTCGGTCCCGCCGCTCACGGTGATGGTGTTCGGCATGGGGATCGGCGCGCTCTGCCTCATCCCGGTCAAGCTGATCGTCTCCGGCACGACGCTCCCGGAGCCCTCGCTGCTCCTGAAGATCGCGCTCTGGCCCGCGCTCGCCGTGACCGTCGTGCCGGTCGCGCTCTACACGTGGGGGCTCAGCATGTTGCGCCCGAGCACGGCGTCGATCCTGGCGACGGTCGAGCCGGTGTTCGCGATCGTCCTGGCGTGGCTGGTCCTTGACCAGCGCTTGCACCCCTTCCAGATCGCAGGCGCGGCGCTGGTGCTCGGGGCGGCCGTCTACCTCTCGCTAAACCCGTCGGCCGGCGAGCACACGAAAACGCCCGTCGGCGCACAAACCGGCGGGCGCTGATGCTCGGAATCGCTGCGATATCGCTTCTCGTGCGCTAGTCCCCCGCGGCAGTTGCGGCTGGCGTAGCCGCATCCACCGGGCAGACCCCTGCGGGGCACCGGTGCTCGTCGATGTGCGCCGCGAAATCCTCGGGGAACGCGCGGATCATCCCCAGCGTTGGCATCGGCGCGACCTGCCCCAGACCACACAGCGAGAGATCGATGATGGGGCGGCTGGTTTCCTCGATGAGCGTCAGGTCCCCCGGCCGCGCGTGTCCAAGGCGGATACGCTCGATGATCTCCACCAGCGCGGGGTTGCCGAGCCGGCAGGGCACGCACTTGGCGCACGACTCGTAGCGGTTGAACTCCTGGAGGTAGCGCGCGAAGTCCACCGCGCAGACCGACTGGTCGAAGACGACGAACCCGCCCGAGCCGAGCATGCCGCCCAAGGGCGTCAGCGAATCGAAGTCCACCGGGACGTCGAGCTGCTCCTCACGCAGCGGGCCGGCGGAGACACCGCCCGTCTGGACGCCCTTGAAAACGTGCCCCTCCCGCATGCCGCCGAAGAGGCCGAAGATCAACTCACGCATCGGCATGCCCATCTCGATTTCGACCACGCCGATGCGCTGCACCGGTCCCTGCATCGTGATGAGCTTGGTGCCGGTGCTCTTCTCCGTGCCCATCGCGGCGTACCACGCGCCGCCGTTCCGGATGATGCCCGGGATGTTGGCGAACGTTTCGGTATTATTCAGCACCGTCGGGCGCTTCCACACGCCCTCTTCGACGGAGCGCGGCGGCTTGGTCCGCGGCTGACCCCGCTGGCCCATGACCGAGTACATCAGCGCCGAACCCTCGCCGCAGATGTACGCGCCGCCACCGGTGCGCACCCGGATGTGGCAGCTCACGCCACTCCCGAGCACGTTGTCGCCGAGCAGGCCCAGCTCATAGGCCTGATCCACCGCCTTGCGGAAGCGCTCGATCGCCAGCTTGTGCTCACCCCCCACGTAGTTGTACCCGTGAGGAGTCTCGAGCGCGTAGCACCCGATCATGATCCCTTCGAGGACCAGATGCGGGTTGCTCTCGAGCATCCGGCGATCCTTGAAGACGTTCGGCTCGCCCTCGTGGCTGTTAGCGATGACGTACTTGGGCCACGCCTGAGTGCGCCGGCCGCTTTCCCACTTGATCCCGGCCGGGAAGCCCGCGCCGCCGCGGCCGCGCACGTTGGAGATCTTGACCTCGTTGACGACCTCCTCGGGCGTCATGTCGAAGATCGCCTTGATCCACGCCTGGTAGCCGCCACGGGCGATGTAGTCTTCGATCGACTCGGGGTCGATGATCCCCCAATCGGCCATCAGGACCCGGCGCTGGCCGGCGAGGAAGGGGTGCTCGTTCAGCGGTGGGACACCTTCGAACGGCTGATCCGCGCGGACGCCGAGCGCCCAATCGGCCTTGACGTCCCCCCGCTTCATGGCATCGACCAGCTCCGGCACCTTGTCGGTCGTGATTTTCTGGTAGATGACCGGCGGCGCACCGGGCGCCTGCACTTCAACGTAGGGCTCGGCCCAGCACCAGCCGGCGCAACCGACCTGCCGCACCTCGGCCTGAATGCCCGCCTGCTCCAGCGCAAGCCGCAGGTGGTCCAGCGTTTGCCTCGCGCCCTTCGCGATACTGCACTCGCTAATGCCCACGCTCACGACCCAGCGGTCGCCTGCGGTGCGCTCCGCCCAGCGCCGCTGGGCCTCCGCGACGTACTGCTCGAACGCGGCCCGGTCAGTCAGTTTCATTACGCTCCTCCAGGGGTTCGCCGCGCTTCAAGGCTTCCAGGGTTTCGCGCAGGCGATCCGGCGTCAGGCGCCCGCAGTAGGTGTGGTGGTCGACCTGGATGACCGGGGCGAGATCGCAAACACCGAGGCAGCCGTTGACCACCTGCAGCGTCAACTCGCCGTCGCGCGTCACCTCACCGTTGGTGATGCCGTATTCGTCCCGCAGCGTGTCGATCAGGCGCTGGGAGCCCATCACATAGCAGGCCGTCCCGTGGCACAGGAGCAGGAAATGCTTCCCCGGCGGCTCAGTTCGGAAGTCGGCGTAGAACGTGAGAAGGGCGTACACCCGGTTGACACTGACGCCCAGGTGGTCGGCAATGGCTTGCGCCGCCGGCTGGGGCACCCAGCCATACAGGTTCTGGGCCTCCTGGCAGGCCCCGAGGATCAACTCCTCGGCATCCTGATGCGTGTCGTAGCGGAAGTCGCGCTCGAGAATCCGCTTCAACGGTTCGAGGTCCAGCTCGCCGTCCGTGTGTGTTGCGTGGGCCAACTCGCCGTCCTCTCAAGCCTCCGTCCACGTGGGCGGAGAGCGCACAATCCCTCCGGCGAGTATAACAACGGCTTCGGGGCCGTACAACGCTTGCCGACCGGGCAACTCTCCCTGATGGCTGCTAGACTTGAGCCGATCTGACCGAGCGCACTGGACAGGGACACAGCACGCCATGTGGTGGTGGGATCAGCTCATTGAAAATCGCGTCGAGGAAGCCAACGAGAAGGGGCTTTTCAAGAACCTGCGTGGGCAGGGCAAGCCGCTCAAGCTCGACCCCGGCTCCGGGCCGGAGTGGCTGGCCAACCATCTGCTCCGCGAGAACGACCTGCTCCCCGACTGGCTCCAACTGCGCAAGGAGATCCATGCGGAGCGGCCGCGGGTACTCGCCGCGCTACGGGAGTACGACGAGCAGGCGGCGACCCTGGATCCACGCCGGCCGGGGGACCGCGCGATCCTCGACCGGCTGGAGCAGCGTTACGTCCAGGCCGCTCGGGAGATCAACCGCAAGATCGACGAGCACAACGTGCGTTGCCCCTCGATCCACCATGAACTCGTCCGCTTCCCGGAGGACGCGCTGGCCCGTCGCCGGCGGCGGGCCAGCGCTCACTGATCGCACATCCGCCGGACTTTCTCGACCAGCGACGGCGGCGCGCTGAGTTGCCGGCAGCACGTACCGACCCGCCGGAGCACGTTCTGTTCGAACGTGAACCGATCGCGGCACGGCGGGCAGGCGTCGAGGTGGGCGCGAACCTCCGCCAGCTCCGCCTCGCTCAACTCGCGGTCGAGGAACTGATACAACCGTTCCATTACCTCATCGCAGTCGAGCATCGCACGCATCTCCATCGGAACCGACGGAACACGGAGCCGCGGTGTACGCCTGCAAGATCGCGCTCTGCAGGCGTCGTCGAGCTCGATGCAGGCGGGACATCACCGTGCCGACCGGCGTACTCATGATGTCGGCGATCTCCCGGTACGAAAAGCCTTCCACATCGGCCAGGAGCACGACCTGGCGGAACTCGTCGGGGAGGGAATCCAGCGCGGCGATCACCGCCTCGTCGGGAATGTTCGCCAGGACTTCGTCTTCCGGGCGCGAGCTGGCCGGCTGGATGCCGGAGTCGATTAGGTGCGAGTACAGGTAGTAGTCCTCTACGTTGTCCAGCGATGTGCTCCTCGGCCGCCGCGAACGCTTTCGGTAGTCGTTGATGAACGCGTTCGTCAGGATCTTGAACAACCAGGCACGCAGGTTCGTTCCCGGCCGGAACTGGTGGAGCGACCGAAACGCCCGCAGGTACGTCTCCTGGACGAGGTCCTCCGCGTCCATGGCATTCCCGGTCATACGGTATGCGGTGCGGTACAGCGCATCGATATGGCTGAGCGCCTCTTCCTGGAGCTCAGATCGGGAGGTGGCAGACTGGTCTTGATTCACGGAATCGGCCCATCACCTTCTGTGATCGCTCCCTGTCCGTGGAGCGCCGTTGGGGTGGGCGGGGACGACTAACGCCGGCGTCGCGCGAAGAGAGCGTGAAAATCGCCGTCGAAGGTCTCAAGGAACTCGTGCATGTCGAGCACGTCGTCGACGGTCACCGGCTCGGGCTCGTCCTCGATCGTTTCCTCGATCTCGGCCTCGACCGCGAGGTCGTTCGCGTCGAGCCAGTCGATCCCATCGGTTTCCGCGATGTCGAACCCCGCCTCGCCAACCACGGCCGCGACGTACACCTCCGCGTGACACGCCGTGCAGTGCACGCGCAGCACCCACAGGCCATCACGACGCCCCACGACCTGGAAGTCGTCGAGCGAGTGGGGATAGTGGCACTGCGAGCATTCTTCTAACACCGACAGGACGATCCGTCGGACCTCAATGTGGTCTGGCTCTCTACTCACGGGTACCGACTCTCAGTGGTCTCGTCGCCGGTCGAAGTCGTCGAGATCCAACGAGTTAATGAACTCACGGAAAACCGACAGGTCGGCTTCCGACACCGTGGACTCGCTGGACCGCTCCTGCGGCGGCACCTCTGGCTCGTCGGCCTCGCCTTCCGCTTCCAGTTTGACCCCCGCCCGGTCCATCACGGCCTCGTCGACCAGGATCGGCACCTTGGTGCGCACCGCCAACGCGATGGCGTCGCTCGGCCGGCTGTCGATCTCGAGCATTCGGCCGTTCTGCTCGATCATGATCCGGGCGTAGAAGACATCCTGCGACAGATCGGTCACCTGGATCTCACGCACGACGCCGCCCATATCGGTGACAATCCGCTTGAGCAGGTCGTACGGGAGGGGACGCGCGGCAGGCACCCCCTGCAACTCCATGGCGATCGCCTCGGCCTCGAACGGGCCAATCCAGATCGGCAGGTGCCGCTCGCCTGCCACTTCCTTGAGGATCACCACCCGGTGCTGCGTCACCAGGCTGACGCGGATGCTCTCAACCACCGTCTCAATCATGGTGCCGTACCTTCCTCGCGCGCGCGGCCACGCACCTGGACCGTCCCCAAGAATGCATCGACACGCGACCATGATCGCGAGAGACGTGCTTCGTCGATTCTACTATCGCCGCCCTGAGAACGCTACCGCCGCTCGGCGATCAGTAGGCCGTCAATGGAACGCATAGGCCGGCTGGGGAAGCACCTGCATCTGGCCAGGGGGCCAGTACGCGATCCACGCCTTACCGATGATTTGATCCATCGACACCTGGCCGAAGACGCGCGAGTCGCTGCTGTTGTTGCGGTTGTCACCCAGCACGATGACGTGGCCCGGCTGCACCACCATCGGCTCCTCGAGCAGACCGCCCCAGAGTGTCGGGCCCTTGAGGTAGGGCTCTTCGAGGCGCTTGCCGTTGATGTACACCGCGCCGTCTCGAATGACCACCTCGTCACCCGGCAGGCCGATGATCCGCTTGATGAACGGTTCGGATCCACCCACGGGCGGGTGAAAGACGACCACGTCACCCCGCTGCGGCGGGCGGAACAGGTACCACTCACGGGTTCCCTTCACGTCGACCCCCGGAATCCAGGCGGCCAGCGCGTTGAGGTCGATGTGGAAGTACTCCCGCCGGTTGACGATGAGCATCTCGCGGTCGTGGAGGTTCGGCTCCATGCTGCTGCCGTCCACGCGGTAGTTCAAGACGACACTGCGCACGGCCACGAAGATGAGCAGGGCCAGCAGGAGCGTTTCGACCAGCTCCCAGACGAGCGACTTGCGCGTCGCACCGCTCCGCTCCTGAGGCGGAACCGCATCCACCTCCTCGTCAACGTTAACGGCATCGGGATGCCCGGAGGCGGAACGGGACGAAACAGGTTTCAGCACTGGTCCTCCGACGTTCGGTCGCCCGCGAGGATGCGACTCGGTCCCTCGGCTCGATTATACATCGCCCGTCCGCCGCCCCCAGCCCGGAAATAGGACCGCAGTACGGGCCGTGCCCCGCTCGGCCTTGCGATAATGAGGGTACGCAATCGCCCCGTCCCCGCGGTCACGACGACGCTGCGGGATCCGACCATGGGCAGAAGTCGCCGAAAGGGTCGCGGTCGTGGCCGAGATTGCTCGCTCGCAGCGCTACCGAGACGCCCTCCCAGCCGGGACCATCCTCGAAGGCCGGTACGAGATCCTCCGGGTCTGCGGCCAGGGCGGGATGAGCACGGTCTACGTCGCTCGTGATCTCCGCTTCAGCCAGGTCGAGCGGCTCTGTGCCGTCAAAGAGATGTTCACCCGCGCGCCGGACGACCGGACCCGCATGCTCCAGCTTGCCAACTTCGAGCGCGAGGCGGCGCTCCTGGCGACGCTCAGCCACCCTGCCATCCCCAAGATCTACGACTACTTCACCGTCGGCGGGCTCATCTATCTGGTGCTGGAGTTCATCGAGGGGACCGACCTCGAGCGCATGATCGCGAGCAAGCAGGAGCCGGTTCCCGAAGACACGCTGCTCGACTGGACGCTCCAGATTCTCGACGTCCTCGCCTATCTCCACGAGCAGCAGCCGGAGCCGATCGTCTTCCGCGACTTGAAACCGTCCAACATCATGCTCCGGAACGACGGGGCCATCACCTTGATCGACTTCGGCATCGCCCGGACGTTCCAGCCACTGCAGCGAGGAACGATGATCGGCACCGAGGGCTACGCCCCACCGGAGCAGTACCGGGGTATCGCCGAGCCGCGCGGCGACATCTACGCCCTGGGCGCAACGCTCCACCACCTGGCGACCGCCTCCGACCCGCGGTCCGAGCCTCCCTTCACGTTCGCCCAGCGGCCGCCGCGGGAACTCAACCCCGAGCTCAGCCCTGAGTTCGAGGAGGTAATCCTCCGCGCCGTCGCCTACACCCCCGCGGATCGATTCCCATCGGCCGCGGCCATGGCGCAGGCGGTCATCGAAATCCGCGACCGACGCGCCCGCGTGTCGGAGTCCGGCACGCCCCCGACCATCACCTCCACGGTGGCCCCCACGAGGCAGGAGACGGAGACGCCGCGCGCCGACACCGCGCCGACAGCGGTGGCGGAGCGGATCGTCTGGACGGTGCAGACAGGCGACGAGGTTCGCGGCACTGCGGCCGTGGCGGGCACCACCGCGTACATTGGCTCGTACGACCAGCACCTGTACGCCCTCAATCCCCAGGACGGCGGGATTCTCTGGCGCTTCCGCGCCAACCGGGGTATCGTCGCCCGCCCGCTCGTCCAGGGTGACCTGGTGATCGTGGGGACGGAGGACCACACCGTCTACGCCTTGCGCGCCGTTTCCGGACGGCTCATCTGGTCCTTCCGTACCGCCATGCCGGTGCGGTCGTCGGCCGCGGCCTACGGGGATGCGATCGTCGTCGGCTCGGACGACGGCTATTGCTACTGCTTGGACCTGGAGCAGGGCCACCTCCTCTGGCGGCAGCGCACCTGGGGGCCGGTGCGCTCCTCCCCGCTCGTGGTCGACGACCGGGTGATCGTCGGTTCCGACGACGGCTCGCTCTACTGCTATTCGGCCACCGACGGCCATCTGCGCTGGCGAACCCAGTTGGGCCGGCCGGTGCTCTCGTCACCGGCCGCAAGCGGCAACATCGTGGTGGTCGGCGGTACGGACGGCGTGATCTACGGGGTCGACTTCGACAGCGGGACGCGGCGCTGGGCCTTTCAGACATCGCGGCCGATCATCGCCTCCCCGCGCATCGCGGGCGACCTCGTCGTAATCGGGTCGACGGATGGGGCACTCTACGCCCTGGAGCGTAAAGACGGTACCCTGCTCTGGTCGCAGCAAATCGCCAACCAGATTACGTCGAGCGTTGCCATCGACGGCGCGCGGGGTTACGTCGGCACCGTGGATGGCTACGTCGTCTGCGTGCAGCTCGACGTCGGGCAGACGCTTTGGACGCAGCGTCTAGGCGGTCCGATCGCCTCGACCCCCGCCGTCACGCGCGGAATGGTCATCATCGGCTGCCTGGACGGCCGCATTTATGGCCTACGGGCCTGAGGAGCCACCAGGAAGAATAGCGAGGTCAGGATGTCGATCAGGGTTGTCGTCCACCTACACAACGAAGAGCCCTTCGTCGCCGAGATGGAGGAGATGCCGGACCCGAAGGACAACTTCATCGTGCTGCGCAACCCGCGCAGTCGCGACGGCCGCTCCCTGACCTTCGTCAGCGACGGCGCCACCGCGTTCGTCTACCCCTGGACGCGGATCACGTTTATCGAGATCATCGACGGCGCTGGCACTCAGGAGAGCATCGTTGGGTTCTTCCGCGAGGACTCCCGCTCGAACCGCCCCTGATCCGGGCGAACGGTGATCCTCAGGATGGGTGGCATCTCGTGCAGGCACGAGATCGCCACCGAGCGGCAGCCATTGTCTGGTCGCAATCCCTCCTGCGCGGTCCCAAAAGCACAATCCCGGGTCGGAGCCCGGGACTGCCATTGCATTCCTGTGTGGTGACGCCGATCCTAGGAGAGATCCTTCGGAGCCGGCTCGCGCGCCGCGGTCTCCGTCGTCGTCTCCTCGTGCTCTTCGGATTCGTCCCGGGTTGCCTGGCGGAATTCCTTGATCCCACGACCGAGCGCCCCACCGATCTCCGGCAGCTTACCCGCTCCGAAGATGATGATGACGATCAGCAAGATCAGCAGCAGTTCTTGCCAGCCTAGTGACGGCATGTTGAGGTCCCTCCATTCGCGCTCCCGGCCTCGCTCTCCGGCGCCGGGATTATACCGCAGGCCGCTATGCACAAACCAATCGGATCTTGGCAATTCGCTGCCTGGTTCCGGTCTCCCCCCTCTCACGGCGTTGCGGTTGCCGCTCCACCTGTCTGCACAAACCATCGGACCAAGCCGTCGAGACGGTCGCTCGGTCGAATGATGGGCACGGGCTCCACCCCATGGACGTCCGCCTGGACCGCGAAATAGTAGCGCGGGTAGTACAGCGGGATCGCGGGCACCTGCTCGGCGAAGATCGCCTGAAAACGCTCGTAGAACTCCCGGCGCTTGTCTTGCTCCGTCGTCTGCCGAGCCTCAGTCAGCAGCGTATCCACCTCTTGGTTGCGCCATCCGGTGAAGTTGAGCCCCTCGTCGGCGAACGCCGAATGCCAGAGCTGGTAGCAATCCGGGTCACCGGTCGCACTGTGCCAGCCGAAGAGTGCCGCGGAAAACTGCCGGCTCGCCAGCGCGCTGGACACCTCTGCCGCCGGCATGGCCTGCACCAACGCCTGCACGCCGATCTGCCGCAGTTCATCCACGATCTCCTGGGCGACTGCAACCCGTTCCGGGTCGTCGTTGTTCACAAGCAGCGTGAAACTCAGGCGCGACGCGCCACGTTCACGGACCCCATCGCCGTCCGCATCGGTCCACCCGGCGGCCTCCAGGAGATCCTTCGCCGCCTGCGGATCGTGCACCAGCCCGGGCGGGTTGTACGCCCAGGACGTCACGGGGATCGGGCCGGACCCGATCTCCGCGCGCCCGTCCAGCGGTCCCTTCACGATCCGCTCTCGGTCCAGGGCCAGGTCGATGGCGCGGCGGACGTCTGCGCTGGCAAACAATGGGTCCCGCATGTTGAAGAAGAGCGCCGTGTACCCGGGCATCGGCGAGGCGTAGACGACCGCGCCCTTGGGAAGCGCGCCCCGCAGCAGAAGTTGTTCGGCAGGCACGGCTCCGGTCCCCTGCACCGACCCGTCGCGCAGCGCCTCTAGGAGGTGCTCCACGTCCTCGTAGTACCGGAACACGACCTGATCGAGGTAGGGCCGCCCGCCGGGGAAGTTCTCGTTCGCCCGGAGCGTGATCTCCACCACCTGCCCGTCATCCAGCCGGGAGTCGAACCGGAACGGGCCACTCCCCACCGGCTGTGACGCGAACGGATCTTCAGCGAGATCCCGCGCGAGCACCCCGCCCAGGAGGTGCCTAGGGACGATCGGCAGAGCAGCATACGTCTGGAACGCCGCGAACGGCTCCAGGAGCTCAAAGACGACCGTGTCGTCCGACGGAACCGAGACCACCACCCCGCGCCAGAAGCGAGCGAGCGCTTCATCGCCCGGAAATTCCGGATCCTGGACCAGGCCCACGGTGAACCGGACGTCCTGTGCCGTTACCGGCTCCCCGTCGTGCCAACGGGCGTCGTTCCGGAGCGTGAACGTGTAGGTGCGACCGTCGTCGGAGACGCTCCAGGATGCAGCCAGGTCCGGCTGAGCGGTGCCCGAGCCATCGACGCGCGTGAGGCCGCGGAACAGCAGCCGCGCGAGATCCTGCTCGGACTGGGTTCGAGCCAGCAACGGGTTGAGGGTCGACGGAGCGCCGATAGCCCCTTCGACGTAGGTACCGCCGAACGCCGGCGTCACCGGCGCTTCGACCGTCGCGGGCTCGCCTCTATCCCCATAGCGGATGAACAGGCCGACGCCGGCCGCCACGACGACGACCACCAGACCCACGACCAGCGCCGCAGGCCCGAGTCGCCGGCGGTGGGAGGATCGAGGGATCTGACCGCGCACGCCCGGGTGCTACGAGAAGTAGTAGCTGGACACGATCGCCAGAACCACCCAGACGGCGGCAACCACGATGGTGAACTGGAAGAGTGTCCGCTCCAGGCCGCGCCGCGTCCGGTAGATCGACGACGCATCGCCGCCGAAGGCGCCGCTGAAGGCGGACCCCTTCGACTGAAGGAGAACGACCAGCATCAGGACGATCGAGACGAGGATCGTTGCGAGATACAGTGCTATTTCCATGCGCGAGCCTCCACGTGTGTCCCCACCCGCCGGACGGCAACTATAGCACCGGGCAATACCTACTATCAAAGCCGGATTGCAGCGGCTCGCTCCACGATCTGCGTAAACTGGTCCGCCTTCAAGCTCGCGCCGCCCACGAGGGCGCCGTCGATCTCCGGCAACGAGAGGAACCCGGCTGCGTTCTCAGCATTGACACTTCCGCCGTACTGAACCCGAATCTGGTTCGCTGACTCCGCGCCAACGTAGCGCGCTAGCACCTCACGGATCCAGTTCGCCATTTCGCGCGCGTCCTCGGGTGTTGCCGCCCGGCCGGTGCCGATGGCCCACACCGGCTCGTACGCGATGACGGTACGAAGCACGTCGTCCGCCTCGACCCTGTCGAAGGCGCTCTGGAGTTGCCGCTCCACGACCGCCCGCGCTTCGCCGCGTTCCCGCTCTTCGAGCAGCTCTCCGACGCACAGAATCGGTCGGGCACCGTTTCGGAGCACCGCGCGGAGCTTCGCCGCGACGACCTCGTCGGTTTCCCCGATGATGTGCCGCCGCTCGCTGTGTCCCACGATGATGTACCGGCAGAGCGGGGCCAGCATGCGCGCAGACACCTCGCCCGTGAAGGCGCCCTGGTCCTCCACGGCGCAGTCCTGCGCACCGAGGACGAGATCGCTCCCATCGAGGATCTCCGCCAGCGGGACGATCCAGGGAAACGGAGGAATGAGCACACGCTCGACCGTCGAGTATGGGGACAGCGTCGACCGCAGCTCCCCGGCGAGCGCCCGCGCCTCCTCGAGGGAGGTGTTCATCTTCCAGTTGCCGGCAACGATCGGCTTCCGCATGCGCGCCTCGTCAATCCTTCTTCCGTAGTACGGCCACGCCCGGCAGGTCTTTCCCTTCCAGGAATTCGAGCGACGCCCCACCGCCCGTCGAGATGTGCGAGATGCGGTCCGCCAGGTCCATCTGCTCGACCGCTGCGACGGAATCGCCACCGCCGATCAGCGTGAAGCCATCACAGGATGCGACGGCCTCGGCCACCCCGCGCGTCCCAGACGCAAAGGCCGGTACTTCGAAGACACCCATCGGCCCGTTCCACACGACCGTCCGAGCCGACCGCAGCGCCTCCGCGAACCGTGCCACCGTCTGGGGTCCGATGTCGTAGATCGCATCGTCGTCCCCAACCTGTTCGACTGGGACGACCCGCGTGGGCGCGTCGTTTTCCAGCCGGGGCGCGACCACCACGTCCACCGGCAGGAGCACGGTGACCCCACGTTCGCGGGCGCGATCCAGCGTCGCCCGGGCAACGTCGAGCTTGTCGTCCTCGACCAGCGACCGGCCGACGGGCAAACCCTCCGCCTTGAGGAAGGTGTTTGCCATTCCGCCGCCGAGCAGCAGCAGATCAACGCGGTCGAGCAGGTGCTCGATGACCCCCACCTTGTCCGACACCTTGGCCCCACCGAGGATCAGCGCCGCCGGGTGCTCGGGCGACTCCAGCACCTTGGTCAGAGCCGCGATCTCGCGCTGCATCAGCAAGCCCGCCGCTGACGGCAGCAGGTCCGCCACGGCCGTCGTCGACGCGTGAGCGCGGTGCGCTGCGCCGAAGGCATCGTTCACGTAACAGTCGGCCAGGCTTGCCAACTGCCGGGCGAAGTCGGCGTCGTTCGCCTCCTCACCCGGCTCGAAGCGCACATTCTCGAGCAGCCCGACCTCGCCCGGCTGCAGCGAGGCGGCCATCGCCTGCGCCTCCGGCCCCACGACGTCGCGCGCGTACTTCACCGGCTGGCCCAGCAGCTCACCGAGCCGGGCCGCGACCGGCGCGAGCCGCAACTCGTCGCGGACCTTCCCCTTCGGCCGGCCAAGATGCGAGACGAGGATGATCGCCGCCCCGCGCTCCCGCAGCGCCTGGATCGTCGGGAGCGTCGCACGGATACGGGTGTCGTCGGTGATACGTCCGTCGTCGAGCGGCACGTTGTAGTCGACGCGGACGAGGACACGCTTGCCCGCCACGTCGAGGTCGTCGAGCGTGCGAATCGCCATCGCCACTGGCTCCTTTTCTGGACGTGCATTTGGGTGGGCGGGCGGCCGTTGCGGCCGCCCGCCCGCGTCGCAGTCAGGTGGGATCTAGCTGATTCCCTGCTCGGCGACGAGGTTCGCCAGATCCGCCACGCGGCAGGAATACCCCCACTCGTTGTCGTACCAGGCCACGACCTTGGCCATGTTCCCGTCCAAGACCATCGTCGAGAGCCCATCGACGATCGCCGAGTGGGAATCGCCGCGGAAGTCCGTCGAAACCAACGGCTCCTCGGTGTAGTCGAGGATCCCCTCCATGGCGTCCGCCGCCGCATCCTGGAATGCGCCGTTCAGCGACTCCACCGTGGCCGGCTTATCCAGCTCGACGACGAAGTCGATGATCGACACCGTCGGGGTCGGGACACGGAGCGCGAAGCCGTCGAACTTGCCCTTCAGCTCGGGGATCACCAGCGCGACGGCGCGGGCGGCGCCGGTCGTGGTGGGCACGATATTCAGGGCTGCGGCACGTGCCCGGCGCAGATCCTTGTGCGGCGCGTCGAGCGTGACCTGATCGTTGGTATAGGAGTGCACCGTCGTCATGAAGCCGCGCTGGATGCCGAAGGTGTCCTGAATCACCTTCGCCACCGGAGCGAGGCAGTTGGTGGTGCAGGACGCGTTCGAGATGATGTGATGGCGCTCGGGATCGTACTGATCCTCGTTGACGCCCAGGACCACCGTGATGTCTTCATTCTTCGCCGGAGCGGTGATGATGACCTTCTTCGCCCCGGCCTCGATGTGGGCGCGGGCTTTGGTCGCATCCGTGAAGAAGCCGGTGGACTCGATGACCAGGTCGACGCCCAGATCCTTCCACGGCAGGTTCGCTGGGTCGCGCTCCGAGAACACCTCCAACTCGCGCCCGTCGACGGTGATGGTGCTGTCGGTAGCCTCCACGTCCAGATCGTACACGCCGTACGTGGAGTCGTACTTGAGCAGGTGGGCCAGGGTGTGCGGGCTGGTCAGGTCGTTGACAGCGACGATCTCCAGCGTGTCGTCGTACTCCCCGACAATGGCCTTCAGCACCTGCCGGCCGATGCGTCCGAACCCATTGATCCCGACACGAACAGCCACTTTCTTCCCTCCTACACGACGGGCGCCCGCTACGCGCCCCGGACCGTCACCTGGGACTCGAGCGACCCGCTCACCGGGTCGTGACCATTTGCTCGCAAGACGGCATCCACGCCGGGCGACGTGGGCCGTTGCTTGGCCAGCTCAATCAATGCGGTCGCCAGCTTGTCGGGGTCGTGGCGCAGCGGGAACTCAGGGTTCACCACGTCGCGGAGCACCACGTTGACCGATCCCTCCAGGGCATCGATCCCGTCCAGGCTGACCGCGGAGACCGCCCATTCGGGCTTGATCTTGGTGGCCGCCGGGCCGAAGTTGTCATTGACCAGGACGTGATCCACGATCGGCTCGCCAACGTGGTCGTGCAGGGCCCGCAGGTGGTCCACCACCCTGAAATCATCTGTCTCGCCCCGCTGCGTGGCTACGTTGCACACGTAGACCTTGGTCGCGGTCGAGCAGCGGATGGCATGCGTAATCCCTTGAACGAGCAGGTTGGGCAGCACCGACGTGTAGAGGCTGCCCGGGCCGAGGACGATCAGGTCCGCCGAGAGGATGGCGACAATCGCCGGATCATAGGCGGCCGGGTGACGGGGATCGAGGAACACGCGCTTTATCCGCGACCGCTCCGCGACGATCCGCGACTCCCCGCGGATGATGCGACCGTCGGCCAGCTCGGCGCACACCGTGATGTTCTCCAGCGACGAGGGGATGACCTGGCCGCGCACGGCGAGCACGCGCGACGACTCGTACACGGCGCGCTCGAAGCTCCCGGACACCTGGGTCATCGCGGTGATGAACAGGTTACCGAAACTGTGTCCACTCAGCTCCGAGCCGTTCTCCTCGAACCGGTACTGGAACAAGTCGGCCATCAACGGCTCGGCATCCGCCAGCGCCACGAGACAGTTGCGGATATCGCCCGGCGGCGGCATGTTGAACTCGGTCCGCAGACGACCGGAGCTCCCGCCGTCGTCCCCCACCGTCACGATGGCGGTAATGGCGACATTCTTCTGCTTCAGCCCGCGCAACAGGGTCGAGAGCCCCGTGCCGCCCCCAATCGCCACCACGCGCAGCTCGGGCTGTTCCGGACCAAAGCGGTGCGCCTGGATCAGGTCGGCCAGGCCCTTCCCGGCCGGCCGCTGATCCCAGAACGGGGCGAGGAGGGATCGGCTGAGCTGGTAAAAGCCAAGCCCGATTCCGATGGTTCCTCCGGTGAGCATCACGAGCTCCCGGTAGGGATGCGGGATGAACTGGAGTGTGACCGTCTGGACGAAGTCAGTAAACCGTTCCGGGAAGTGATAATTGCGGTATACCCAAGCAAGCGCCATCGCCAGGGCGAGGCTCGTCATCACGAGCCCGGAGAACAAGAGCAAGATCCAGCGCTTGACGAACATGCCTGGGCGGAGCCATGTCCGGAGCTTCATATGTCCCCCTGTCGCTCCCCGGCGATCCGCGTCTGGCCGGGCCGTATTATAGCACGCAGCCGGCGGAATTCCGGGGAATGGTGCCGTTGCGCCGGCTCCGTCGAATCTGCTATACTAGGCAGCGGAACCGAAGGTGCCCGAGCGAGAGTGGGCGATGCCCACTTTAATTTTTGCCGCGCAGCACTTCGTCCCACCTGACCTTGTCCTCACATCGCAGCGCAACCTGAGGGCAGGTCCGAGCGAGGAGGTATTCCACTACCATGAAGAGCGATTTCTATACCGCCATTGCGACGATTGCCGCGGAGCGTAACATCCCGCGCGAGGCGGTCCTCTCCTCCGTGGAGCACGCGCTGCGCACGGTCTACAAGAAGATGGCGGGTACGGAAGAGGAAGTTGAGGTCCAGATCGACCCCACCCTCGACCCCAACAAGGGCGGCATCCGGATCTTCGTCGTCAAGCGAGTCGTCGAAGAGGTCGAGGATCCCAACACCGAGATCTCGGTCGCGGAAGCACGCACGACGCACCCCGACGCGGTCGTGGGTGATGTGATCCGCTTCGACCGCACGCCTCAGAATTTTGGGCGCATCGCGGCGCAGACGGCCAAGCAGGTCGTGCTGCAGCGCATCCGCGACTACGAGCGTGACAGCGTCTACGCCGAGTACATCGATCGCGTCGGCGAAGTGCTGAACGGTATCGTCCAGCGCGCCGACCCGAAGGCGGTCATCGTCGACCTCGGCAAGGCGGAGGCGGTCATGCCCGCCCGCGAGCAGGTGCCGAACGAGCGCTACCGCGTCGGCCAGCGCCTGAAGGTCTACCTGCTGGAGGTCAACAAGGACACGCGTGGCCCGCAGCTCATCGTGTCGCGGACCCACGCCAACCTGATCCGCCGCCTCTTCGAGCTGGAGGTTCCGGAGATCTACAGCGGCGCGGTCGAGATCATGGCCGTTGCCCGCGAGCCGGGGCTGCGCTCCAAGGTGGCCGTCGCCGCGCGCCAGGAGAAGGTCGATCCGGTCGGCTCGTGCGTCGGGGTGCGCGGCGTGCGTATCCAGAACATCGTGAACGAGCTGTACGGCGAGAAGATCGATGTGATCGAGTGGTCGCCGGACACGCCGACGTTCATCGCCAACGCGCTGAGCCCGGCCAAGCCGATTAGCGTGCAACTGAACGAAGCCGAGAAGGTCGCCAGGGTTATCGTCCCGACCGAGCAGATGTCGCTGGCGATCGGCAAGGACGGGCAGAACGCCCGGCTGGCCTACAAGCTGACCGGGTGGCGCATCGACATCAAGGACCCCGAGGCGCTCCGCGGCTCGGATGACGACATCCTGCGCCAGGCCCGTGCGGCTCTGGCAGAGGTGCCCGACGACCTGATGACCCAGGGGCGGCAGCCGCGCCTGGTCCGGGCCGACGGCACCATCAGTGTGCGAGAGCGCGAGTTCGGGCCGCTCCCGCCCGACCTGGTCAACATGAGTGTGGACGTCGAGATCGTCAACGGTGTGCTCGACGTCTACTACAACCGAGAACTCCGGGCCCGCTTCGACTTCGCCACAGGGCGCGAGCTCTCGCTGACCGAAGACGAGGGGTCTCGCGTCTAGCCTCACGTGGGCTCGTCGGGGCGGGCCCGCGGAGGGGGTGGTACGATGACACAGGAGACGGGCGCCCGGCAGCGCCGCAAGGGCCCGCGGCCCAAGCATGTGCCGATGCGGACTTGCGTCGTATGCCGGACCAAGGATGCAAAGAGGACATTCGTGCGGATCGTCCGAACGCCGGAAGGCGCCGTCGAGATCGATCCGACGGGAAAGAAGAATGGGCGCGGCGCGTACCTGTGTACGCGCTTTGCGTGTTGGGAGCGCGCGGCCTCCGGCCCCGCACTGGAACGAGCGCTGCGCGTCGAGGTGACTGAGGAGGCCCGACAGGCCCTACGCCACTACGCCGACGTGCACTTCCGCCGGGACGATGAGGGCGCGTCGCATTGATCTCCACGCACCGCGCCGTGATTGAAGGAGGAACCAATGAGCCAGCACAACCGACGAACACAGCGCGGCGGTGGGCGAGGCAGGGCCAGAGGGCGAGGCGGAGCTCCGGCGAACGCCGGGCCTCGCGGTCCCCAGCAGGCTGAGGGCCGACGCGCCGCAGTGCTTTCCGGGCCTGTGGTGCTCGGCTCGGTCGTAACCGTAGGTGAACTTGCCGAGGCGCTCGGCGTCAGCCCCATCGACGTCATCAAGACCCTCATGGCGCGGGGCATCATGGCCAGCATCAACCAGCAGGTGGACTTCGACACCGCGGCTGCGGTCGCCGAAGAGTTCGGCATCGAGGTCGAGGAGCACGTCCCCGAGGTCGTGCAGCAGGCCGATCAGGACATCGAGACTCGCCGCGATGAGGGCGATGACCCGGGCGCAGTGCCGCGGCCGCCGGTCGTGACGATCATGGGGCACGTCGACCACGGGAAGACCAAGCTGCTGGACGCCATCCGGCAGACAAACGTCGCGGCCGGCGAGGCTGGTGGGATCACCCAGCACATCGGTGCCTATCAGGTCGAGGTCCAGGGACGGAAGATCACCTTCCTCGACACACCCGGCCACGAGGCATTCACCGCGATGCGCGCCCGCGGCGCCCAGGTGACCGACATCGCCGTCCTGGTCGTCGCGGCCGACGACGGTGTGATGCCGCAGACGCGCGAGGCGATCAGCCACGCACGCGCGGCCAACGTTCCACTCATCGTGGCACTGAACAAGATCGACCTCCCAGCGGCGAATCCCGACCGAGTCAAGCAGCAATTGGCCGAGGTCGGGGTCATCCCCGAGGAGTACGGGGGTGATGTGCCCGTGGTCGAGATCTCGGCCAAGGAGCGTCTGGGGATCGACGACCTGCTGGAAATGATCCTGCTCGTCGCCGACCTTCAGGAGCTGAAGGCGAACCCGAACAAGCCCGCCATCGGCGTGATCATCGAGGCGAAGGTTGACCGCAACCGCGGACCGGTCGCGACTGCCTTGATCCAGTCGGGAACGCTCAAGGTGCGCGACGTAGTGGTCGTCGGCGCGACCTGGGGCCGCGTCCGCGCCATGATGGATGATCGCGGTCGTCGCGTGCGCCGCGCGGAGCCGTCCACGCCGGTGGAGATCCTCGGCCTGCTCGATGTGCCGGAGGCCGGTGACATCCTCCAGGCAGTCGAGGACGAGAAGGCCGCCCGGACGCTCGCCGAGGAGCGGGCCCGCCAGCGGCGCGCGGAAGCCTTCATGGAGACCCGCGTCGTCAAGCTTGATGATGCGTTCGCTCAGCTTGAGGAAGGCGAGACGCGAGAGCTCCGCGTCGTGCTGAAGGCAGATGTTCAGGGCTCACTGGAAGCCATCCAGGGGACGCTGGCGAAGCTAAACGAGGAGTCGGACTCGGTCGGCGTCAGCGTGGTCCATGCCGGCACCGGTGCGATCTCGGAGTCGGACGTGAACCTGGCCGTCGCCTCGAACGCCATCATCGTGGGGTTCAACGTACGGCCCGACGCCGCAGCCAAGCGAGCCGCCGACGCCACCGGGGTGGACATCCGCTTCTACGACATCATTTACCAGTTGGTAGATGACATCAAGGCGGCGATGTCCGGCCTGCTGTCGCCGGAGATCCGCCAGGTCACCGACGGGTACGCCGAGGTGCGCCAGACGTTCCGGCTGCCCTCGCGCGAAGTGGCGGCCGGGTTGTACGTCCTCGACGGCAAGGCCTCTCGAAACTCTCGCGTCCGCGTCCTGCGCAACGGTGCCGTGATCTACGACGGCGTCGTCTCGTCGCTGAAGCGCTTCAAGGATGACGTGCGGGAGGTTCAGGCGGGTTACGAGTGTGGGCTGGTCGTCGAGGGTCTGACCGACATCCAGGTCGGCGACCAGATCGAGTTCTACCACACGGAGCAGGTGGCCCGAACCCTCTAGTACCGGGCCGGGAAGCGGGGTGCGCGACGCACCCCGCCCCCACGCGTCCCGGACTTCACCGAAGGAGCCGGCCATGACCAGCCGACGGCGGGTTCAGCTCGCTGACTTCCTCCGTGACGAGATTAGCGAGATTTTGCAGCGGGAAATGAAAGATCCCCGGCTCGGGTTGGCCAGCATCACCCGGGTTGAGTTGAGCCCCGACCTGCGCTATGCCAAGGTCTTCGTCTCCGTGCTGGGCTCCGAGGAGGAACGCGAGGACACCATGGCCGCGCTGACCGGCGCCGCCGGATTCGTCCGGCACCTCCTCAAGCCGCGCATGCGCGTCCGGCACGTACCCGAGATCCGATTCCGCCTCGACCGGTCCATGGAACACGCCGAGGCGATTCAGCGGACGCTCCGCGAACTCCACCTGCAGCGCAGCGACGAGGCCGACGCGGATCCGGTTCCGGAAGGGGATGCGCGCATCGATGAGTCAGAGTGACGGTTTCCTCAACCACGACGGCCCTCCGCGCGACGCCTGGCAGGCGACGTGGGATGCACTGGCCGGCGCATCGTCGCTGGTGGTGGTGACCCACGCCAATCCGGACGCCGATGGCGTAGCGTCCCTACTCGCGGTGACTACCGTGCTCACGTCTCGCGGCAAGCAGGTCCAGGCGGCCGTCGCCGACGGAACCCTTCCGGATACCCTTCGCTTTCTTCCGGGCGCGGACACACTTCGTGCACCAGAAGATCTGGCCCTCGGCCCCGACGATCTCCTGGTTCTTGTCGACTGCGCCGACGAGCCGCGGCTCGGCCCCCTGTATCGCGCGCACCCCGAGTGGTTCGACGGCACACACCGAATGGTCAACATCGACCACCACGTCACCAACACCCGCTTCGGCGCGATCAATCTGATCGACCCCGCGGCGGCCGCGACGTGCGAGGTGCTTGCCGTCCTGTTCCTGGAGATGGGCGTGCCGATCGACGCCGCATTGGCTACCTGCCTGCTCGCCGGCATTGAGGGCGACACTCTGGGCCTACGCACCCCGAGCACGACCAGCCGCACCCTGCGCGTGGCCGCGGAGCTCCTCGACCGTGGGGCCGACCTCGACACGATCGTTGACTACCTCTTCCGGGTCAAGCCCTTCTCCACGATCCGCCTGTGGGGCAACGTACTCAGCCGCGCCGTGTGGACAGGCGACATCGTCTGGAGCGAGATCACCCCCGAGATGCTCGCCGAGAGCGGCGCCACCGCCGCGGAGGGCGAGGGCATCGTGAACTTCCTCGCCGGAACTCGCGGAGCGCTCGTCGGCGCTCTCTTCTATCAGCAGGCAGACGGCTGGCGGGTCAGCCTCCGGTCGATCCGTGAGGATGTCGACGTGGCCGAGATCGCCCGCCTCTACGGCGGCGGGGGACACAGCCGCGCGGCCGGCTGCCGCGTGCCACCCGGTATCGAGGCACGCGACCGCTTCCTTAGCGACGTCGCCGGGTATCTCGCAGGCATCTCGGCGGCACGGTAGCGGCGTGCGACGATGGATCTTCACGGCTTCCTGATCGTCGACAAGCCGCGCGGCGTGACATCGCACGACGTCGTCGCCCTGGTGCGACGCCGTCTACGCATGCGCCGTGTCGGTCACGCCGGCACCCTGGATCCGGCCGCATCCGGCGTCCTCGTCGTCGCCGCGGGCGCCGCAACCCGGTTGATCGACCGCGTCCAGGACGGCGACAAGCAGTACATCGCGCACATCGTCCTCGGCGCCGAAACCGACAGCGCCGATGCCGAGGGCCGGCTCGTCGCCACGGCGCCGGAAGACGTGTCCGCGCCTTCGCTCGCAATCATCGAGCAGGCCCTCAGATCATTCGTTGGGACGATCAGCCAGATCCCGCCAGCGTATTCGGCCATCAAGGTCGGTGGACAGGCGCTCTACCACCGTGCCCGACGCGGTGAGCAGGTCGAGGTTCCAGCGCGCAAAGTCACCGTCCACGCGATCCGCATCCTGGCCTACGCGTATCCCGACCTTCTGGTCGTCATCGATTGCGGAAAGGGAACCTACGTCCGCAGCATCGCGCGCGACCTCGGCCGCGAGCTGGGCACCGGCGCCTACCTCCACGCCCTGCTCCGCACCGCTGTCGGCCCGTTCACCCTGGGCCAGGCATGGACCGCCGACGAGATCGAGGCGTACCTGGAGCCGCGTACGTGGCCACTCATGGCACTGCACCCGGACGTCGCCCTCTCCCCCACTCCGGCGCTCATCCTCGACCGCGACGCGGCGACCGCGTGGTATCATGGGCGACCGGTACCAACCGGTCGCCAGCCGCCAAGGGCGGCCATCGAGGCGCGCATCTACGATCAGGACGGTTCCTGGTTGGGTGTGGCGACGGCCGATCCCGAGCGGCGCCGGTGGCGACCGCGGCAGGTCGTGGCCCGGTGAGACAGAGCGAGCGGGGAGCGAGATGCCGACGCAGATCGTCCATGGGTTGAGCGCAATCCCATCCGGACCACACGTCGTCACCATCGGCAATTTCGACGGCGTCCACCGCGGCCACCAGTACCTCCTGAAGCAGGTGGTGGACCGCGCTATCGACGGCGCCCGGTCGCTTGCCCTGACGTTCGACCCACTGCCCGCCGAAGTCCTGCGCCCCGACCGCGCGCCGAAGCGGCTCACCACAACCGAGGATCGGCTCGCGCTCATGGCCGAGACCGGGCTCGATGTGATCGCCGTCGTGCCCTTCACCCGCGAATTCGCCGCTCTGGAGGCCAGGGAGTTCGTCGAGCGGCTTGTCGACGCCGCGCAGCCTGTCCACTTCGTCGTCGGCGCCGACTTCCGCTTCGGCCACGACCGCACCGGCTCGGCGGACCTCCTGCGCGAGCTCGGTCCCGAGTACGGCTTCACGGTCACCGTCGTCGAACGCATCGGCGGCGAGGAGATCAGCAGCACCCGCATCCGCCAGTTGCTCGCCGAGGGCGACGTCAGGGCAGCCGCCGACCTGCTCGGCCGGTGGCACACCCTTTCCGGACGGGTGGAGACCGGAGCCGGTCGCGGCCGCAACCTGGGCTTCCCTACCGCCAACCTGGCGATCCCACCGGCACTCGCCATCCCGGCCGACGGCATCTACGCGGCGCACGCAGCGCTGGAGCGCGACGGCGAATGGCTCCCGGCGCTGGTCTACATCGGCACCCGCCCCACCTTCAGCGAGGCCGGCCGCGTCGTGGAAGTCTTCCTCCTGGACTTTACCGGTGACCTCTACGGGAGCGAGGTGACCGTGCGGTTCCTCGAGCGCATCCGCGGCGATATGACGTTCGAATCCCCGGAGGCGCTCACCGAGCAGATGCACGCCGACGAGGCGGCGGCGCGGCGTATATTCGCGGAGTTTGAAAACATGTCGAATCCTTCCGGGGCACACGCGCCCCGGACGAGCGGAAGAGAGGCGGAGCGTGGCCACGACTGAGCATCAGCGCGGCCTGGATCGCGAGGCTGCGGTCGAGCACTTGCTGACCCACGCCGTCGCGGACGTTGTCGTCAAGGAGGATCTTCGCCGGGAGCTGCTCGGGCCCCGGCCGTTGCGGGTGAAGCTCGGGGTCGACCCGACGCGCCCTGACATCCACCTCGGGCACTACGTCTGCTTCCGCAAGCTGCGCGAGTTCCAGGAGCTCGGCCACCAGATCGTCGTTATCATCGGCGACTGGACCGCCCGCATCGGCGATCCCTCCGGCCGCTCCGTCCAGCGCCAGATGCTCTCCGAGGAAGAAGTCCGCCGGAACGCCCAGACTTACCTCGACCAGTTCTTCAAGGTAGTCGACGTCGACAGGGCGGAGATCCGCTGGCAGAGCACCTGGTTCAACGACTTCACCCTGGCCGACGTCATCCACCTCACCTCCAAGTACACCGTGGCCCAGATGCTCGCCCGGGACGACTTCGCCAAGCGGTTCAGCGAAGGCAGCCCGATCGCCATCACGGAACTGCTCTACCCGCTGCTCCAGGCATACGACTCGGTCGCGGTTCAGGCGGATGTCGAGATCGGCGGGACCGACCAAACCTTCAACCTCCTGGTCGGCCGCGACATCCAGCGCGAGATGGGCCAGCGGCCGCAGAACATCCTCACCGTCCCCCTCCTGGTCGGCACCGACGGCGTCCAGAAGATGAGCAAGAGCTACGACAACTACATCGCCGTCAACGACCCGCCGGAGGAGATGTTCGGCAAGATTATGTCGATACCCGACTCCCTCCTGGGCGACTACTACCGCCTCCTCACCGACGTACCCGAGTCGGAGATCACCAGCATGCTCGACGCCGCGGCGCGCGGCGAGGTCAACCCCCGCGACCTCAAAGAGCGCCTGGCCATGATCATCGTCACCGACCTGCACAGCGCCGAGGCCGCCGAGGCTGCGCGCGAGGCCTTCGACCGCGTCTACCGCCGCCGCGAGTTGCCCGAAGAGATGCCCGAGGTCGCCGTCGCCCGTGAGGAGCGCATCCTCTCCCTCCTGATCGCGGCGGGGATGGCGAGCACCAACAACGAGGCCCGCCGTCTCGTCACGCAGGGCGGCGTCCGCCTGGGCGGCGAGCGCGTCACCGATCCGGAGGCCACGGTGAAGATCGCCGGCCCGACCGTGCTCCAGGTCGGCAAGCGCCGCTTCGTCCGCCTGGTCCCCAAGGGCTAGTCAACCCCGTTTGGGGACCGATATGCTATACTATCCGGTGCGGAAGCGCGGTTCGGGGTGTGGCGCAGTTGGAAGCGCGCGGCGTTTGGGACGCTGAGGTCGGAGGTTCGAATCCTCTCACCCCGACCGATGCGGGAGTAACTCAGTTGGTAGAGTTCCTGCCTTCCAAGCAGGCTGTCGCGGGTTCGAGTCCCGTCTCCCGCTCCGCCAGAATCCCCGCCCCGGCGGGGATTTCTTTGTGCCCGCAGTCGGCAGCCTCGCCGGCTGCTGGATCGCAACATCCAGACGCTAGAACTCCCACTGACCTGTTTCTGCCCGATCGCACTCACTGAAATGGTTCATAAGCCTGACTTGCGAGGAAGGCGCCGAAGTCAGAGTATGCGTAGGGATCGCGAAGCTGCTCAACGGCATAGTTGTCGACCAAACGCTGGAACTGAGCTTGGCAGGCGTCGCGCGCCAATGGACCAGCAACGAGAGCTGCTTCGCAGTAGGGCTCGATGAGGTACACCCAGTAGGCAGACGGCCCTGGTGCGATAAAGTCCGGGTCGGAACCAGCTTCGATGGCGCGAACACGCCGGCCGATATCGCTCTCGGGTTCGTAAATGGCAGCTCGTATTTGGGCGTAGGCGTGCTCCCGCAATTCGTTCAGGTAGGTATAGCCGTCAGCCGACTGGAACCATGTGATGTACTCGACGAGCCACGAATAAATGCCCATGGTGTTGGAGTTGAAAAAGCCGACCTCTGCTGTCACGAGGTGGTAGAGGTGACGGATGGGGTCAGCGCGTTCCAGATAAAGCTGAGCACCGGGGTTGGTCGGGGAATATGGAACGCCGGTTACCTCCTCGAGGGCAAGAACAATAGCTGCCTGGGGGTCGAGGTATGCCGGAGAGAGGATCGATTCCGGCATCGGCTGGGGCTGTGGGGTGGGTTCCGGCGGTTGCACATGACCAATGCTGGCGACGATCTCCCCAAAAAGGGTGGCCTGCGGCACGGACCCGTCGGCCGCTTTGGCGAAAAAGCCCGTTATCGTCCACGCGGCACCGGCCGCCGAGTACGAGACCGTGATCACTTGGCTCGGGCTACCGTAGACGTTTCGGTCCTCAACTTTGACAAGGCCTGGGTAGCCGTCAGTACCGACCTGGATGGGTTCGGCGACTGTCATCGGGGAAGGAGGTCCCGACTGCTGAATCGTGACCGCGCTGCTGCCGGCGGGAAAGACGCCACCCAACACCTGTGTGCTGCTCGCCAACATGAGCGGATTCGCTGGGGTGGCCTCAGCGACCACCCACGCGGTCGGGTAATCTATTGCGATCCCCAACACGGGATCGACATAGTGGGTCCATTCCACGGCTGGTGGCGGGGCCGGTGTCGGTGTCACGGTAGGCGACGCCACGGGAAGTTCGACCACCGTCTCTGCTGGGGACACATGCGGCGACGGTGGCGGTGAACCTGACGGAGTGGAGATCCCTGCTGGTTCAGCCGGCCGACAGTTAGTCACAGCAGCCACGATGAACACGAATATCACGATGTTCTTCGCTGATCCTCGGCGTGGTATCACGCGGATACCCCTTTCCTGACCATTCCTGTGCCCTATGCAACGTGCTCATCGCGGGGCGACGGGCGACATCACGGTGGCAAAGTTATCACTTTCAGAAAAACGAATGGCTCGCGGCGCGGTGCCCGGTCCTCCCGACGTGGGTTCAGCAGAGCCACCGAGAGCTGGCAAGCGGCACGTGCCACACTGCTCGCCAGCACCCTTCCTTCCACAACCGGGGTGGTGGACGTGCGAGGGACGGGGCACGACCTAAGGTCGGCGGATATTCCTCCCGTTACGGTTCGATTCGACATCGGCGCGCCCCGAGGCTGGCAGGTCAAGAGTCCATAGGTGGTCAGTGTACCCAATCTGGGACTGCAATCTGGACAAGCGCGTCGGCATTGCAGGGCTGAGCCCAAACACCGTTTGTCTCACCATCGCGTTGGAAAGCTTGGAGGTGAGCGCCGGAACGACCCGTACCCCGAGCCTGGCTGACCAGAGCGACATGCAGCGCCGGGTCACCTGCGCGCACCCACAAGGCAGTGAAACAACGCCGGGCGTCGGGCGATCCATGGACGCTGGACCAACACTTCGTGACCGGGTGGCGGATTGCCGCACGACAAGACTCTGGGCTGGGCGTCCGTCCCACATGAACGAGGCCCCCTGCCGAAGGTGACCTCGAGGTTCGCCGCATGTTCACCATCCGCGGAGGCGGATCGCCTCAGGTTGCGAGCAGTTTCGCCTTGGCGGCCTGGAATTCGTCGTCGGTGAGCATGCCCGCGTCTTTGAGTTGGGCGAGCTGCTGGATCTGGGTCATGAGATCGGAAGGGGGCGGAACAGGCGGGGTTGCTGCGGACTGTACCTGTTGGGCCTGCAAGGATTCGAGCTGGGAGTACAGCTCGTCGATCTGCGCCTGGGAATCAAGCGCGGCGGCGTCGGCCGCCTGTTCTTGCTGCTGGCGCATTGCGCGGTCGTCCATCCGCCCGCTGACGGCGCGCGAGGTCGCGGTCGCGGTGCCGGCGATGACTGCCGTCCGCGCCGCCGTCCGCACCACCCCGGGTCCACGCCGGCCGGCCATTCCACGTCTCACCATCAGTTGTGCCTCCTCGGCAGTCGCCGGACGTTTCCACGCGCGTCACGGCGTCTCGGGTTCACCCGCATAGAGTTGCTCCATGACTACGCGCGGGATGTGCTCGTACAGCACGAGTTCACTGTTTGCGCGACGAAGCGCGTCGACGAACCGCGTGGCCCACGTGTTCTCGAAGAGCATCAACGCGGCGGACTCGTTTCGCTCGAGCGCGCCGGCCAACTGCACGGCATCCTCGGTCGAGAGCAGGCCGGGGACATCGTCACTGAGCGGGTCGAAGGCGGCAAACTCGTCTCCCTCGAGCTCGCTGATCTCCGTGGTCGTCACGTTGCCCGCGTCGTCCTTTCGCATCAGCAGGATGTCGATGATGCGGATCGTCCCCTGGTCCGTCAGCTCGCGGAGCGCAGGGCCGATCCCGCCATCGAACACATTCCCCGGGAACTTGACGACGACAAGGTCTACGGGTCCGTACGACATGTGTCACCTCCTTCGCCTGCGTGCGAATCGCGTCGTTCTCGCGAGCCCGCCACCGCCTGATTCGGTGCTGGATGGCGGTGTTGGTCAAACCGGTGGACACCAGTTTTCCGGTCGTTGACGAATGCCCCGCTCGAGCAGGGCAGCGATTCGCAGCGCGATTGCGAACGATGATCCTCACTCGGCTGTCAGGCGGTGCGTGCCGTACTCGGCGGTACGGACCGGGATGGCAGTCGGGTGTCGATTCCGGTCGTGCTTCCGACGATCTCGGGACCGGCGTGGTGCATGCAGCACGTCACTCCGGCCACACCACTCGGTCATCCGCCACACGGTCACGGGACGAATCCGGAACCGTGCATCCGGTTCGACCCGTACCGTGATCCTGGCGAATCGCCGGGCCACGCCACCCTGCGTCGCCCGGTGCGCGCGACCGCCGGAATCGCACGAAGCGTCACCGCGAGTACTCGTCGATGGCCGCTTGTCGTGCCATGCCCTCCTGGACCCAGTAGCTCGACCCCTCCTTGGCCGGCAGCACCGCGCCGATCAGCCACAGGATGGGGAAGAAGATGCCGATGATCCCGAGGAGCGTGTACCCCTTGCGGAACGTCAGCATACAGACGGTGAGCAAGAGGGCGAAGTAGAGCGTCAGTAATGTGATGGACAGGATCCATTCGAGGCCCGACATCGGACTGCTCCTTCATGAGCCCGCCGCCGTCACGGTCGACAGCGCCAGCGGAATCACCAACGACACACGCGAATCCATGGGCGAACTGTAGGCCGGGTGCCGCCCCGTTCACATCACCCCTTCGGGAGTAGTCGGCGGGTGTAGCCCATGCAGCGATGGGAGGGCCTCACCGCCTCGAACGCCGCCGCCATCGACCAGTGCACACACGTGATTCCCGACACGTAAACCGATGTGACGGGAGCCACGGCGGTTGCTAGGGCTCACAGTTCAGCGACGTCGATGCCTCTCGGAAGGACGTAATGACGTCCTGCACCGCGGTCTGCAACTGCTGCGCCTTGGTGTCCTCACTCTTGCTACTGTTGAGGTCGTCGAGCGCCGACTTGAGCTCGTCGAGAGACTTCCGCAGGTCGTCGATACTGGTATTGCGCACGTCGGTGGTGGCAGTGCGCACCTGGTCGACGCTCGCCTTGAGATCGTCCCAGGATCGCTTGAGCAGCTCCGGCGTTACGTCGCCACTGGTGACGACGCCGGCGAAGTTGGCGAACGACGTGCGGAGCGAGGTTAGGCTGGTGCAGAACGCCGACGCTCCGGGCGCGGGCGAACCGGCCCCTGGGGAGCCCGCCGGAGGAGATGTGGACATGCTTCCGCCGGCAGACGACGTCGTCGTCGGAGACAGCATCTGTGCACTGGACCCGCCGCAGGCAGCGGCGATCAACGCGACGAGCACGATCGCAAGTATTCGTCTGATCATCACACGTTTCTCCTCTGCTATTCCCGCAGCGCCGGGTGCATGGATGCGTTTCGTACCGTCCGATCCGCCGCGAGTCGTCAACCTCGTCTCCAGGAAGACGGCCGCGGACGCGGCATGCAACACGAATGAGACGAATCGCCCGGCGCTAGACATTGCGGACCAGTCTAGGGACTCGGCAGCGCGGGCTGATCGGCAGTCGGTCGCATTCCTCGGGTGTAGACCGCAGCCGGTTGCGGCTTCGGGCACCGACCACCCACGCCCAACCCGTGGGGTGCGTCACACTGGCGGTCCATGCGGACCTGGCATGAACGTGGCGCCACGGACGGCGGATTCTCTCCACAGCACACGAGGCGTCGCGCACACCCAGCCTGCGTCCCGCGATTGAACCCGCGGGTTTGATCAGGCCCGGCAGCCGGCACGGTAGCGTGGGCGCATTGAGATCCGTGAGACGCGCGATGCCCGGGAAGGACGTGCCCGTGACCGCGAAAGATTCGGGGGGTGCCCCATGGACAGCGGGTGGCCGGACGGGGGTGCCAGCCCAGATCCACGCCTGGCCGCGCTGGGCGTTCCGTATGTTGATCGTGATCGCCGTGGTCCTGTTGGCCGTAGCCAACATCGCCGTCTGGGTCAACCTCAGCTTCGTCAACGCGTCGCGCTTCGTCGACACCGCCGTCGGCGTGCTGCAGCACGAGGACATGCGGCACGCCATCGCACAGAAGAGCGTCGACAAGCTGATGGGGGATCGACCGGCCGTCCTCCAGGTGGTCGAACACGCCATGGTCAACGCCGTGACGGACCTGCTCGGCACTCCGGCGCTTCAGGACGCGTTGCGCACCATCGCGAGCCAGCTCCAGCCGATGCTCATCACTGGCGAGAAACCGACAATCACGATCGAGTCGCGGGCCGCGGAAGCGATCGTGCGGACCGTGCAGGCAGTCGCACCGGGAGAGACGCCCGCCGTGCAGCGGAGCGGAGGAGCGGTGACGATCGAGTTGTTCGCACGCCGCGACATCCCGTCCCTGGCACCGTACGTCAACGCGATCCAGTGGGCCGGCATCGTCTCGGGTGTCGTTGGGGTCGGCCTTCTCGCCCTGCTCACATGGGGCAGCCCGGGCTGGCCGCTCGGCCTGCGGCGCGCTGCCCTCGCGGTGATGAGCGCGGCCGTCGCCTCAGGCATCCTGATCTTGATCCTGGGGCTGGGGTTCATCAGCCAGGTTCCGGATGCATCAGCGAAAACCATCGTCAGCGGCGTCTACCGACCCTTCGCCGTCCAGTTCCTGGTGCAGTCCGCCATCCTCTTTCTGGTGGGACTGGTGGCCTGGGTCGTCGGCTGGCGGCGTCGCGGGTTGGTCGCGCGGGACTAGGCATTGGCCCGCGCAGCACCGGACCAGGTGCGCACACGGAAGGCGATCCCTGCCCGGTCTCTGAGACGGCCAACCGGTGGAGGGGTGCCCGAGCGGCACCCGCCCGTGCGTCATTGCCAACGCTGTGGGCGGCCGGGCCTCAGTCCCCGTCACTTCCTGCGCCGCCGGCGGCCGCGGGCGCCTGGGCAGGCTGCGCGGGCGGGGTGATACCGGGGCTGGCCCCCGCGCCGACCTGCGGCTGATCCGCCGGCGCCGGCTGCACAGGGGCGCCTTCCACGAGAGCGTCCCGCACCATGAGCACCTGGCTGATATCGTCGGCCCGTCCGATGTTGAGGATCGCCCGCGTGTTGCCGGCCAGGGCGCGGGCGACGTCAATCCGAACCGAATCCCAGTCGTACGCGGCCGCGCGTGGGAATTGCTGCAGCCGCTCGTCCAGCTTCGCCAGTCGCAGGGATTCGGATGCAGCCTGGAGAGAGATCAGTCCCTGTCGAGCCTCTTCGATCTCCCGCCGGATCTCCAGTTCCTCATGTTCGCGGTGCATGCGTGCGAGCATCCCCTGCCGGTCGAGCGTATCCCGTTCGGTCTGACGTTGCTGAGCGAGGGCCTGCTTCTCTGCCTGCTCCGCGCGCTGGAGCACGGTCAGTTGCCGCTCTTCTTGGGTCTGAATGAAGGCAGCCGGCGGCTGCGCGAAGGTGATCTTAATCTTCTGGATGCGCACCCCATACGACTCCATGTCGGGTGCGATCATCTGCCGTAGGTCGTCGGTGTCGCGCTGGGTGAAGTTGAGCACTTCCTCGACCGTGGCCTGGCGAATGACCGCGCGCAGCGCCTCCTGGCAGGATGCCTGGAGCACCTGGTCGAAGTCATCCGTCGAGATGTTGAAGACGAAGCGGTGCGGCTCCTCGATCGAGAAGGTCACCAGAGTATCCACCGTCACCCGGACATTCTCGCGGGTGGGCGACTCGACCACTGGCACGTCGAACGGGATCTCGCGCCGGGTGACGAGGTGGGAGACGCCAATCCACGGAGCCATCCGATACGTGCCGCTGCCAATCGTTCTTGTATACCGCCCGCCGCGGGAGAGCAGGCCGTTCGCACCCTCGGGGATGCGGACCAGGAATGATCGGTAGACGGCCAGTGCCACCAACAGCGCGGCAATGAGCACCACCGGCAGCACGAGCCACGCGATCACCAGGACCACGATAACCGTCGGGAGCCCAAAGACGAGCACGGCCGCCGCCAGGGCGAGGAGATCGTTGCGCACGTGATGCGACCGCCTCGGGACGATGACGATCGGGATGCGCCCGCGGGCATCCCGCTGGGCAAAGGCGTCTGCCGCATCCTCGAGCGGTACCTTCACCTGCACGAGTTGCTGAGCGGACGGGGGCATGACGTTGTCGACCGGTGATTCGGCAGCCATGAGGAATCCTCTCGGGCGTTATCGCGGCGCACCCGGTTCCGATGACGGGCTCGGAGCTCGCGTGCGTTGGTAGACCAGCGGCACGCGCGCGCCAGCCGGTTCCGCGGCAATCGCCTCCTCCGCCGCGGAGGGCACTTCGCCCGGAAGCACTCCCGCCGGGCGGGGCGGGTCGCTCAGCCGGCCGTAGGTGTAGCGGAAGAGATCGCGCACCACGGCGGCGACCGGCGCGGCGAGCAGAGCCCAGCCGAGGCCGAGTCGCGCCAGAGACACCAGGAAGATAGCGAGAAGAGCGGGATGCAGATTGATCACCCGGTTCTGGATGCGCCCCGTGACCAGGCGCCCTGCCAGCCACCGGACTCCCAGGTACACGGCCAGCGCCGCCAGAGCAATCTCCGGCGTGGTACGGAGGCCCGTCAGGAGGATCACCACCCCCACCGCGATTGGGCCGAAGGTCGGGATCAACTCAAAGAGGCCGGCAAGGGTGGCCAGAGCGAGCGGATAGCGGGTTACCTCGTACCCGGCTCGTTCCATCAGCAGGAACCCGCCGAACAACAGGATCCCGATCAACAACCCCAGCCCTGCCAGCCCGCGCAGATAGGCGCCGAGCGCCCGATCGACGATCCGCAAGACGGCCCAGAAATCGCCCTCCATCCAGTCGGGAAGCGCCCGGCTGATGGCCGTCCCCGCCTGCCGCTGATCTTTCATCACCAGGAGCAGCCAGATCGGCAGCACCAGGATGCCGAGGACAAGGGCGATGGTCTGAATGACGCCCCGGACAACCAGGATCACGAGTTGGTCGAACCCGCCGATGGCCTGCTGGAGCTCCGCCCGCGCGTTCAGCAGTGCGGTCTGCAACTGTTCACGGACGAATGTTTGCACTGGCACCGGCCAGCTTGCGATCAGCCCATTGAAGCGATCGACGAAGCTATTGAGCGCCTCGGGTGACGGCACGCCGCGGTACGCGCCCACTGTCTCAATGACGAGCGGACGAAGCACGAGTACGACTACCCCGACGAGCAACCCCGCCAGCAACAGCGTCCACAGCGTCGCGGCCACGACGCGAGGCATGACGCGGTCGAACGCGTTGACGAGGGGAAGCAGGATATAGGCAAAGGCCGCACCGATCACGAAGGGCAAGGTCGCCGGCCACGTCGCCCGGAACAGCGCGACGAGGCCCACAGTTGCACCGACGACCATCACGAACCGGGCGATGCCGCCGGGGGTCAAGGAGCGGACCTGGGCGCCCAGTTTCCGCCACTGGCGCGCCGCACGGCTCTGTGCCGCAGCGAGCCGCGCATCTACGGCAGGCTCCGTCTGGGACTGCGTCTGGATTGCCATGCCTTCGCCTCTCCGCAAGGAAACACCGGCCGAATGGCAAGCACGGACGACCGCGTCGGCCAGCACATCGCCCCTCGTTAGAGGATCGTACGCGGTGCGCCCGCGGACTCAGACCCCCACGCGGTCGTAGCGGTCGGTCGTAATCAGTACGGGGAACGGAATGCGACGACGTGCGCTGTCCCTGGGAGGCGCGGGGCGATCCTGACGGCACGAGGTTTGCGCGCCTCGGAACAAACCGAAGCGCAGCGTCGAGGAGCGAAGGTGGAGGCCGAACACCCCCAGTTGCCGGCGGCACCTGGATACTCCCCCTTCCCATGACGTGGCCGACTCCGAAGGCACACGTCGGTGACGCCCCGATCCGGTAGGGGCCTCGTCGGCACCGCACCTCGTGACCTTGCACCGCACGTACCGGCTAAGGGTATTCATACTATGCAGATCGCTCAGCTACGCGTGTCCCCGCTCCTGCCCCATTGGGACTGGGGTCCGCTCCTGACCTCCAAGTTGCGTCCACCGGCTCCCCGTGGCGAATATGTCAACCGACCGCGCTTGCTCGCAGCGTTAGACGGAGACCGCCAGGATACGGTCACGCTCGTCGTCGGCCCTGCCGGCTACGGCAAGACCACGTTGCTCGCCCAATGGGCCGCCCAGAGTACGCAGCCCGTCGCGTGGCTCGCTCTCTCCTCCAGCGAGAATCACGCGGCCGTCTTCACCGCGTACGTGATCGGCGCCATCCGTGAGATCGACTCGGGACTTACCCGCCTCGACCCCATGGATCCGCGGCTACGGACAGCCACCTCCGCCAAGTTGGCCACGATGCTGCTCAACGACATTGCCGAGGCGGAAGACCCATTCGCGCTGGTCATTGACGACTACCACGTGATCGACGATCCCGGGGTCCACGCGGTGGTGACAGCCCTGCTCGAACACATGCCGGAAAACCTGCACCTCATCATCAGCAGCCGGCATGAACCACCCTTCCCGCTGGCGCGATTGCGCGTCCTCGGGAAACTGAGGGTCATCGGCATCGACGAGCTCCGCTTCACGCCCGATGAAAGCGCCGCGTTCTTCGCCGGTCTTGGGATCGCGCTCGAGGAGCAGGACGTCGACACACTGCATGAGCGCACCGCGGGTTGGATCGCCGGGCTCAAGATGGCGGCGCTCAGCCTGGTGGAAGGGGCAACCAGCGACGAGACCTTCCTCCAGCGTATGAAGACGTCGTCGCGGTTGCTGCAAGATTTCTTGCTCGAAGAGGTCCTCTGGCGGCAGCCACCCGAGGTACAGGGATTCCTGCTCCGGACCGCGCTGTTCGACCGCTTTAGTGCCGACCTCTACCAGGCGATCACCGGGCAGTCGGGGTTGCCGTTGCTCGAACGGGTGCTGCGCGCGAACCTGTTCATCATCCCGCTGGACCAGCAGGCGACTTGGTTCCACTACCATCACCTGTTTCGGGAGTTCCTGCGTTCGCGGGCAGCCGTCGAGTTGGACGAAGCGGCCCGCCTCGAGATCTTCCGACGAGCCAGCGTCTGGTTCGCACAGCAGGGGATGACCGGCGAAGGCGTCTCCGCGGCGATCACCGGCCGCGACTGGAATCAGGCCGCGTCTATGATGCGCCCGATCGTCGATGCGGCGATGCAGCGAGAGGATCTCGGGCAACTCGCGAACTGGTTCCGCGCGCTCCCACCCGGCCTGCTCGACGCGGATCCCGACCTGGCCAGCCGCTACGCCTGGTGCCTGGTGCGAATCGGCGACCTGGGTGAGGCCGAACAGGCGATCGCGCGCGCCGAGCACGTAGCGGAAGCGCAAGGCGATCTGCTCTCGCTGGCAAGCGCGACGATCGCCGGCGCGCAGCGGTCGCGCTTCTCCGACGACCCGATATCCCTGATCCGGCAGGCGGAGCACGGCGCGGATCTGCTCACCCGTCTCGCGGACCAACACCAGCCCGAGGACGACGCGGCGACCGATCCGATGTTGAGCCATATGCGCGTGCTCCACGTGATGAACGCCCTGGCGCGCGTTCTCCGGGCGTCGGGGCTGCGCCTGTTGGGTCACGCGGCCGAGGCGGAGCGGGTCGTGGTCGCGGCTCGGGAGTTCGCGCGCCGCCCAGATACGCCGTTCCAGTTTCAGGCGGCCACGGTCGAGCTCGGGCGGGTGTTGATTCAAGTGGCGCGACTCGCCGACGCGTACGACCTCCTGCAGGAAGCGGCCGCGGCGACGACCATCTATCCGAGCGACCGGCGGCTCGCGCTGCTCTCGCTCGCTGAAATCGACCTCGAGGGCAATCGACTCGATGAGGCGCAGCGCTCACTGGATGAGAGTCGCACGAGTCTCGAGCGATCCGTCGTGCGCGTCTGGTGGCCACACCTCCACCTCCTTCAAGCACAGGTCGATTGGGCCCGCGGCGCGCTCGACGCCGCGATCGAGGACGCGCAGGAGGCGGGCCGCTTAGCAACGGAGAGCGGCAACCAACGCATCGCGCGCGAGGCAGCGGCGCTCGTGGCGCAGATCGAACTCGCCCAGGGCCACTTCGGGACGGCGTACAAGTGGACCTACGACGCCCACCTCGCTCCGGATGACCCAGCAGATTACGTCCGCCTGCGGGAGCATCTGGTGTACGCCCGCGTGTTGATGGCCCAGGACGAGGTCGATGATGCCATCGGTCTGCTCGAGCGGTTGCTCATCGCGGCAGACACCGACGGTCGAGTCGCGGATGTTATCACCATCCTCGTGAGCCTGGTGCTGGGATACCAGGAGCTCTTCGAGCTGGACAAGGCCGTCGCCGCGCTCGATCGCGCACTCGCCCTGGCGGAGGCGAGGGGGATCCTCCGCACCTTCACCAGGGAGGGGCTCCCGATGGTGCGCTTGCTCAAGGTGGCGCAGCGCCGGGGTATGTCCGGAGCTGCCGCCGCACACATCCAACGGTTGCTGACCGAGATGGGGGAAACCCCTGCCGAGACCGCCAAGCTCTTCCACCCGGACCTGATCGAAGGCGTCACGCCGCGTGAGATGGAAGTCCTGCGGCTTATCGCAGTCGGGCTTGCCAACCGGGAGATCGCTGACGAGCTCTACATCTCGGTCTCGACGGTCAAGCGCCACGTCACCAACCTGTATGGGAAGCTCGGCGTGTCGACGCGCACCGCAGCCGTCCAGAAGGCACGACACCTCGGGTTGCTGGCACGACCAAAGGGCTCGACCGCCATTGAGGGTGACTCGCTGACGGACTCACGCTGAATACACCCCGCGGCTGCGACCGCAGGGGTCGTGTCCGCGAACAGGCACCATCCTACCCTGAGATGGAGACCCTTTCGACGCGCTGCTCCGGCCGGCGCACGCACCTACCGGAAAACCCTGAGGGTTGTCTCACCACGAACCTCCAAGAAATGTCGGACGTGATGACACACATACCATCCGACCCAGAGCGCGACACGCCCGGCTCGGACTGGTACCGGGAACTCGAGCATCTTACCCTGCGCCATGAGATGGGTGAGGTGAGCGACGATGAGTTTGCGCGGGAGAAGGCACGGATCCTGAGAGAGGTCAATCGGCCTCACCTCGGTGCCGGCCCGCTCCAGCTCATCGTGGCCACGTACGCCACCGAGACCGATGCCCGCAGCGCATTCGATCAGCTCGGGATGCTGAACCAGGATGTCATCGCCGGGATTGTCGATGCGGCAGTGCTCGCACGCGAACGGTCCGGTGTGGTGCGCGTCGCCGCCTACGGGTCGTCGGTGACCAGCAAGAGCGGGGAGCACCGGCCCGCGATCGGTACCATCGCCAGGGTGATGTTTCCCCCCTCGCTGGTCAGCGGAGTCGAACCGGGGCCGCCCCGCGATTCGTCGGTCGATGCTCTGCGCGGATGGCAGGCTGATGCATACGACTTGCGTGCGATGGGCAACCGCGTCTTACCAGGGGAGGCGGCGATCATCGCCGTGGTCCACAGCCAGGAAGCGGACGAGGTGGTCAGTCACCTTCAGAGCTACATGATCTGCACCAGACACATGCTGCACCCGGGCATCGCGAACGCCATGCTGGGAGAAGCCACCGACGACCACGACGCTGACGCCCCGTAAGGGTGTGTGACGAGCCGCGACCGGCGCGCACGTCACCGGATCCTACGCGCTCATCGCGCCCTCCAGGAGCACGCCGTCTCCCGAACGCCAACGACAACCCCACCATCACGACCATGACCGGGCCGAAGGCAACCGTAAGCCGCCAGCGCCGATTAGTCGGGGATAGACCACCTCGCGGAGCGTTGGATGGTCGAAGGCCGGCACTCGACGGCCGGTCGAGCTTCGACATCCGGTGCGGACACTCATGTACACCTTCGGTTTGCGACCTCCCGGATGACGCTTGACCGCGAGGGAACCGCGACACTGGTGCGGGAAGGCGTCGCCAGGGAGACGAGCAGCCGCGTCCGGATTCCAAACCGGACGCGGTCGCTGCTCAGTCAGTGATCCTCCCGACGTCAAGCCACGAACATGCCGATCAAAGGTCGGCCGCGTCTCCCAAGGAGCGACGACGCGGAGCCGACTCCAGCCACAATCGAGAGGAGCGGTAGGCAAGCATGGATGCGAGCGAAACCTTCTTCAATCAACTCGGCCATCGCGGGCATGTGCCGGCGCTGGAGAGAGTCACCGGCTCGGTCCGCTTCGACCTCCAGGAAGACCAGGGAACCGACCACTTCCGAGTGGCGCTGACGCACGGCGCTGTCGCCGTGACCAAAGACGATACCGACGCGGACTGCGTCCTGACCGCGAGGCGAGCGATCTTCGATGACATCGCCAGCGGCGACACGACCCTTCTGGTCGCGTTGCTGCGTGGCGACCTCGGAATTCAGGGCGATGTCGGGATGCTCGTGCTCTTCCAACGGCTCTTCCCCGTACGGCAGCACTCGAGCGGCCGCTCCGCCGCGACCGACACCGAGAGGGCGCACTCATGACAGACGGGTTGATCAAGATCCTTGACGGAAACACCTTCGCTGTGAGCGACGAGCGAGGCGACATCGAGGCGTCGCTTTCCGACCCGACCGGCCTCTTTTCGTACGACACGCGCTTCCTCTCACGCTGGGTTCTGACCATCGATGGCCAGCGGCTCAACGCGCTTTCGACCGACGATCTCCAGTACTTCGAGACGCGTTTCTTCCTCGTCCCCGGCACCGGAACCGTGTACGTGGACGCCAAACTCTCGGTGATCCGCCAGCGTGCAGTCGGCGACGGCTTCCACGAGTCCCTTACGCTCATCAATCATGAGCAGACGCCGGTCGACGTCACGGTACGGATCGAGGCCGACAGCGACTTCGCCGATCTCTTCGAGGTCAAGGACGCGCTCAAGAAGCACGGGACGTACACACGGCGGGTCGACGATGGACGGCTGATCCTCGGGTACCAGCGCGGGTCGTTCAAGCGACAAACCGCCATCTCCTCGTCGGAGCCGGCCCAGATCGACGAGCACGGCCTGACCTACACCGTCCACATCGAGCCACACGAAGCCTGGGCGACCGACGTCGACGTCGTCACCGCACTGATCGGCTTCGGCGAGGCCCGCATCCAACCGAAATACGTCGAAGACGGGAGCCGTCCCCGTCCGAGCATGCAACAGGATCTGGGACGGTGGCTCGACGATGCGCCGCGGGTCGTGTGCGACTGGGAGCCGCTGACGGGGATCTACCGTCGCAGCCTGGTCGATCTCGCCGCGCTGCGCTTCTCCCCCACCATCGCCAAGGGTCAGAGCCTGCCGGCCGCGGGGCTGCCATGGTTCATGACCATGTTCGGCCGCGACAGCATCTTCACCAGCTTGCAGGCGCTGCCGTTCACGCCGGAGCTGGCCGCGACAACCCTCCGCGTGCTCGGCCAGTGGCAGGGGAGCCGCGTCGACGACTTCCGCGACGAGGATCCCGGCAGGATCCTCCACGAGATGCGCTACGGAGAGATGACGGCATTCGAAGAGCGGCCGCATTCGCCCTACTACGGCACCGCTGACGCGACGCCGCTCTATGTGGTGCTCCTCGATGAGTACGAGCGCTGGTCGGGCGACACCGACCTCGTCCGCGCCCTGGAGCCCGAGGCACGCGCCGCACTGAACTGGATCGACGCATACGGCGATAGGCTGGGCAACGGGTACATCTCCTACGAGCGCCGCAACGAAGAGACCGGCCTCGAGAACCAGTGCTGGAAGGACTCCTGGGACTCGATCTCCTACCACAATGGGGACTTGCCCGGCTTTCCGCGCGCGACCTGCGAGCTCCAGGGATACGCCTACGACGCCAAGATGCGCGGCGCCCGGTTGGCGCGTGCGGTTTGGAACGACCCCGAATACGCCGACCAGCTCGAGAGCGAAGCGGACGAACTCAAGCGCCGCTTCAATCGCGACTTCTGGGTTGCGGACGGCGAGTACTACGCGCTGGCGCTCGACGCTGACGGCCGGCAGGTCGACGCCTTGTCCTCGAACATTGGACACCTGCTCTGGAGCGGCATCGTCGACGAGGCGCGGGCGCCCGCAATCGCACGCCACCTCGTGGGTCCGCGCCTCTTCTCGGGCTGGGGAGTTCGCACACTGGCCGAAGGGGAAGGTCGCTACAACCCCATCGGCTACCACGTCGGCACCATCTGGCCGTTCGACAATTCGTTTATCGCGTGGGGCTTACGGCGGTACGGTTTCAAGGATGAGGCGGCGCAAATCGCCTCCGGGATTCTTGATGCAGCGGCGATCTTCGACGGGCGCCTACCCGAGGCGTTCGGAGGCTACGAACGGTCGCTGACGAAGTACCCGGTCCAATATCCCACCGCATGCAGCCCGCAGGCCTGGTCGACCGGCACGCCGCTGCTCCTCATCCGGACGATGCTCGGCCTCGAGCCGATCGGCGACCATCTGACCGTCGACCCGGCGCTCCCCGTCGGCATCGGCCGTCTGGAGGTGCTGGACATCCCCGGGCGCTGGGGACGCATCGACGCCTTCGGTCGAGGCCGCGTGGACATCAAACCGCCGCAGCTTCAGCCGCGGCTGGAGGATGCAGCCACGTCGTCGAGTTAACCCGCTCACTCGCACGGAGAGCCCCGCGGGAGACGACCCTGATGGCCGTCATCACCCGCGGGGCGACCCATGCAGCTCAACCTGGCGACCGGTCCGAACCTGGATCAGCGGGCCGGGTGGGCCATCTGATCGATCGCCGCCGTCACCGCCAAGATCACGGCGTCGTTCTGGCCCGGTGCCACCTCCACGCCGTAGGTGTCCCGAACCCGGAACCAGTTCTTGGACACCTCGGCGACCCGGTCGCGGCCATCGCCGATATGGTATTCGTGGTCGAGGATGTTGCCCTGCACCTCGAGGTCGGGCCCATCGGCGACGCGGACCACCCAGCGGTCACGGAGCGGCGTGATCAAGGCCTTCTTGACCGTCGCGACGCGGTCGCCGCCGGGTCCTTCAATCTCCATGCTGTCCTTGATACGCAGCATCCGCTCCTGGATCTTGCAGAGCTCACGCCCACGTGCGTCCTCGAAGATCAGCGTCTGCCGGACGCGCAGAGCCTTGCCGTCCACCTTGAAGACGCGCTCGCCCCGCTCGTTCTCGATCCAGTAGTCGTCCCCGATGGAGAGCAAGCGCTGGCGCATCTGATAGCGATGCCCGTCAGCAGCCCCTGCGGAGCCGGACTCCTCAGCTCGTTCCTCTCGTCGTCGCCGTATCATCGTTTCCCTCCGAGTCATCGTCACGCGTCATTGGCAGGTTTATCGCGGGTCGTCCCGTAGCACCCGTTCCACTCCCGGCCGCGCCGGATCTGGACTTCCCGCACGTGCGACCGAGCGCGCCGGGCCGTTCGGGTGCAAGCCCGGCGACCGACCGCAACCGTGCCAGCAGGACCGCTCCCCGATCAGGTCGCAAGGTCCCGCCCGTGCGTCGCCAGTGCCCAGATGACGACCACGTCCAGGGCGATGATCAAGAGCGACCAGAACGGGTAGTACGGGATGGACAGGAAGTTGAGGATGGCGCTAACTCCGGCGACGACGATCCCCACAAGCACCGCCCAGAGGCTCCCGCGCAGCAGATAGACGCCCGCGAGCAGGACGATGATGCCGAGAATAAGGTGGAGCCAGCCCCACGTGGTGACGTCTATGCTGAACAGGTAGTTGGGCGTCACCACGAAGAAGGCATCCTCGAGGATCGCGGACAGACCGTTGAAGGCGTGGAAGACGCCGATGATGATCAGCATCACGGCGGCAAAGAGGACGAACCCCCTTGCCCACGAAGGGGTCTTCTCCGATTCGAACACTGGACAGCTCCTCTCGGTGCCGAAGTCTGGCTCGGGTCTCTCTCCAGCCTAGAAACACCCACGTGTCCGGTGATCAACCACGAGGTCGCAGCTTCCGGTAGTACCTCCGCCACGCGCGCACGGCCGCGTCGGGCGTTCACCGAGACATGCATGGCGGATCCCCGACTCGCGCCTGACGATGGGCAGTCAGTTGTTCCGCAGGCTTACGCCCCTGACTTACACCCTGTCGAACGTGTCGCGGAACCATCGCCGGACCTACATTGCATGACACGTTGGTGTGGGAGACCCATGGCGATGGCTGCGAGATGCAACGGAACTCACCCGATGGGCGAGGCAGCGATCCGCGTGTTCATGCGAACCGGCTACCGCGCCGAACGAAGGAGGGCATTGGATGTGGGTTGACGAGTCGGCCGCACAGCGTCGCACGCGTGCCCCGGACCAGCATGCTGATCTGCCGGAGGGGACAGCAGCCTGGCACCGGCTCTTCGCGGGTGCGGCAGAGGCGGCACGGGAGTTTACGGACAGCCTGATCCACATCGTGGCGCGAGCGACACACGGACTCAACCCCGGCAACAACCAGCGGCAGGCCCGGCATAGCCCCGGCGACGGTATCGCCGGTGACGACGAGACTCGGGCGCACGATTCCCGGAGCGACCGGGAGGTGGGCGCCACCGAATCCGCCTGTCGGGCTGCCGACCCGTTACCGAACGTGGACGCCCGGCCGGTCGAACCGACCATCTCGCGCGTCGCGGGGCGCGATCGGCGTCTGCACGAGATGCTTGGGGAGCCGCTAGGGCAACTTGACCGCGCCCCGACGGCACCACTGGAGCTGGCCGGGCTGCTGGAAACGGGGTTGTCGGTACAGCAAATCAACTTCCTCGTGTTCCAGCGGTGGGCGATCGGCGGGCCGCGTTTTCCACACACCATTCGGCTCTCCTGGGAGGGAGAGCGACGGGGCCTCCTGTACAAACTGGCCCGGTGGTAGAGCGGAGTTCTGGGAGGAGCACTCGGGCACGGCTCCGCCTCCTAGCCGGCCCGGCAGGTGCCGGCACCCATCCGACGGAAACCGCAACTCGTCCCGTGACCCGGCGAGCGCACCACCGATGATTGGCAGCAATGTCCAATCGAGGTAGACACCGCCGGTGAATCGCTCGGCTGTCGCAACGTTCTGATCGGAGCACCGCGGTGAGCAACGAATCCTATCAGCTTATCGCCGCCAGCTACGGCACGTACGAACAGGGAGACACGATCCTCAAGACGATTCAGGCGATGAAGAAGGGAAGGACGATCCAGATCGCCGACGCTGCCATGATCATGGAGACGGACGACGGGAAATTCGAGGTTACGGAGACCAAGGAGCTGACCGCACGCAAGGGGGCCCGCCGGGGCGCGGTCATCATGGGGACGTTGGGGCTGATCTTCCCACCCAGCTTCATCGCGAGCATCCTCGTCGGTGGTGGGCTCGGTGCGCTCTCAGGCAAACTGCGCGACACCGGGATCAAGACCGACGAACTGGACCGACTCGCGCAGAGCCTCGAGCCGGGTCAGGTCGCCGTACTGGTCCTGGCTCACGCCGACTCGGTGCGGAAGGTCACGAGGGCGCTCCAGGGCTACCAGGGGATGATCGTCACCGAGCCGATTGACGCCAACGCCACAGCCACGCTGGCAGAGTCACCGAGCGTGCCGAGCGAAAGCCCCAACGTCGAAGGCTAACTGGCCGCGGTCGCCGTCCTGGCCGTCGGGTGTTCACACCCCCTGGCCCGACGCCCGGCCAATGGACTATGGACTAGTGGTGTTGCTGGGTCGGCACTTCCAAGTCGCCCGCGGCGGGCTCTGGTGCGGAGGCCTCTCCGTTCGGATGGTCGGCTTTCCCGCGGACGGCTTCCGATGCCGGCGCATCCGGAGTTGCTACCCCATCGGCGCTGACGACGCTCATCGTCTCGATCTGGCGTGCGAGACGCTGCAGATCGTCCGCGTTCGTGCCGAGCGCGGCCGACATCCGCACCAGGCCCTCCCGCAGCGATCGCATCCGGACGGTAAGGCGGCCCAGCCGATTCTCGACCAGCCCGAAGGGCCGGACGTGCGTGAGCGGAACGGAACGGCCTGCCGTCGACTTCGCACCCGACACAGTGCGGATTACCTCGTCGAGCAGTTCTACGCTCTGGGCCAGCGACTCCTGCGCGAGCACGGCGGTCGAGGCAAAGTCGTCCAGGGTCGCGACCGCCAACGCGCGACTGTCCGCGATGGATGAACCTTCGCGCAGCGTCCGCGCCTGCGCGCGCCACCCCGGCCGACGGTAGACGTAGATCAGGGTGCCGATGACTGGGAACAGCACCAGCGCCACCAACCAGAGGACCTTCTCGCCGCGTGAGAGGTCACGCCGCCGAACGGTATCCCCCAGAGACACAAGCCAGAGGAGCGTCAAGGGGATAACGACGAGCACGACGATGGCCGTGTTCCAGATGGTGGAGTTGAGGCCAGAGAACGCCAGACCCATACCCGTGCCGATCAACCTACTGCCGGTACTCCGGCAGCCGCCCATCTCGTTCGTCGATCCAAGACGCACTATACGCAGCCTAAGACCCGATGCACGCCATCGGCAGGGCGCATTTCACGGTCGTACCTCCGCCGAGCATCCGTCCACACCTCCGAACTGAGAGGGGGCGTGCTCCGACGCTCACGTACCGCCCAAGCGGGTCAAACGCGCATCAATCCCCCGGGAGCGCCGCGGTGCTGCCAGTTCGAGGGTGCGCCTGCATCCCTGGCCTACGACTATGCGGAGGATGACCGCGCCTTGAACCGGGTGTTCCATGGGAAATGCACCGGGGGCGGCCCCCGCCTGCTGCGACCGGCTTCTCCTGTGTGTCCCGACACGACGACCCCCAGCGGGATCAGCACGACTGTGGGGCGTTTCCCTCACTCGGACCAGGATTGGCACGACGCGACCAGGCGAGGAGCAGTGGCATGGCAAGTAACACCACCCCGGAACCGGCGGGTCTGGCCGCCGTACCGGCGGCGCTCAACGAAGGCGTGGCTGGAACCGTCGAGGACGTGAAGGCGCTGCCGAACGCGGTGTCGTCGGCCGCGGCATTCCCCGGAAAGCGGATTCTGCTGCCACTCCTCATGGCGCAGTTCCTGAATGCCTACGACACCGCGAGCATGAACGCCGCGATCAGCACGATCGCCAACGACTTGAATACGACCGTCACCGGCGTGCAGACGGCCATGGCGACCTATACCCTCGTCATGGCGGCCGGCATGATAACCGGCAGCAAGCTCTCAGACATCGTTGGGCGTCGCCGGATCTTCAACATCGGCGTGATCACCTACGGGACGGGAGCCCTCATCACGGCGTTGTCGCCGACGATCCTGGTCATGGGGTTCGGCTGGTCGATTCTCGAAGGGATCGGCTCCTGCCTGATGATCCCACCGATCTACATTCTCGCGACCGTGAGCTTCACGGATCTCAAGGCACGCGCTGCGGCATTCGGCGCAATCGCGGCCGCGGCGGCAGGTGGTAGCGCCAGCGGCCCGCTGCTCGGGGGCATCATCACGACCGCGGTCACGTGGCGCCTGTCGTTTGCCCTCGAGACGCTCGTGGTCGTGATCATCGTCATGCTGCGGGGACGAATCGTAGACCCCGGGCTTGAAGGCCCGAAGCCGAAGCTTGACGTCCCGGGAGCGATCCTCTCGGGCCTCGGCATGACAGGGATCATCGCCGGCACGCTGCTGGTCGGTAACTACGGCCTCATTACCGCGCGGCAGGACTTCTCGGTCGGTAGCACGGTGCTGCTACAACAGGGTCAGATCTCTCCGTCCATCATCGCGATCCTGATCGGACTCGCGCTGCTGGTCTTTTTCGCGTGGTTCGAGCGGTACAAGGAGCGACGTGGTGGGGAACCGCTGGTGCGTATGCGAGTCGTCCTCAATCGCATCGCGGCCACCGGCTTGTCGACCCAGGCGGCCCAGTGGCTCCTCTCCAGCGGGATCGGGTTCGTCGTCTCGGTCTTCCTCCAGGTCACGTTCGGGTTTAGCGCGATCCAGACCGGGTTGATGATGATACCCGTCATCGTCGGCGTCCTCTTCTTCTCCCGGCGCTCCGCCAAGCTCGCCAAGAAGTTCCCGGCCAAGGGGATCCTGGTCGCCGGCTTCCTCGTTGCCGAAGCCGGCATCGCCGCCATCCTCCTTCTGGTCGACCCGAACGGCTCGTCGCTCTGGTTCATCCCCGGGTTGCTGTTGATCGGCTCGGGCGTCGGCATCATCATGCCGGCATCCGTCAACGTCGTGCAGTCGTCCGCGACGGAGGCGGAGCAGGCCGACATCTCCGGCGTCTCCCGTAGCGTGTCCAATTTCGGTTCATCCTTCGGCGTCGCAATGGCCGGAGCGATTCTGGTATCGACCCTTGTCACCGGCATCACCCGCGGCGCGGACCAGAGCACCGTGCTCTCTTCGCAGCAGCAGCAGCAGATCAACACCTACGTGCAGCAGAACAACATGTCGGCGATGAGCAACGAGCAGATCGAGCAGTTGACGCAGGGCCAGCTACAGAACGTCGTCAACGAGGTCGTCAGCATCAATGCGACGGCCCGGAGTCGAGCGCTCGGCTACGCGATGCTGTCACTGGCCATCGCCAGCCTGGTGGGTCTCATCGGCGCGCTGCTCATCCCAGGACGGGCACGGCGCACCGCCGAGCAGCGCGCGAGCGGGATGGTTGAAGCACCTGCTCCGCCCGCCGCTTCCGGCCCGTCTGGCCCCGACGCCGAACCCGGCCAGCCCTCGGCCAAGCAGCCGAGTCCTGGCGGCTGAGCGGCGCAGCAGCCGCGCATTCCTACTGGCGCGGTTGCGCGCACCTGATATGAACGTTGACGAATTGCATGGGCGTTTGCCAGGCGGCATGTGCCCGGGGCTAACGGTTATTGGCGAAATGACCCTGCACACCGGCCGCTCCACGTCCAGCCTGCCTGAGCCACGTCGGGCGGCTACCGACCGTCTATGGGGTTGGTGGTGGAAAGGTTCCCACGCCGTGGCGCGTGCCCGGGGTAGGTTAGGTGGCGAAAGGCATCCCACGCCGTGGCCCGTGCCCGGGGCTTGAGCCCCGGGCACGGGCCACGGCACGGGGTTCCGACCGCCTCCCGCCTCGGAGACAGTCGACAGCCGCCCGAGCCGGCTCAGGCGGGCCGGTATGCTAGCGTATTTCGTCTAACTCCATCATGAACTCGCCGGGCCATGGCAACTGCCATGGCCCGCCACCGCATTTCGTAGGCGTGCTCCCGGTCCCCATCTATCTCTGCACGTGCCATGCGGAAAGGCGCTCGTGGGGTCATCCGCAGCGGCCCATAGCGTCGTAAGCGATCCAAGTCATTCTGCGCAGCGCGTGGCGTCCTGAGCGGTGCGAAGGGTCTCTGGCGAGTACCGCAGCCCCAGCATGAGGTTTTTCGCTCTGCACACGACACCAGCCCAAGCGATCATGCGCGTTCGGTATGAGGCGGCTCGCCTGGAGCGTGGATGGTGCGCACACACGGCGTGCGGCGCGAACTACCGATCGCCCGATCCACACAAACGCACCGGCGATCCTCCTTGGACCGCCGGTGCGGTGTGCCTGCAGGATCTCGGTGTCAAACGAGTCGAGAAGCCTGACCGTGCCCCTTGCCGGTGCCGAGTGGTTAGGAACCTGCCGGCTGCTCCGGCTGCTGCTCGCTCACCACTGGCGGCGGAGCGGTGGCCCCCTCTTCGGCGAACGCCTCCCGCAGCTTCGCTTCCTGCTCGGCAGAGAGGTTGGTCGATAGGACTTCGAAGGTCAGCCCGCTCATGGCCTCCTTGACCCGGTCCACCACGGCCCCGCTGGTCAGGAGGAAGATCGCCGAGGTGCCCGGTGTTACCTTCTGTTTGACCTGATTGATGAAGCTATCCGAGATACCGACGTCGGCAAAGTGCCCCGCTATCGCGCCGAAGGCGGCGCCTATCGCCAGCCCGAACAGCGGCACGAAGAAGAGCAACCCGAATAGCATGCCCCAGAAGGCACCCGTCAGCGCCCCCGCCCCGGTGAGGTCGTGGATTTGCTCGGTCTTGGGCTTTTTCGCCCCTTCCGGCCAGCGGACGATCGCGGCGTCCTCGACGGTGATAAGACCCTGAGCCTGTAGCTGCCGCAGTCTGGCGAGCATCTCATCGGCGCCGGTGGACGTCGGGAACTTGAATGCAGTCAGCGTGGCCACCGTGAAGTTCCTTTCCTGTGCGACGAGTAACCGTCTGCTCTTGGTTATGCCGGTGCGGTGGGCGCCGCGAATCGCCGCCGGAGATGTAGATTGAGGTCGTAGATCGGCACCCTGCACCCGTCGGGGCGGGGCGTCCTTGGACCATCCGAAAGCTCGAGCGCGCGGGGTCGATTGAGAATCCCGCGCGCTGCTCCCGGCGTTGCCGTCATTCCGAATCGGGCGCTGCTCAGGCATAACGTGACATGTACTGCTGGCCACGGGAGCGGTTCCCGTACCCACCGCCCGCATACATCGCGACGTCGGCGAACACGCCCAGAGCGATCCAGATCCAGTCGATCCCGCGCACGCCACCCAGCCCCACCGCGACGTACATCAGGGTCGTCCACGGTGCAAAGATGAACCCGAGGACGGGCCAGATGAACGAACCGAACAGCCGATCCCAGCGCGTCGGGTTGTACAGCCACCAAACGATGATGCCTGCGCGGGGACCAAGGAACACGAGGATCGTCAAGAAGCAGCGCATTCTGGCCTCCGCTGCTAGATGAACCGACGCCACCGATCGATGGAGACTAGCCGCGCGCCCTTAGGAACGAACGGCGTTTCGCAACAGACGACATCTGCGTTGTGCGCCTGCCGGGAAGGCCAAGGACAACGCGCCGTAACGGCGAGCAGGCAGGGACGAGACCGCCACTACGGTGCGTTTCGAGCCGGCCAGTTCGACACACGCGAGATGACCCACGCCCACGCCCCGCGCTAGTCCGCGTCGGCGAGCTCCGCGTCATCGTCGTCCTCGGCAATCGCGATGCTGATCCCGAGCGCCCGCCCGATGTTCCCCACCGACGACACCACGCGTGGCCCGCCGATGATCGGAGCGATCGCCACCAGCGTCGCTTGCACATCCTCCGCGGACAGGCCCGTCTCGCTGGCCAGGCTGAGATTTGTGAGGTAGGAGAGCGGTGGCGCGTTGACGGCCGCCAGCGCGGCAAAGCGGACCATCATGTAGGTTCTCGGGTCGAGACCGGAACGCTGGTACGTCTCCGCGCTCATCTGAAGCAGCGTGTCGAGTACGGGCTGATCGTCGACGGGCTGATCCTCGTAAGACATCGGCACACCCTCCCGTGCGGTCGGTGCAGGGACCGCACATGACGGTCGTCACTTGTTCGACGTGTTTCCAGTCTAGGGACCAGCGGGGATACGGCATGAACCGCCGGGTCGCAAGCGTGGGTGGTAAACCGCGCGCGCATGTTCACCCAGGGGATGGTGTCGGCACCGCACCGGCCAATTTGCGACACAGATCGAATGCCGTCGCCTCACCACGGTGAGGCGACGGCTTCCCAGTTTCGGTGCTTGGCCAGAAGGAGTCTGGGGCAGATATCAGACGACCGAGCGGGCGATGCTCGCTCCGGCGATCACCGCGTCACGCCCGTCCGCCGGCTGCCTGCTGTTTCGCCCGCCTGGTGGCCCAGTTCCCGGTCGAGGGAGATCGCTGCGTCGATCAGCGACAGGTGAGTGAACGCCTGTGGGAAGTTGCCGATCTGTTCACCCGTCAGCCCGATCTCCTCCGAGTAGAGTCCCAGGTGGTTGGCGTAGGTCAGCATCTTCTCGAAGGTCACCCGCGCCTGGTCGACCTGACCAGCCTGCGCCAGCGCATCGACATAGGCGAAGGTGCAGAGCGAGAAGGTTCCCTCAGAGCCGCGTAGGCCGTCGGGCGACGCTTCTGGGTCATAGCGGTACACGAGGCTGTCCGTGACAAGCTCGCCGTCCATCGCCTGCAACGTCGAGAGCCACATCGGGTCGGTTGGGCTGATGAAGCCGACGGTTGGCATCCGCAGCAGCGACGCGTCGAGCACGTCCGTGTTGTAGTGCTGCACGAACGCCTTGCGGTCGCGACTCCACCCCCGCTCCATGATCTGGTTATAGATGGCGTCCCGTTCCGTCCGCCAACGGTCGATCGGCGCCGGTCGCCCGTAACTCTCCGCGAGCCGGACCCCGCGCTCCAGGGCCACCCAGCTCATCAGGCGTCCGTAGGTGAAGTCCTGCCGGCCGCCTCGGGTCTCCCAGATGCCTTCCTCCGGCTGGTCCCAGTTATCGGACAGCCAGTTCAGCACCTCGGAGATTCCCTGCCAACCTTGATGGCCAATGCGGACGCCGCTGCGGTGGGCGACGTAGATGCTGTCCAGCGCCTCGCCGTAGATATCGAGCTGGAGTTGCTCCGCAGCGCCGTTGCCGATGTGGACCGGGCGTGAGCCGCGGTATCCCTCCCAGTGCTCGAGGATCTCCTCGCTGAGGTCGCTCGACCCATCAATCCGGTACATGATGTTCAGCGGGCCGCCATCGCTGCCGGCCCGCTCGTTCACGCGGTCCCGCAGCCACTGCCCCAGAGCCGCGGCCTCCTCGGTGAAGCCCAGGCTGAGCAGGGAGTAGACGGAGAAGGAGGCATCGCGTACCCAGGTGTAGCGGTAGTCCCAGTTGCGCTCGCCGCCGATCTGTTCGGGCAGTGATGCGGTCGGCGCGGCCACCAGCCCTCCGGTCGGCGCGTAGGTCATAAGCTTGAGCGTGATCGCCGAGCGCTCGACCGCTTCCCGCCAGCGGCCGGTGTAGTTTGAGTGGGCGAGCCAGGTCTCCCAGTATCGCTCCGTGTCGTCGAAGAGTTGGGCCACCTCGGCAACCCGGACCTCCCGCTGCGGTCCCGCCACGCCCGTCTCCAGGATCATGCCGCGCATTTCCCCGGCCGTAAGCGGGATCTCGGCGTGGAGATCACCACGCTCGTCCACTTGGCCCCGGCCGACACGCTTGTCCCCCGGCTCTCGCACCACGTGAACCGTTGCGGACGTGCGGCTACCTTGGAACACAGCGCCATTGTCGGTCAGATGGGTCTCGTGTGCTTCACGGCCGTAATCAAAGCGCGGCGCGATGTCCAGCGCGAACGTCATCTTGCCGCGGACGCACCGGACCATACGCACGATGCGATGCGTGTCCGATGCGACGGTGCTGTCAACGACGGGCATGAAGTCGGCGACTTCCCCAACGCCCTCCTCGGTCATGAATCGGGTGACCAGGATCGCCGTGTCGGGGAAGTAGAGTTGCTTGCTCGTGAACACGTCGGCGGTGGGGCGGACGCGGCAATGCCCGCCACGCTCCTGGTCGAGGAGTGCTCCGAAAATGCTCGGGGAGTCGAACCGGGGTGCGCAGAACCAGTCGATTGAGCCGTCGGTCGCCACCAGCGCCGCGGTCTGGAGGTCACCGATCAGGCCGTGGTCGGCGATGAGTGGATAGTCGGCCATGGGATGGTTCCCTTCTCAGTATGACGGTGTCCTCGAACGGTGCGCGGCGGCCTCTTCCTCCGTTCCGCCTCGCGACACCCTTGGCGACGGAGGCACACCAGACCCGGAGGAGGCCACGGGATCGTTACTGGCTGCGGTGATCGTCGAAAAGTTGGGCTGGATCCCTCCCCTCCAAGGCGAATAGCAGCGGTTCGCTGCCGACAACCAGCGTCGAGGGGAAACGCAGGACGGCGACGAGGCGGGCGCCCGCCGAGTGAGAGCCGTTGAACCCACGGTCGGTTTGCCGGGGGATCGGGGCCATGGAAAGGCATCCCAACGTGATGAGGCGCCGTGGATCCATGAGGGCGCTCAGGCACGCACGACTTGTGCCCGGATCGCGCGCGAGGCACGGCAACCGCATGGGACCGCCGGCAGCGGGTGAAGCGTTCCGCTGCGGTGAAACGGCACCGGACTAGGCCCGCCGCCCGGCATGTGCCTGGGGAGGGTGGTGTGAGGATCCCACGGCGCGGCGAACTTCCCGCCACCCGCCTCGGCGACGCTCGGCAGTCGCCCGGGCCGTTCAGGCAGGAGGGGGAGACGCAGCAGCCGGTATGGCGGATGCTTTCGTCAATGTCCACCACCCGCTCCCGACGGCGCTGACGGCCGGCAGCGTCCACCCACGGCGTTGCGTATGCGATCGGAATAGCCAGGGCGGAAGGGCCATTCGGGCTCGATGCCGGGTGTGCGGCTGGTAGGCGCCGTCTAGCGCGTCTGGCAGTGGACACAAACGGCTAGCACATGGGGGTCTGTGCAATGGTCGAGACATGTGCGTGGCGGGGATGGATACGATGACCGAGTCACCAACCGCGTCACCAGAGGGAGGGGCGAGGACCATCACGCGCTGGCGCTGGCTCGGGTTGGGCGCGATCGTCGTGCTGGCAGCGGCACTGGGCATGGCGGCGCTCCTCGCCACGGCCGCGGTCACTGCCGCACCGGTCGTGTTTCTCTCAGTGGGCCTGCTGGTCTTCGTCGGTGTCTCAGCAGGTGGTATTGCCCTGGCGACACGGCGGTTGCCCCCTGGCCACCGGGAGCGCACTCGCCGGATCGCCTTCGCGGTCGGTACCTTGGCAGGGATCTCCGTCTTCTGCCTCACAATGCTCGTGCCGCTTCAAGATCCGCGGCTGCCACCCGCGCCCGTCGACGGGTTGGCGTTCTGGGATCTGCCCACCGGCTCGCGCATCGCCTACGCGTACCGCCCAGCCGCCGCCGACGCTCATCGTGACACCCCTGTCGTCTTTATCCCCGGCGGACCAGGCGTAGCCGACATGCGCGGCGACCTGGAGTACTTCGGCCAGCTCACCCGGGACGGATTCGACGTCTACGTCTACGACACCCTGGGCGTCGGCCGATCAACGCGCCTGGACGACCCGCGCGGCTATACGCTGGAGCGCGACGTGGCGGATCTTGCGGCGATTCGGGAACAGATCGGCGCGGAGCGCCTGATCCTGATCGGCCACTCCTACGGGGCCGTGGTCGCCGCCGCGTTCCTGGCTCAGTACCCGGACTCGGTGGAGCGGGTGATCTTCTCGTCCCCTGGTGGCCTGTACTCCCTCCCGGCCGCGGGCGGCAACAACATCCAGAGCTGGCTGACGACGGGGGAGCTGGTGGCCCTGTACCGCCTCTTGCTCTGGCCTAGGGCGACCTTCATCTGGGGCTTGGTCCAGATCAATCCCCAGGCCGCCCACGCGCTGGGGGACGATCCCGAGATGGATGCCCGCTACGACCGGGTCTACAACCGCACCCGTCCCTCTCTGCATTGCCGGGGCAAGCCACTCGGTGATGAGCTGCACGGCCTGGGCTTTTACACGAACTCAGTACCGCGCCAGCCGTGGGCATGGCTGCGCCCCGCGCTGGCGGGAAAGACGGCTCCCGCGCTCGTGATCAAGGGGTCCTGCGACTACCTGACCTGGGACTCGGCCATCGACTATCTGCGCACGCTCCCCAACGCCACGCTCGCCTACCTGCCCGATGCCGGTCACAACGCCTACCAGGACCAGCCGGAGCGGTTCCTGGACGATATCAGGGCCTTTCTGCTGGGGGAGTCGCCACCGGACGTGCTCTCCGACACCCGTAAGCCGGCCGACTATGAGGGGCCCGACTAGAGCGACGCTGCGCCGAACGTGAGGTGGGCGAGCCACGGCATCGTGGCTCGCCCGCATCGACACGTGCCTCGTGAGACGCACCTCGCGTGGGATCACCCCATCCGGGGAGCAGCGTCACGGCATGGGTGGAATATTCTGGTTCAGGCGGAAGACGTTGTCCGGATCGTACGTGCGCTTGACCTCGGCCAGGCGTCGGAAGGTTGCGTCCGGGTACGCCTCATGGATGCGCTCCTCACCGTCATCGTCGAGGAAGTTCACGTAGGTACCGGAGGCAGCGGGCCGGATCGCGTCCCAAAGGCGGGTGACCCAGGCGCGGTGCATCGCGGCGTCCTCGGCCGGGTCCATCCACACGTTGACAATGGCGACGAAGAGCGCGCGGTCGCGATGCGCGAAGGCCGTAGCGTCCGCCGGCACCCGCGCCATCTCCCCGCCGAGCCCCCGTAGCTGCACGATACCGAGCGGAGACGTTGGATTCTCCATCGCGGCGAGCATGGCGTCGATGGCATCCGGAGGCAGCGTATCAGCGAACCCTGCGCGAAGTGCGCTTCCATGCGGCACCGTACCCGCCTCGGTGAAGGCAAACATCTCCGGATACGGCAGCGGCGCGACCATCTCCGCGATCGGCGTGGCGAGCGCACAGAGCGGCTCAAGCGCCCGCTGTCCCTCGTCGGCTGGTCCGACGAAGCAGACCATCACCACGAACGCCAGCTCCCCATGCTGCTCTTCCGGGACGAACGGTAGGGGAGGAACCCGCATCAGGTCGGCGATGGTCGTCAGCCGCTCGTCGGCCTGAGGTGCGTAGGCGAGGTAGCCCTCGATCACCTCGCGGCTCGCCGGCAGGATCAGCACGCCGCCCAGCACCGTGCCCACCGGTCGGAGCTGGAACTCGAACCGGGTGGCGATGCCGAAGTTGCCGCCGCCACCGCGCAACGCCCAGAACAGATCGGCGTGCTCGTCCGCCGAGGCCGTCAGGAGACGGCCATCGGCCGTTGCGACCTCGACCGCGCGCAGGTTGTCGATGGTGGGTCCGTGCGCCCGGACGAGCCAGCCGATGCCGCCACCGAGCGTCAGACCCCCTACGCCGACCGTAGCCGAATCGCCGGTCGAGAGTGCCAGCCCGTAGGGCTGCGCGTGCCCGGCCAGGTCGGCTGACGTCGCGCCGGGCTGCACGTGGGCCGTCGCGTGCTCCGGGTCGATGTCGATCGCGTTCATCCGGGAGAGATCTACCACGACACCGTCGTTCGTCGTGCTCAGACCGGACGCGCTGTGGCCGCCGCTCCGGACCGCCAGCGGCAGGTCGTGGTCACGGGCGAATTCGATCCCGAGGATGACGTCATAGGCGTCCGCGGCGCGGACGATAAGCGCGGGGTAACGATCTACGGTCACGTTTAACACCCGGCGCGCGGCATCGTAGCGCGGGTCATCCGGCAGGATCACGTCGCCATAGACGCGGTCCCGGAGCGCGCCGATTGCTCCAGAGGTGATGCGCGCGCGAGTTACGTCACGTACCTGTGCCATCTCGCTTGTCCTTTCGATCCGCTCGTTCCATCAGCCGGTTGGGACCGCGGCACGGTCCTGGCCGGCGCCGCGTGGGTTGGGGCTAGCGGACGGTAAAGGCCTTGATCATCCCGAGGTGAAAATGCGCCTGGCCGCTGGCCGGGTCGGGGATATTGCAGATCGCGATGTAGTCGCCCGGCGGGAGGTTGAGGTACATGTAACCCTCGCCTCCCGGGCTGATGCCGTTGATGCCGCCCACGGCCTGATAGGGGGGCGGACCGGACGGAGCCGCCTCCCAGGCCTGCGCGTCGGCCAGCGTCTTCCCCGGCGCCAGCTTCAGCAGGTTCAGCTCATGCGGCTGTTCTCCTGCGTTCACCACGCGATACGTCGCGGGGCCTGCCGGCAAGCTGTCCGGCATGTCGAAGGCAAAGTCCGCCATCGTGAAGGTGCCGCTCGACTCCGGCAGGGAGGAGAGCATGGCCTGACCGGTCACCAGGAGCGGAGCCATCATCCCCTTGGCGAAGTGCGGCTGCCCGTCGCCGCTCGGGACGAAACAGGCGATGACGTAGGTCCCCGGGATCAGATCGACCATCACATCAGCGCTGCCGTGTCCGCTGACCGCCCCGACCCCGCCGACCAGCGTGGCCATAGCCGGCACCGCGGCTTCTCCTTCTTCCATCAGCGCGGTTGCGAACTGGTCGTAGCTCACGCGTCGTTCAACCGGATCAACTGGGCGTGGTGCAGTTCCTGGCCATAGTTGGTCAGCCGGAGCGTGACCCGTCCTGCCTCGATCGTCTGCGGGGCGCTGAAGGTGAATTCGCCCGCGCCTACCTCAACGACGTGCACCGCCTCCGCCGATGTCGTCCGGCAGCCCAGCATGAGGGCACCCACCCCAAGGGCGATGAGCAGGAGCAGCCCCGTACGGAAATTGCGAGCTGTCGACATCCCGACCTCTCCTTCGTTCATCCGAGAGCGTCGTGTGGTTCGGGTCTCTCACCACACGTGAGGGACGGTCCCGAGGATAGGCAGGCAGGACGCGACGAACGTCGGCAAAACCGACTGTTCTGCCCTCCTCGATTTCGAGGAAGCTGCGACGAACCCGGTCACAACCGCACGGCGCACCGGACGGCGACCCGCCGATCACGCGGGAGCGGTCGCTCGACGGCATCTGACAGAATCGTCACGGATTTGGTTGCGCAATCACGAGCTGGTATAGTTCGCGATCGGCCAGACGAGAACGCTTTGGGTTGCCGATACTATGATTTCTCAACTGGAGGATCGCGATACCCATCGAAGCGTGAGGGACACGACCGACGCGCTGAGCAGTCCCCTCCGAGTCCCTTGGGCGTCGCCCGGTACTGCGACGACTGCCGAGCAAGCCCTACCCCGCACCATCACACCGAGTCCCCGGATCCCGCTCGCGGCCGCCTTGCTTTCTTTTGTCATGATCGCCTGGGTGGTCGTGAACCTGGCGACCGGCTGGGTCGGGTTCGCGACGTTCGTCCCCAACGGTCTCCGCGGTGGCATGGAGGCGGCGATCTCACTCGCCCGGCTCTTCGCGGCCTTCGTCCTGGTCTTGATCGTTGCCGACGGCGTGGGCGCGCGCCTGCGGTGGTTGGCCGCGGGGTTCGTTGTCTTGGGCCTTGGGCAATTCGCGTTCGGGTACGTCGAGCCGATTCTGGTCGAGTCGACCAGCCTGGACCAATCCCTCTACGAGATGATCCTCGTGCGGGCGCTCGCTGCCGCCCTCTTCGTCATCGGGTTGGTGTCCCGACAGCCGCCGCGCTTCAGCGAACGGTCCGCCGTTGGTGTCGCACTCGTCACCGCGGCGTGCGTCGTCGGGTACGTCACGCTGAGCCGGTGGGGGCTGGTCCCGCCGCTGGTGATGATCGGAAGCCTGGATGAGGCCGCCCGGCGCGGCATCGCGCCGATGACGTGGCTGACCGGTTGGCATTGGGCAGTCGCGGCCGTGCCCTTCGGGCTCGCCGTCTTCGCCGGCGCAGGTTCCCTCTGGCGCTACCGTCGTGGCGAGATCGGGGGCTGGGTTCCCCTGGGGATCATCCTGCTTGCCGGCTCGGAGCTGCACGACTCGCTCTGGCCATCGGCCTACGGCAACTCCGCACTGCTCAACACCGCGGACGTCCTACGCTTGACGATGGCGGCGGTGATCGTGGCCGGCGGCGCGTTGGAGTTGAAGCGCCTCGCGGCTGAGCGCGCTCGACTGTTGGCCACCGAGCGCGAGCGTGCCCGCCGCCTGGAGGAGTTGACGCGGCTCAAGGCCGACTTCACCGCAATGGTCGCGCACGAGCTCGGTTACCCGCTCTCCGCCATCCGGCGACTGACCGAACTCCTTGCCCGGGACGGCGTCAACCCGGAACTACGCGACCGCACGCTTGCCTCAATCCTCAGGGAGACTGACGCACTGGATAGCCTGGTCGCCGATGTCCAGGCTATGGCGACGGTCGAGCGCGACGACTTTCGGGTCGACCCGCACCCGCTCCCGGTCAGTTCCCTGGTCGAACTCGCCGTGGCGCACTCCGAGGCCCACCCGGACGGTCGAGCACCCCTCGGGATTTCCCTCGACGGCCTCGCAGGCGATGAGTTGGTTTTGGCCGATCGCGAGCGGATCGGCCAGGTGCTGCGCAACCTCCTTTGCAACGTAGCCAGATACTCGCCGCCCGAAAGCCCGATCGAGCTGCGAGTCGCCACGGCCAGCGACGGACGTGTCCGCGTCGAAGTAGCCGACCATGGACCGGGGATCCACCCCGACGACCTCGAGCGCATCTTCGACAAGTTCGCCCGGGGCCGGTATGGGCACGAAGGATCACCTGCTGGCGCCGGGTTGGGTCTGTACCTGGCACGGCGAATCGCTCGCGCCCACGGCTCGGATATCACGGTGCGGTCGAAGCCGGGCGCCGGCTCCACGTTCGCGTTCGAACTGATGGGGGTCACCGGGACATAGGAGAGGCCAGGGCGATGATCCACGTCATGCTGATTGACGATCATGCCTCAACCCGTGAGCCGCTGGCCTTCATGCTGGAGCAGGAGTCCGACCTGACCGTAGTGGCGCAGGCCGGATCGTTGGCCCAAGCGCGTGAGGCGCTTGACACACCCGACTTGTGCGTGGACGTGGTGGTCGTAGACCTTGGTCTGCCCGACGGCTCAGGTGAAGAGCTCATCCCCGAGCTCCGCGAGTCCCTCCCCAACGCCCATGCGCTGGTCCTGACGTACTTCTCCGACCACGAGCGGCTGGCGCGGGCGGTCGCGGCCGGTGCGGCAGGCATCCTCCACAAATCAGTGCCCGTCGGGGACGTGGTCGACGCCGTCCGGCGGCTCAACGCCGGGGAGCAACTGCTCACCGTCCCCGACGTCGTCGAAGCGCTCCGCTTCGTGGATCAGGAGCGCCGCCGCCAGCGCGAAGCCCGGCCGGCGTTCGAGCCGCTTACCGAGCGCGAACGGGAGGTACTCCAGGCTTTGGCCGACGGGCTGAGCGACAAAGAGATTGCAGAGCGCCTTTACATCAGCACCGCGACCGTACGGACCCACATCACCTCGATCCTCGGGAAGCTCGACGCCAACTCGCGGCTGCAGGCGGTCGTCATTGCGGCCCGCAACAACCTCGTAGCGCTCGGCTAGTCGTCCCCAAGCAGGCACCTCCGAACCTCTCGGATACGTTGTGAGGGTGGTCGAATCGCGAACCACCCGCACCCCAATCCCCAATTCCATCGAGCACCAAACCAACGAATTCGAGGACGCCCCCGGTGCTCCCGTCCGCCATCATCGTCCGCGTCGGCGCACCACCGGGTGCGAGCGATGTCTGACCTGGAGGCTCCCGATCTGTCCTTCCAAAGGCACCGGCGGTGGGTCGCACATGTCAACCGGCAGAGCTGGACGGGCGGTCTCGGCAGCCGTCGACAAGTCGGCCCGGCTTAGCCGCCTGATCAAGCCCGCCGGTTGCCGCAGATGCCCGGAGAGTGACGGCGTCCGACGCCGTTACGAACCCCGGCCCAGGAAAGGGGGCTACCGTGCCTACGGTGATGCTCTACGCCGGGCGCATCCCGCACCACCACGATGATCCGGACCAGCGGCGAGCCAGCGCCGAGGCGGTGGACGGACCGAAGCGCGCGAACGCGTCGAAGCGCCCGCCCATCGCATTCCCTCGCTGGGTCATCCCCGGCGGCGGCTCGCGGAGTATCGCGAACCGTCGTCTCGTGGAAACCCGCTTGTCCCGGCCGATTGATGGACGATGCGGCCCTGTGTGGCTGCAGAATACGGAGTAGGTGATGACGACGCGGACAACCACGCGGCTGGACGACCAGCTCGCACAGATCCTCACCGACCTCGCGGTCGATCTCGAGCACGAGGACGCACGGCAGTCAGTGGACAGCCCCGGTTCGGCAGAGCCGGACCCCCCGCGCCGGGAGACCGTCGACGGCACCGACGACGCCCAGCTCCGGGAGACGCTCGCCGCGATGCACCGGGCGCTGGCGGACCTCGACATTTCCCTGAGCTGGTTCATCGACCGGGAAGATCGGGTTCGCCTTCTCGTCGCCTGGACCGAGGAGATCGGTCCGGAGCCAACAGCGATGGCTCTCCGGACCCGCAGCTACGAGTACTCGCTCAGTCGCTGCGAGGCGGCGATGCTGACGCTGTCGGTGCTGGTGGCGGATCTGGCCCGGCAGGAGGTTTGAACCAAAGGCGGCGGGCGAGAGCGCCCTCCGCCTTCTCCCTTCCGGTCACGCCGCCAACCCCACGCCGCGATCTCGCCGTCCACGACGACAGCAACCGACGTTCGGCCGCGCCAGGTTCAAGCAGCAACCCCCCACGACGCAACGGCGCTCGAATTGGGCTCGCCTCCCTACCTCCCCGGGCAGGCCGCACCTGTCCCGTTGGCCACCCGCACCCCTGCCGACCCGACCCTGAGTGCCCTGCCTGGAGAGTCGATGGCGGTGGAGAGCCGGCGCTCTAGGCTCACATACATTCGACGAACGCGGGTGACGCCGGACGGGCGCCTTCCCAAGAGGGCGCAGCAGTCCCGAGATGGAGGGTCACATGACCGCTACGAACGTTTCGCTACAGACGCTGCGCGCCGCCGTCCGCGGTCGCGTCATCGTGCCCGAGGACGTCGACTACGACCCGACGCGCCTCACCGTCTCCGCGGTCTTCGACGACCGCCGACCGGCGGCGATCGTCCGCGCCGCGGACGTGGAGGACGTCCGGCGGGTCGTCTCCCTGGCCCGGGAGGCCGGGCAGGATCTCGCCATCCGCAGCGGCGGCCACAGCATGGCCGGCCACAGCACCACCGACAGCGGGATCGTCCTCGACCTTCGCGAGCTGAAGGGACTGGAGATCGATACCGTGCAGAAAATCGCTTCCGCCGGAGGAGGGCTGACCACCGGCGAGTACACCACCGCGGCCGCCGAGTACGGCCTGGCCACCGGCTTTGGCGATACCGCCTCGGTCGGGATCGGTGGGATCACGCTCGGCGGCGGGATCGGCTATCTCGTGCGCCAGCACGGGCTCACGATCGACAACCTGCTCGCGGCAGAGATCGTCACGGCCGACGGCGAACTTCGCCACGTGGACGCCGAACACGAACCAGACCTGTTCTGGGCCATCCGCGGCGGTGGCGGGAACTTCGGCGTGGTGACCCGGTTCACCTACCGACTCCAACCGGTCGACACCATCGTCGGCGGGATGCTCATGTTGCCTGCCACCCCCGAGGTCATCGCCGGTTTCGTCGAGCTCGCCGATGCCGCGCCGGAGGAACTGTCGACCATCGCCAACGTCATGACGGCACCCCCGATGCCGTTCCTCCCGGCCGAGCTGCACGGCAAGCTCGTGCTGATGGCCTTGGTTTCCTACGCCGGTGAGGTCGAAGCGGGACTCCGGGCCGTGGAGCCGTTCCGGAAGCTCGCCACACCGATCGCGGACATGCTGCGACCGGCCCGCTACCCGGACATGTACCCGCCCGAGGAGGGCGAGTTCCGGCCACTGGCCGTGACGCGCACGATGTTCCTCGATACGGTGGACGTCGACGTCGCTCGGAGCATCGTCGACCACCTGGAGAACTCGGACGCGCCGATGCGCGCAGCACAGCTCCGGGTGCTCGGCGGGGCGATGGCGCGGGTGCCATCCGACGCGACCGCATTCGCCCACCGCTCCAGCCGGATCATGGTCAACCTCGCCAGCTTCTACCTGGGGCCTGACGACCGAGCCCGGCGTGAGCAGTGGATCGATGCCTTCACCGCGGCCCTGCGCCAGGGCGACCAGGGCGCCTACGTCAACTTCATGAGCGACGAAGGCGAGGAGGGCGTTCGCCGCGCCTACCCGAGCCCGACGTGGGAGCGGCTGGCGGCCATCAAGGCCCGCTACGATCCGCCGAACCTCTTCCGGCTGAACCAGAACATCCCCCCGCGCGCCGATCGCGAGGCGCGCCAAGCGGTCGCCTGAGCCGGGCCGCCGGTGCCGGGCCGTGCGCAACCCGCGCATGGCCCGGCAATCTGTCGTGGCGGACAAAGGTTCGATCCCCTACCCGCTCCCACCCTCGCTGATTCATCAAGGATCGATTCGCTACAGAACCCGGGATCCCAGCACTGGCCGTGCGTAGATTACGCGCCGGCAACGCCTCAACGGGTGATACCATGACGCCATCAGGGTCGGCCGGTCCACGAGCCATGCGCGGGGAGGGAGGGTACGGTGATGGCTGAGGCGAGCGGAGCGCGTGAGGGTCGGCGCCCTCGGCTGCGTGATCTCGGGATCGTCATCGGCACGCTGCCACCGGGACCGCTCAATGCGATTACCGACGTGCTGGAGGTCCGGGTCGGGCTAGCGACGGTGATCCACGACGGCGACCCGGCGCGGCCGGAGTTCGGGCCGGCACGCACCGGCGTCACCGCAATCCACCCACATCGCGGCTCGGCCTTTACATCGCGCGTGCCGGCAGCCGTCGCGGTGCTCAACGGCGCCGGGGAGATCACCGGGCGCTCGCAGATCGACGAACACGGACTGCTGGAGTCGCCCATCCTGATCACCAACACCCACTCCGTGGGTGTCGCTCACCGCGCCTGCGTCGAGTGGCTCGCGCGCCGGACACCCACCATCGGCCGCAAGCACTTCGTCATCCCGGTCGTGGCCGAGACATTCGACGGGTTCCTCAACGACGGCGCGACCCAGCACGTGACCGAGGCGCACGTCTTCGCGGCACTTGACTCCGCCGCCGAGGGGCCGGTCCCCGAGGGAAACGTCGGCGGCGGGACGGGGATGCTGCTTTTCGGGTTCAAGGGTGGCACCGGCACGTCCTCGCGTGTGGTGGAGATCGACGATCACCGGTTCACCGTCGGCGTGCTGGTCCAGGGGAACTTCGGCGCACGTGAAGACCTCCTGGTCGACGGCGTACCGGTCGGCCGGGAGATCACGGATCTGCTGCCGACGCCCGGGGACCGTGCGACGCAGCCGGCGTCGGATGGTTCGGTGATCGTCGTGATCGCCACCGACGAGCCGCTCTCCGACCGGCAGCTCGGCCGGCTCTGCCGCCGGGGAATGCTCGGCCTCGCCCGCGTCGGCGCCACCGCGCGCAACACATCCGGCGACCTGCTGCTCGCGTTCTCCAACGCCCAGGAGAACCGCGTCGAACGCGGCGATGACCGCGCCATCCTGCCGTACACCCGGCTGGCGGACACCCGCATTGATATCCTCTTCCAGGCGACGATCGAAGCGACCGAGGAAGCCGTGCTCAACGCCCTCGTCGCCGCTGAGACGATGACCGGGCGGGACGGCAACACGGCGTACGCCATCCCACACGACCGCTTACAGGAGGTCATGGCCCGCTACGGGCGGCTGCGATTGGCCGGGTAGGACCGCTCCCGCGCCCGGAGCGACCTCGTTCCGGGTGCGGCGATGCTTGACACCCCCTGGTCTTCTCCGTATCATTGCCGAAACGCAACAGCGAATTAGTAACACACCGTTAGTGACAGGCTCCTCTCGCCGGCGGGGATTGGGACGCGCGGTGGCCGGCGCTTCCGAATCGGCTGATCGACAGCCGTGTCGTAGTCGGGCCCACGGGTGTTTGACGTTCGAGGATTTCCGTCGGCGGCGGGCACTTCGGCTGTGTCAACCTGACCCTGCGGAGAACCACAGAGCCAGTAGGGCGAGAGAGAGGGGTTCGGGTGGGGCGGTCGATCGATGTCGAACTTCGGGATGTGACCAAGCAATTCGACGACGTCATCGCCGTCGACCACGCGTCCCTCCAGATCGAACGCGGCGAGTTCTTCTCGCTCCTCGGCCCTTCCGGCTGCGGGAAAACCACGACCCTCCGTATGATCGCGGGCTTTGAACACCCGACCTCCGGTGAAGTCTTCATCCAGGGCCGGCCAATGGGCGCGACGCCACCCTTTCAACGCAACGTCAACACCGTCTTCCAGAACTACGCCCTGTTCCCGCACATGACGGTGGCCGAGAACATCGCCTTCGGCCTGGAGATGAAGCGCGTCCCAAAGCCGGAGCGGCAGCGCCGCGTCAACGCGGCGCTGCGCCAGGTGCGGCTGGAGGGCTACGGTGAGCGGCGGCCGCTGCAACTCTCCGGCGGCCAGCAGCAGCGGGTCGCGCTGGCCCGGGCGCTGATCAACCATCCTGGCGTCCTCCTCCTCGACGAACCGCTCGGCGCGCTGGACCTCAAGCTCCGCAAGGAGATGCAACTGGAGTTGAAGCATCTCCAGACCTCGGTCGGCATCACGTTCATCTACGTCACCCACGACCAGGAGGAAGCGCTCACGATGTCAGACCGCATTGCGGTCATGAACGAGGGAAAGGTCCTGCAGGTCGGAACGCCCGAGGAGATTTACGAGCGGCCCACCAACCGCTTCGTCGCCGACTTCATCGGCGAGTCGAACTTCCTGGAGGGGCGCGTAACCGAAGTCGCCCCGGACCGCGTCGTGGTCGTGGTGGACGACGCGTTCCCCGTCGTTGCCCAGGGCGGTCTCCCGCTGTCCACGGGCGAGCAGATCACGCTCGCCGTGCGACCGGAGAAAATCCACGTCCAGCCGCGGGCAGCGGGGATCGGACTGAACGGGCATCACGGCGGCCGGGTGGAGGAAGTCGTCTACATCGGCACCGACACCTACTATCTCGTCCGGCTCTCCGATCGCGTGACCGTTCGTGCGCGGTTGCAGAACCGCAGCACCGGTGCCGACGGGCGTGGCGGGCTCGCTCACGGCGCGGAGGTCGCTGTTTCGTGGGCTCCCGAGCACACCCTCGTGCTCACGTCATGAGCGCGGAAGCATGAGAGGGAGCAACCATGGCGATCGCTGATCGGGTCGAGGCGCCGCCCGAGGAAGCCAGCGGGCTCCCCGACCGCTTGCGGCGAGCCATCCGGACGCGAACCGGACTCCAGCTTTCCGGGCTCCTGGGACCGGGCGCGTTCTGGCTGATTGTCTTCTTCCTCGTCCCACTCGCGGTCGTCTTCGCCTACAGCTTCGCGACGCGGGGGCCCTACGGCACCATCAGGTGGACCCTGACGCTGGCGAACTACCGCCAGTTCGCCGACTGGCTCTATATCAAGGTATTCCTCTTCTCCCTCTTGATCGCGGTGCTGACCACGGTGATCTGCCTGCTCGTCGGCTACCCCTTCGCCTACGTCATGAGCCGTGCGCCGAGGCGCTGGCGCAACGCGCTGCTGATCCTGGTCATGGTCCCCTTCTGGACCAACTTCCTGGTGCGGACCTACGCCATCATGCTGCTGCTCCGCTCGGAGGGGCTGGTCAACAGCTTCCTCCGCAGCATCGGTCTCATCGACCAGCCGCTGAATCTGCTCTACACCCCCGGTGCCGTCGTGCTCGGCCTCGTCTACGGTTACCTGCCGTTCATGATCCTGCCGCTCTACGCGTCGATCGAGAAGTTCGACTTCTCACTGGTCGAGGCGGCGCAAGACCTGGGCGCGAGCGCACGGCGCGTCTTCCTGCGGGTGATGCTGCCGCTGACGATGCCCGGAGTGGTCGCCGGGTCGATCCTGGTCTTTATCCCGTCGGTCGGTGCCTTCGTCACCCCTGACCTCCTCGGCGGCGGAAAGGTCGTCATGATCGGCAACCTGATCCAGCAGCAGTTCCTGACGGCACGGCACTGGCCCTTCGGTTCGGCCATTTCCTTCGTCCTGATGGCCATCGTGCTGGCCTCGACGCTCGCCTACTTCCGCAGCGGAGGGGAGCGCGCGGTATGACTACGTCAGCGCCCGCGGTGGAAAAGGTCGCGCCGGCGGCCACCGCGCGCCCGCGCGGGATCCGGCTGGGACCGATCGTGTTGCAGTCCCACCTCGCCTTGACCTTCATCTTCCTGTACGCCCCCATCCTGATCCTGGTGATCTTCAGCTTCAATGCGGCCCGGCAGCAGACGGTCTGGACCGGTTTCACGTTCGACTGGTACGCACAGATTGTCCAGGACGCCAAGGCGCTCAACGCGGCACGGAATAGCGCCATCATCGCCGTCATCTGCACGGTGGTGTCGACCGTGATCGGAACCCTCACCGCGCTCGCGCTGGATCGCTATCGCTTCCGCGGGCGCACGGCCTTCGAGGGCGCGATGTACCTCCCCATCATCGTGCCCGAGATCGTGATGGCGATCTCCTTGCTGGTGTTCTTCAACTTCAGCTTCGGCCTGCTGGCACAGTGGACCAAGCTCCAGCTCAATTTCGGGCTCGGGACGATCACGATTGCCCACATCGCCTTCTCCTTCCCGTTCGTCGCCGTCGTCGTGCGTGCGCGCCTTGCGGACTTTGACCGGCGACTGGAGGAGGCCGCCAAAGACCTCGGCGCCAACGAGTGGCAGACGTTCCGGCGCGTCACGCTGCCCCTGCTGATGCCCGGCATCCTGGCCGGTGCCTTGCTCGCCTTCACGCTCTCGATCGATGACTTCGTCATCACGTTCTTCACCGCCGGGGTGGGCTCGACCACCCTCCCGCTCGAGATTTACGGTCGCGTCCGGCGCGGGGTGACACCCGAGGTGAACGCCATCTCGACCGTCCTGCTCGTGGCGTCGATCGCGTTGGTGCTGAGTTCGACACTCTTGCAGCGGAAACGCTGACCTGCGGAGGAGATCAATATGGCACGGCAACACACCCAGCTCCTCGTCCGCGCCTGGCTACACGGCTCGATCTCCCGGCGGGAGTTGATCCGCCGCCTTGCCCTGGCAGGCATGAGCATGCCCGCGATCGCCGCTCTGCTGGCGGCCTGCGGCGGAAGTTCGGCCGAGTCCCAACCCTCCCCTACAGGGAGCGATCAAGGCTCAGGCGGGACCGTGGGCACCGCGACGAGCGAGGAGGAGGCCAGTACGCTCAACGTCACCATGCCGGACTACATCGACCGCTCCAAGCTCTCCTCGGAGTTGCACCTCTACAACTGGTCCGAGTACCTGTCCCCCGACGTGGCGAACGCCTTCGAGGCCGCATACGGCGTACGGGTCATCGAGGACACGTACGCCAGCAACGAGGACCTGCTGGCCAAGCTCCAGGGTGGCGCGAGCGGCTACGATGTGATCGTCCCGTCCGACTACATGGTCGGGGTCATGATCCAGCTCGGCATGCTCGAGCCGCTCGATACGGAGATCATCCAGACGATTGCCAACATCGACCCTGCCAACCTCGGCGCCTACTATGACCCGGACAACACGTACAGCATGCCCTACCTCTGGGGCACGACGGGCGTGCTGTATGACGTCAACTTGCTCGGCGAGGAGCTGGATAGCTGGGAACCCGTCTTCCACCCGTCACCCGAGGTGCAAGGCAAGCTGGTCATGCTCGACGACCAGCGGGAGGTCATCGGCGCGGCGCTGATGTCCCTCGGTTACTCCGTCAACGAGACGAGCGACGAGGCACTGCAGAAGGCCAAAGCGGTGTTGATGGAGCAGAAACCCTATGTCACCGCCTACAGCAGCCAGAACAACGACGACATGATGCTCGGCGGCGAGGCCGTCATGGCGCATATGTGGACCGGCGACGCACTGCTGACGGCGGACCAGAAGGAGGGGCTGAAGTACTTCCTGCCCAAGGAGGGCGCGGTCATCTGGCAGGACAACCTTGCCGTGCCGAAGGGCGCGCCCAACCTCTACACGGCGATGGCCTTCATTGACTTTATGAACCTGCCCGAGGTCGCCGCGGCCAACGCCAACTTCGTGTGGTACGCCAGCCCAAACAAGGCCGCACGCGATCAGGGACTGATCGAGGATTGGATCCTAAATAACCCGGCCGTCTATCCAAGCGAGGAGGTCATCAACCGCCTCCAGTGGATCGAGGACGTCGGGGACGACATCTCGAAGTACGACCGCATTTGGACCGAGTTCAAGACGGCGTAGACGCTCGCGCCACGCGGCATCCGCGCCGTCACCGGGCTTCCCATCAACCGGCAGGTGGAGGCCGGATCACGCCCGCTCCTCCCGGCCACGAGCGCCGGCGCCGGGCAGAGCGGGTCGAACTCGTCTCGCCGGCGGCCACATGCACCGCCGCATCATGTCCCCGCCTGGGCGGCCTCGGCGGGCCGCACTGAGTTCACCATGCCGCGTTGACGGGGAATCCGCCGCACGGCGACTCCACGCTGATGGCCGGGAGTCCCAGCGGCGCGCCGGTCGATGCCGCCTATCGCCGCCGTTGCCCGACCTCGTAACATTCGACTAGAATTGGTTAATCCAAAGCGGGCCTGTAGCTCAGCGGCAGAGCAAGGGGCTCATAACCTCAAGGTCGTAGGTTCGAATCCTACCAGGCCCACCGGCGCAACGGGGCCTTGTACTCCCTGTTGGTGCATGATATAGTGGTGTACGTACACGTTGGACGGACAGGAGGGCGTTATCGAGGCGGCAGCGCTTGCGCGGCAGATCGCAGAGATCGCATCGGACTCGCTGGCAAGAGACATTCTCGTCCTCGATATCCGACATCTCTCGCCCATCGCCGACTACTTCGTCATCAGTTCGGTCGAGAACGCGCGGCAACTCCGCGCCGTGACCGAGCACATCGAACAGGAACTGGCCAAGGAGAACATCCGTCCGCAGCGGCGCGAGGGCGTCCCTGAAAGCGGCTGGATTGTCCTGGACTACGGAGACGCCATCGTGCACCTGTTCACCGCCGAGCAACGAGAGTTCTACCGGTTGGAGGAGTTGTGGACCGATGCCCAGCGGCTTCTGGTGATCCAGTAGCCGTCGGCATCCGGTGTAGTTGGCCCCGGAGGGGTTGATCATGTCGCAGGGCCCGCGAACCCCGTTCATCTATCCGTTCGCGCTCGGCGTGATCTGTGGCGTCATCGGCGGCACGACGCTCGGCGCACTGCTGGGGCACCGCGTCTTCTCCGCGGTGGTCCATCTGGTCTCGCTGTTGGGCCGGCGCGACGAGGACCAATTGCGCTTCGATCTGCTGCTCCAATAACGAGGGTCTAGTCTCCCTCCGGATCCAGCGGATCGTCCAGGTCAGCGTCAGCGACGCGGTCCAGCACCTCCTCCGGGTCCGCGCCGCGCTCGATATCCGCCAGCGCCTGGTCCAGCTCGGGATCCAGCGGCTCCCCCAGGCTGGCGCTCATCTCCCGCGTCCACCGCGCGATCTCGCGCGGGTCAGCGTCGTCATCCAATCCCGGCACATCCCCCAGGTCGAAGGGTGATTCTCCGACGTCACCGGCGTCGTCACCCGCGTCCCAGGCGTCATCGGCGACCTCGTGCCCCGATCGCGCTGAGCCTCTCCGCACAACCACCCGCGAGAAGAGGCGCTCCAGGTTGGTGCCGCCGCAGCGCGGGCACTGCGGCGCGGATGCCGCGGCCACCGAGCGGAAGAAGATGCTGACACGCCGGCGACAGTCGTGGCAGCGATACTCGTAGATCGGCACGCCGCTGACCTCCGTTCCTCCGAACGCTAGTCCGCCGCGCGCTTCAATTCCTGCCCGGTCCGGCGCGCCAGCACGCTGAGCAGCACCACCCCGATCACTCCGGCCAATACGAGGGCAGCCAGCTTGAGCTGCGGCCACGGCAGCAGCAACGAGGTCGCACCCAGGATCGCCGAGATCGCGGCGATGAAGAACACGATCTGCTGCTGCGACCAGCCGAGATCCAGCAGCCGGTGGTGCAGGTGACCGCGGTCGGCCCGCGCGGGCGACCTGCCGTTCACCAGGCGGTAGAGGATCAACCAGGCGACGTCCAGGATCGGCACCCACAGCGTCAGGAGCGCGGTGGCGATCTTGGCCCCGCCGATAATTGAGATCACCGCCAGGGTGAAGCCGAGGAACATCGCGCCGCTGTCACCCATGATGATCCGGGCGGGGTGCCAGTTGAAGGGCAGGAAGCCGAGGACGGCTGCGCCGAGCGCGAGCGGCAAGAGGGAGATCGTGAACTGGGGGTTCCCCGCAGGGCGGAAGAAGGTGTGGATAAACAGGACACCACAGGCGATGAGCGAGACGCTCCCCGCCAGCCCGTCCAGGCCATCGATCCAGTTGAGCGTGTTCATCATGCCCAGGATCCAGAAGAACGTGAAGAGGATCGCTGCGACCAGCGGGAGGTGCACGACGCCGCCGAAGGGGCTGTTGAACTGCTCGATGACCAGCCCGTGATCCGGCCCACGCAACCGCGGCACGATCACGATCGCGGCCGCGACGAGCTGCCAGAGCAGCTTCGGAAACGGCGAGATCCCCACCAGGTCATCCCAGAGCATGACGCCGACGACAAGGGTGGCACCGATCAGGAGCAGGAGGATGCGCTCGACCTCGATCGGGAACCGGTCCACCGGCAACCAGAAGCTGACAGCCAGCGCCACCACAAAGCCGATGAAGATCCCGAGGCCGGCGATCCGGGGCACCGGTTTCTGATGCACGTCACGCTCGCGTGGATACTGCACGAGTCCCAACCGATGCGCCAGTGCCGTGAGTTGCGGAATCAGGCTCGCTGAGATCCCCCCGGCAGCCAGGGCGACAGCTAGTGCGATCAACACGTGGCCCATGCTCGGTGCCACCTCCCTCTGCCGCCGCTGCCCTAGCCGCCACCCGCCACCGAAGCGGCGGATTCCAGACCGGGCACGGGGAAGTGGGCAGCCATCTCCGCGACCTCATGGCGTACCCGGTCTGCCAGCGCCTCGTCGTCGGGCGCGCGCAGCACCGCAGCGATCCAGCGACCGGTCTGCCGCATCTCGTCCGGCCCGAAGCCGCGGGTCGTCATGGCCGGCGTTCCCAACCGGATGCCGCTTGCCTGTGCCGGCGGCCGCGGGTCGCCGGGGATGGTGTTCTTGTTGACGGTGATGCCGACGGCGTCCAGCAGCCGCTCGGCCTTGCGGCCGCTGATCCCGATCTCCGTCAGGTCGACCAGCATCAGGTGGTTGTCGGTCCCGCCCGACACCAGCCGGAAGCCTTCTGACTGCAGCGTCTCCGCCAGCACCCGAGCGTTCTCCAGCACGCGCTCGATGTACTCACGGAACGCGGGCTGCATCGCCTCGTGGAGGGCCACCGCCTTGCCCGCGATGATGTGCAGCAGCGGCCCGCCCTGTGTGCCGGGGAACACGGTGCGGTCGATCGCCTCCGCGTACTCCGCCTCGCACAGGATCATGCCGCCGCGCGGGCCGCGCAGCGTCTTGTGCGTGGTGGTCGTCGTGATCTGCGCCGCGCCCACCGAGGTGGGATGCAGGCCGACCGCGATGATCCCGGCGATGTGGGCGATGTCCGCCATGAGCACAGCGCCCACTTCGTCCGCGATCTCGCGGAAGCGGGCGAAGTCGATCACCCGCGGGTAGGCGCTCGCACCGGCGATGATCAGTTGCGGCTTGACCTCATGGGCGATGCGCCGCACGGCGTCGTAGTCGATGCGCTCGGTCTTCGGGTCGACACCGTAGAAATGAGCGTCGAAGAGGCGGCCGGAGAAGTTGATCCCGAAGCCGTGCGTGAGGTGCCCACCCTCTTGCAGGTTCATCCCGAGGATCCGATCGCCGGGCTTGAGCACGGCCAGCATCGCGGCCATGTTCGCCTGCGACCCTGAGTGGGGCTGAACGTTGGCATGGTCGGCACCGAAGATCTGCCGGGCGCGGTCGCGTGCCAGGGATTCGACGATGTCGACGTATTCACACCCACCGTAGTAGCGCTTGCCGGGGTAGCCCTCAGCGTATTTGTTGGTGAGCACCGTCCCCGCGGCTTCCATCACCGCGGCACTCGTGAAGTTCTCCGATGCGATCAACTCAATCGTGGATGACTGCCGCCGCTGCTCCTGCGCGATCGCATCCGCCACTGCCGGGTCTACCGCCCGCAGCGCACCCATCCCGATATCCTTTCCCTGGCCATCGTCACTTCCAGGCTCCTGCCTCCCGGTCAGTGTAGCACACCGTATGAACACCGCTTGCGCGTCCAGCCGCGGCACGGTGACAGCGCCGTCACGGCTCCTACGCATCCTCTCGGCGCGCCCGGAACCGCATCACGATCGGCGTGCCGGTGAAGCCATAATGCTTGCGCAGCGTGTTCTCCAGGTAACGCTTGTAGGAGAAATGCACGTTCTGGGGCGCGTTGACGAAGAACACGAAGGTCGGCGGGTTCACATCGGCCTGGGTCACATAGTAGATCTTCAGCCACTTGTTCGGCTTCGTCGGCGGTGGGTGCCGGTACACGGCGTCCCGGATCACCCGGTTGAGCTCTCCGGTCGGGATGCGCCGTTGCCGCTCGGCGAAGATCGCCAGCGCCAGCTCCATCACCTGATTGACCCGCTGCCCGGTCAGCGCCGAGATGAAGACGATCGGCGCATAGGAAATGAAGTGGAACGCCTCGCGAGCCTTCTCCGTGAACTCCTGCATGGTGCGGTGGTCTTTCTCGACGAGGTCCCACTTGTTGACGGCGACGATGATGCCCTTCTTGGCTTCGGCGATCGCTCCCGCGATCGCCTGGTCCTGCGCCGTGAACGGCTCGGTCGCATCGATGACGAGGACGGCGACATCCGCCCGCTCCACCGCGCGGGTGGAACGCAGGACGCTGTACTTCTCGATCCCGCGCTCGATCCGACCAGGGCGCCGGATCCCGGCCGTGTCAACCAGCACCACCCGGTTCCCCGCCCAGGTGATTTCGGTGTCGACCGCGTCCCGCGTCGTGCCCGGGATCGGCGAGACGATCTGCCGCGATTGGCCGAGCAGGGCGTTGAGCAGGGCCGACTTCCCGACGTTGGGCCGGCCCACGATCGCGATGCTCGGCACCTCCTCACGCTCAGCTTCCGTGGACTCCGGCAGATGGGCGACGATCGCATCCAGCAGGTCGCCCACACCGATGCCGTGCAGCGCCGAGATGGGGTAGGGATCGCCCAGTCCCAACTCGTAGAACTCGACCGCGGCATCCTGGATCGTGCGCGCCTCGGCCTTATTTACGGCCAGGAGGACCGGCCGCTTGGAGCGCCGGATGAGGTCGGCCACCTCGTGGTCTCCGGCGGTGACCCCGGCCTGCCCGTCGACCATGAAGACGATGACGTCGGCCTGTTCGATGGCCAGTTCCGCCTGCTCCTGGGTCGCCTGCGCGATCTCGGCCGCCGAGGCCCGCTCGATCTCCTGCTCGCTCAGGAGCCCGCCGGTATCCACGACGTCGAACGTGACCCCGCCCCAGTTCGCCTCGGCATAGATCCGGTCCCGTGTCGTCCCGGGGAGATCCTCGACGATGGCGCGGCGCTCCCCGACCAGGCGGTTGAAAAGAGTCGACTTACCGGTGTTCGGCCGGCCGACAATCGCCACTAACGGTCGTGCCATGATCGTTGCTGTCCTTCCGTGTCACGCCCGCCCGCGGCGTTGCGCCGGTGGGTGGAAAGCGGGCGGGCGAGCACACGGCCCGCCCGTCCCTGCATTTGCTACTCTCGCGGTTAGCTAGCTGAGTCGCTCGAGCGACGCCACGAAGGCATCGATCGACTCACGGGTGTTCAGCTCGGTCGTTGCCACCAGCATCATGTCCGACAGGCGCTCGTCGACCTCGCCCAGCGGGTAGCCCCCGATGATGCCATCCTGAACCAGCGCCCGGTTGATCTCCTTCGGGTCGCGCGGGGCGCGGACCGCGAACTCGTTGAAGAACGGCCCCTCGCCGACGACCGACCAACCGGGGAGCGCGGCGATGCGCTCGGCCAGGTAGTGCGCCTTGTGGTAGCAGAGCAAGGCCACCTGGCGCAGGCCGCCCGGGCCAAGGGACGCCATGTAGACCGTCGCTGCCAGCGCGTTCAGCCCCTGGTTGGTGCAGATGTTGCTGGTCGCCTTCTCGCGCCGGATGTGCTGCTCCCGGGTCTGGAGGGCCAGAACGAAGCCGCGCTTGCCTTCGGAGTCCTCGGTGACACCGACGAGGCGGCCGGGCATCTGCCGCACCAACTCCTGCTTGCATGCGAGCAGGCCCACAACCGGCCCGCCGAACGACTGCGCGTTCCCAAGCGACTGCCCCTCGGCCGTCACGATGTCCGCTCCCAGCTCGCCCGGGGACTTCAGCAGGCCCAGGGCGATCGGATAGGTCGAGACAACCAGCCGCGCGCCGACGGCGTGCGCCTTCTCGGCGAAGCCCGCGATGTCCTCGATCCGACCGAAGAAGTTGGGTGATTGCACGACGACGCATGCGGTCGTCTCGTCGAGATAACCGTCGAGCATGTCGGGCGTCGCGCGCAGCGTGTCGGTCGGAAGCGGCAGCTCCACCACTTCGGTAGCCAGGCCGTGGGTGTAGGTGCGCAGTACCGAGCGGTAGTGCGGATGCAGCGTCCCCGTCACCACGATCTTCGTCCGCTTGCGCGGGATGGAGACCGCCAGCAGCGCACCCTCGGCCAGCGCCGTCGCTCCGTCGTACATCGAGGCGTTGGCGACCTCCATGCCGGTCAGGGCCGCCACCATCGTCTGGAACTCATAGATCACCTGGAGCGTGCCCTGGGCCACCTCCGGCTGGTACGGCGTGTACGCCGTGTAGAACTCCCCGCGGAAGAGGATCTGATGAACCGTGGCCGGGACATAGTGGTTGTAGTTGCCGGCCCCGAGGAATGTCGTCGCCGTCGAGGCGTTCAGGTTCTTCGCGGCGAGCCGCGCGACCTCCCGCGACACCTCCGGCTCGGACAGGCGCGGCGGCAGGTTCAGCTTCGGGAATCGAATCGCCGGATCGATCGGCTCAAACAGTTCTTCGATTGAGCGCACGCCGACGGCGTCGAGCATCGCCTGGCGATCCGCTGGCGTGTGCGGGACGAACGACATGAGGGTTTGCCTCCCTGACGTGCGGCGGCGCTCCTACGCGCCGCCCTCCTCCTTGAGGAACGCCTCGTACGCCGCGGCGTCCATCAACGACTCGACGCCCGCCGGATCGCTGACGCGCACCTTGACGAACCACCCCTCCTCGTACGGGGAGGAGTTGACCAGCTCCGGCGAATCGACCACGGTGCTGTTGGACTCGATCACCTCGCCGCTGACCGGTGAGTAGATGTCCGAGGCGGCCTTGACCGACTCGATGACCCCCATCGGCTCACCCTGGGTCACCGTCGTGCCGGGCTCGGGCAACTCCAGGTAGGTGATGTCACCCAGCTCAGATTGGGCGAAGTCCGTCACGCCCACCGTCGCCACGTCGCCGTCCAGCTTGACCCACTCGTGCGTCTTGGTGTAGCGCAGCCCCTGCGCGACTTGCGTCATGTCCGATTCCTCCCTCTGCCTCGAGCCCGGAGTCCGTACTACGCTTCCTTCTGCTTATGGAACGGTGTCCGCACCTGGACCGCGCGAACCGGCTTCCCTCGAATGATGATGTCCAGCGGCTTGCCGACCCCGGCAACCTCGCGGTCGACGATCGCCAAGCCGATGTTCTCGCCCAGCGTCGGCGACGTCGTGCCGCTGGTAACGAAGCCGACCGTCCGGCCGTCCACCTGGACCTCGTAGTGCGTGCGCGGCACCCCGCCGCGCTCGACCAGCTTGAACCCGACCAGGCGCCGCTTTACCCCCTCGGCCTTCTGCTTCAGCAGCGCCTCACGCCCGATGAAGTCGCCCTTGTCGAGCTTCACCGCGAAACCCAGACCGGCTTCAAGCGGGCTGATGTCGGCCGAGATCTCGTTGCCGTAGAGCGGCATGCGCGCTTCCAGGCGCAGCGTATCCCGCGCGCCGAGCCCGATCGGCTTGAGTCCCATCGGCTCGCCGACCCGCAGCAGCCGATCCCAGAGCTGCTCGGTCTTCTCGATCGGGCAGTAGATCTCGAAGCCGTCCTCCCCGGTGTACCCGGTGCGCGACACCAGACAGGGGACCCCGTCGACCTCGATCTCCGCGGCGTGGAAGTAGGCGATCTCCCCCAGATCGGACGAGGTGAGCTGCTGGAGGATGGCTTCCGCCTTCGGGCCCTGGATCGCGAGCATGCCCAGCCGTGGCGACAGGTCGGTAATGGTGACGTCGAGATCGGACCGCTTCTCGCGCTGCTCGGCCAGCCAGGCAAGATCCTTCTCGGCGTTAGCTGCGTTGACGACGACCAGGTAGCTCTCGCCACTGGGGCGCAGGTAGACGATGATGTCGTCCACCACCCCACCGTCGGGATAGAGCAGCAGCGAGTACTGCGCCTCACCCGGGGTCAGTGCCGTGACGTCGTTGGTGGTGACGTACTGGAGGAACGCCTGCGCGTCGGGACCGGCCACCTCGACCTGGCCCATATGCCCGAGGTCGAACAACCCCGCCACCGTACGAACGGTGCGGTGCTCCTGAATGATGCCGGTGTACTGCACCGGCATGTACCAGCCCGCAAAGTCGACCATGCGGGCGCCGAGCTGCTCATGTCGCTCGGCCAACGGCGTCCGCTTCAACTCGGGCACGCCACCCCCTCCTCCCCGAATCCCAATAGCCGCCCGATTCTAATGACCTTCTTGCTCGGCCGTCAACACGGGCTCCGGCGCCCGCGACCGTGTGGGCAACGGGTCGAGCGACATCTGCACCGGCACCGGATACTGACCCGTCAGGCAGGCCGTGCAGAACCGCGAGCGCGGCAGGTTGATCGCACGCATGAGCCCTTCCAGGCTCAGGTAGCCGATCGAGTCGGCGCCGATCGCGCGCCCGATCTCCTCCACCGACATCCGGGCCGCAATCAACTCATCGCGCCGCGCCATGTCGACCCCGAGGTAGCACGGCCACATGATCGGCGGCGCATGGACCCGCATGTGCACCTCACGCGCGCCGTTCTGCCGCAGCAACTCGACGATGGGCCGGCTGGTCGTCCCGCGTACGATCGTGTCGTCGACGAGCACGACGCGCTTCCCCTCCAGCGCCTCCGGCAGGGCGTTGAACTTGAGCTTGACCCCCTGCTCCCGCAACCGCTGGTCGGGCTGGATGAAGGTGCGGCCGATGTACCGGTTCTTGATCAGCCCCTCGGCATACGGGATACCAGACGCCCGCGCGAAGCCGATGGCCGCGGGCGTTGCCGAGTCGGGCAGCGGAATAACGACATCGGCCTCGACCGGGTGCTCGCGCCACAACTCCGCGCCCATGCGCTGGCGCACCAGATGGAGCCGCTCACCCATCAACAGGCTGTCGGGCCGCGCGAAGTAGATCAGCTCGAACAGGCACATCGCCTGGCGCTCGGGTGGTTCCGGCGTCGGGTAGCTACGCACGCCCTGCGCGTCGATGACGACGATCTCACCCGGCTCGATCTCCCGCTCAAACGTGGCGCCGATCGTCGCCAACGCGCACGTCTCGGAGGCGATCACCCAGCCTCCGTTGAGGCGTCCTAGACAGAGCGGGCGGATACCCAGCGGGTCGCGCACACCCACCAGCGCGTCGGGCGTCATGACCGCCAGGCTATAGGCACCGACGAAGCGCGCCATTGCCTGCCGCACGCGTGAGGCCAGATCCGGCCCGTGGGCCAGCGCGATCATCCACGTCAGCGCCTCGCTGTCGGTCGTACTGGTAAGCGGGATCCCGCGCTCAAGCAACTCGCGCCGCAGGTTCTCGCCGTTGACCAGGTTCCCGTTGTGCGACACCGCCACCGGACCGCTCTCCGCCCGCGCCACAAACGGCCCGGCGTTGATCTGCCGGCTACTCCCGGTCGTGGAGTAGCGGGTGTGGCCGATGGCGATGTGGCCCGGAAGGCGAGCCAGATCCTCTTCGGAGAAAGCCGTGTTGACGAGGCCCATGCGGGTGTGCAGCCGAATCTCGTGGCCGTCCGCGGCTGCGATCCCGGCGCTCTCCTGACCTCGGTGCTGCAGCGCGTAGAGGCCGAAGAAGGTCAGCCGCGCCACATCCTCGCCGGGTGCGTAGATCCCGAACACCCCACACGCTTCACGCGGCGAATCAAATGGCATCGTGGCCGCCCTTCCTTCGGTCCCGTACCCGGCCCGGCACGCGAACCAAGTGTAACATGGGGCACCCGTGAACCGGCCGGGACGCTACGAGAGCGCCCCGCGCCAGGCCCGCACCACCTCGGCGAGCGGGAGCGCCAGGTGCCCCTCGATCTCGAACCCGTCGCCGCCAGCGGTTCCGAGCCGCTGGAACGGTACGCCACGCTCCTGCAGGTGCGCCTCAAGCGCGGCCTCACCACCTGGCGGTGCCTGGAGGAGCACGCGGGAGGCCGCCTCGCCGAACAGCGCGACATCCCGGCGACCGCCATTGGCGGCGAGCACGGCGGACACGTCGAACCGCCCTCCGATCTTGCCCGCGATGCACGACTCGGCCAGCGCCACCGCCAGACCGCCTTCGGACGTGTCGTGGGCCGCCGCGGCCAGTCCCTGCGCGATCGCGTCACGCACCGCGCGTTGCACGGCGGCCTCCAGCTCCAGATCGAGCGACGGCGGCGCACCGGCTACCTGCCCGTGGATGAGGGCCAGATACTCGCTGCCGCCCAGCGTCGCTTGGAGCGCCCCGACGAGATAAACGCCGCCACCCTCGACGAACGCCATCCCGACATGACGGCGGACGTCGGCCAGCCTACCGACGACGCCCACGGTGGGAGTCGGCAGGATCGCCTCCGAGCCCGACTCGTTGTAGAGGCTCACGTTGCCGCTGACGACCGGAACCCCGAGCGCCCGGCAGGCGTCCGACATCCCGTCGATGGCGCGAGACAACTGGTAGTAGATCTCGGGTCGCTCCGGATTGCCGAAGTTGAGGCAGTCGGTCACCGCCACCGGTTCGGCGCCGACGCAGGAGACGTTGCGCGCCGCCTCGGCCACGGCATGCGCACCACCAAGATACGGGTCCAGGTACACGTAGCGCGGGTTGCAGTCGGTCTTGATAGCCAACCCAATCGTGGTTCCCTTGACGCGGATCACCGCGGCGTCGCCCACACGGGGCGGCACCACGGTGTTGGTCATGATCGTCGAGTCGTAGGTGCGGGTGACCGGCTCCCTGCTGCCGATGTTCGGCGAGCCCAGCAGCCGGAGTAGCGCGGCGCTCGCGGTCAGGTCGCCGTGCTCGGCCAGGTCCGGCACGGCGAGCACATCCCGAGCGCGCAGCTCCGCGATCTTAGTCGACTCGATCCCCTCGCGCACGTAGGTGGGGCACTCGTCCGTGAAGAGGGTCGTCGGAACCTCGGCCACCACCTTGTCCCCGTCTCGCACTCGCACCAGCCCGTCATCGGTCACCACCCCGATGACGGCGCACTGGAGGTCGTAGTGCTCAAAGATTGCGCGCACCGCGTCGAGCCCGTCCGGTCGCACCACGACCAGCATGCGCTCCTGGCTCTCGGAGAGCATGACCTCGTAGGCATTCATGCCCGTTTCTCGCCGCGGAACCTTGGCGACGTCGATCTCGATCCCGACGCCGCCGCGGCTCGCGACTTCGACCGTCGAGCTGGTCAGCCCCGCCGCCCCCAGGTCCTGCATCGCCACGACGTGCGGCGTCTTCAGTACCTCAAGGCATGCTTCCAGCAGCAGCTTCTCCAGGAACGGGTTGCCGACCTGGACCACGCCGCGGTGCGACGCCTCGGGGTCTTCGACCGAGGCGAAGGTCGCGCCGCCGACCCCGTCACGCCCCGTGTCCGCCCCGACGATGAGGACCAGATTTCCCGGGCCGGATGCCCGCGCCCGCATGATCTCGTCCCGCCGGGCGATCCCGACGCACATCGCGTTCACCAGCGGATTGCCCGAGTAGGCCGGGTCAAAGAAGATGTCGCCCGCCACCGTCGGCACACCGAGGCAGTTGCCGTAGCCGCCGATACCGCCGACAACGCCGGAGAAGAGGTAGCGGTTGCGCGCCTCGTCCAGCGGACCGAACCGGAGCGAGTTGAGCAGCGCGACCGGGCGGGCGCCCATGGTGAAGATGTCGCGGACGATGCCGCCAACCCCGGTAGCCGCCCCCTGGTACGGCTCGACCGCGCTGGGGTGGTTGTGCGACTCGATCTTCAGCACCGCGACCAGGCCGTCACCGATGTCGACCGCGCCGGCGTTCTCCCCCGGCCCCTGCACGACGCGCGGCCCCTCCGTCGGGAAGCGCTTAAGCAGCGGCTTGGAGTTCTTGTAGCCGCAGTGCTCGCTCCACATCGCGCCGAACATGCCGAGTTCGACCTGCGTCGGCTCCCGGCCCAGCTTCTCGACGATCAGGCCGTACTCGTCGGCCGACAGCCCGACCTCCTTCAGCAGCTCCGCCGTGACCTGCATGCGGCTCCCCCTCGCCTTTCCCTATACCCGGGCCGTCGCCGCGTCGATCCCGGCTTGCAGCACTGCCGACAGGATCTTCAGGCCGTCGTCGCTCCCGAGGAGCGCATCGTACGCGCGCTCCGGGTGCGGCATGAGCCCCACCACGTTGCCCTGCTCGTTGGCTATCCCGGCAATGGCGTTCGCCGACCCGTTGGGGTCCGCCTCCGGCGTCACGTTTCCGGCCGCATCGACGTAGCGGAACACCACCTGTCCGTTCGCTTCCAGGCGCTCCAGCGTCTCAGAGTCGGCGTAGTACCGTCCCTCGCCGTGGGCGATCGGCATTCTCAGCACGTCTCCCGGCGTAAGCCCGGCGGTCCAGCGCGTCCGGTTGCTCTCAACGCGGACGTGTACCCAGTCGCTCACGAACGAGAGACCCTTGTTCCGTAGGAGCGCCCCTGGTAGCAGTCCCGCCTCAGTCAGGATCTGAAACCCATTGCAGATGCCAAGGATCGGGCCGCCCTCGGCCGCGAAGCGCGCCACCGCCTCCATGACCGGAGCGAAGCGGGCGATGGCTCCCGCCCGCAGGTAATCCCCATAGGAGAACCCACCCGGGATCACCAGCGCGTCGAAGCGAGATACGTTGGTCTCGCGATACCAGACGGGCTCGACCGGCTGGCGCAGGCCCAGCTCGATGGCCGAGAGCGCGTCGTGGTCGCCGTTGCTGCCCGGAAACGTGATGACTCCGAATTGCATCGTCTCCGCCTATTCCTCGCCCCGTGGCTGCGCCTTGCCATCTGCCTCGCTCACCTGGAACTCGTAGCGCTCCATGACCGGGTTCGCCAGCAACTGCTCGCACATCGCCGTCACCCGCGCCTCGGCCGTCGCCTTATCGGGGGCGTTGAGTGTGAGCGTGAGGTATTTCCCGACCCGCACCCCGTCGACCTCGGCGTAGCCGAGCATGTGCAGGCCGTCGCGGACCGCCAGCCCCTGGGGGTCGTTCACACCGGGCTTGAGCGACACATACACCTGCGCGAGCCAGCGCTTCGCGCCGTCTGCCTGGGTCGTCACGCTCGTCTCCTCAATCCTCTCCACGCTAGCTCAGCGGGAACAGCGGTCGGCCGGTGATGCGCTCGTACGCCTCGCGGTACTTCGCCGCGGTGGCCTCAACCACCTCCGGCGGCAGCGGCGGCGCCGGCGGCTCCCGATCCCACCCCGACTGCGTCAACCAATCGCGCACGTACTGCTTATCGAATGAGGGCTGGTCCCGCCCGGGCTGGTAGCGCTCCGCGTCCCAGAAGCGGGAACTGTCCGGCGTCAGCAGCTCGTCGATGATGGTCAGCTCGCCGTCGACCAGGCCGAACTCCAGCTTGGTGTCCGCAATGATGATCCCGCGCGTGCGAGCGTACTCCTCAGCGGCGCGGTAGATGGTGAGCGTGGCCTCCCGCAGCCGCTCGGCGAGATCCCGGCCGACCAGCTCGACCATCCGCTCGAAGCTGATGTTCTCATCGTGCCCGGTGTCCGCCTTGGCAGCCGGGGTAAAGATCGGCTCGTCGAGCTTGGCGCACTCGGTCAGCCCCTCAGGCAGGCGGATACCGCAGACCGTGCCCTGGCGCCGGTACTCCGCCCATGCCGACCCGGCCAGGTAGCCGCGGACAACGCACTCGATGTCGATCCGCTCGGCCTTCTTTACGATCATCGACCGGCCTTCCAACTGCTCGCGGTAGGGCTGCGCGGCCGCGGGCAGGTCGGACAGATCGGTCGTGATCAGGTGGTTCGGCACGAGGTCGCGCGTGCGCTCGAACCAGAAGCGGGAGAGCTGGGTCAAGACGATCCCCTTGTTGGGGATACCGGTCGGCAACACCGAGTCGTAGGCAGAGATGCGGTCGGTTGCGACCATCAATAGGGCATCGCCCAGGTCAAACGTCTCCCGCACCTTGCCCCGTCGGAACAAGGGCAGGCCCGGAATTTCCAACTGGTCCACCACGGCTGCCACGCTCTGTCTCTCCCCTTCCCGTCAGCGGCTCACTCCGGCTGGCGCTTGCTCGGCGAGTCCCAGACGCCGGAACGTCTCGTCGATGTGCGCGGTGTGGTAGCTCGGGTCGAAGATGGCCTCGATCTGCTCCGGAGTCAGGCGGGCGCGCACTTCTTCATCCTGCAAGAGCAGGTCACGCATGTGGGTGCCCGTGTCCCACGCCGTGTGCCCGGCGCGCTGCACGATCCGGTAGGCCTCCTGGCGATCCATCCCGGCCTCGACGAGGGCTAGCAGCACCCGCTGCGAGTAGATCGCGCCGTGGGTTGCTTCCAGGTTGCGGCGCATCCGCTCGGGGTAGACGACCCAGCCTTCCACGATCTCGGCCATCAGGGCCACCATGTAGTCGAGCAGGATGAACGCGTCGGGGAAGATCACCCGCTCGGCGGAGCTGTTGCTGATGTCGCGTTCGTGCCAGAGCGCGATGTTCTCCAGGGCCGTCACGGCGTAGCCGCGCACCAGCCGGGCCAGCCCGCTGATCCGCTCGCTCTCGTGCGGGTTCCGCTTGTGCGGCATGGCGGAGGAACCCATATTGCCCGGGTCGAACGGCTCTTCCAGCTCCCCCACCTCGGTACGCTGGAGGTGCCGGATCTCCGTGGCGAACTTATCGAGCGAGCTGGCCAGGATCGCGAGGGTGGTGATCACGTGCGCGTGCCGGTCGCGCTGGATGATCTGCGTGGAGACCGGAGCGGGCTTGAGCCCCAGCAGCGCGCAGACGTCTTCCTCGACGTCGGGCGGCACGTTGGCGTGGGTGCCGACGGCGCCGGAAATCTTCCCGACCCGGATGTCCTCCCGCGCGGCCTCCAGCCGGGCACGGTTGCGGCGCAGCTCGTCGTACCACACCGCCAGTTTGAAGCCGAAGGTGATCGGCTCGGCGTGGATCCCGTGGGTCCGGCCGATCATCAACGTGTCGCGGTGCTTGACGGCCTGGCGGCCGACGGCCTCGATCAGGCGGTCCAACCCCGCCAGCAAGTGGTCGATCGCCTCGACCGTCTGGAGCGCCAGGGCGGTGTCGATCACGTCGGAGCTGGTCAGCCCGAGGTGGATGAAGCGCGCCGCGTCGCCGACGGTCTCGCCTGTGGCGCGGAGGAAGGCGATCACGTCGTGGTCGGTCTCGCGCTCGATCTCCTTCATCCGCTCCAGGTCACAGGTCGCCTTGCGAATCTTGACCATGGCCTCCTCGGGCACGACCCCGCGCTTGGCCCAGGCCTCGGCCACCGCGATCTCGACCCGCAGCCAGAGATCGATCTTGTGCCGCTCGCTCCAGATGCGGCCCATCTCCGGCCGGGTGTATCGCTCGATCAAGCCACGCCTCCGTCCACTGGCTCGACTACTCGACGCGGATGGGCGGATCCGCCAGCACCCCATCCTCATGCGGTGCCACCGCCCGCACGGTCACGAACCGGTTCTCCAGATCCTCGCCGGGGTCGCCCGGCACATAGACGCGCAGGTAGTTGCCGGTGTACCCGCTCCAGAGAGACCTGCCGTCCGGGAGTTGCTCCGCCACCTGCTCCACCAGCACGCGCACCTCCCGACCCAGGTGCCGACCGACGAACTCCGCGTGCAGCTCATCACCGATCACGCGCAGCGCCGCCGCGCGGCGCTCCTTGATCCGTGGGTGGACCTGGTCGGGCATCGCCGCCGCGGGCGTGTCCTTGCGCGGCGAGAAGGGGAAGACGTGCAGCTTGGCGAAGCCCATTTCCCGCACGAACTCGCAGGTCTCCGCGAACTCCTCATCGGTTTCGCCCGGGAAGCCGACGATCACGTCGGTCGTGATGGCGATGTCGGGAACCTCTTCGCGCAGCCGGCGCACGGCGCGCCGGAACTGGCGGGTGTTGTACCAGCGCTTCATCCGGCGCAGCACGGTCTCGCTCCCGCTCTGGAGCGCCATGTGCAGGTGCGGCGCCATGCGCGGGTGATTGACCAGCGCGATGAATCGCTCGTCGATCTCGTGCGGCCCGACCGAGGTCACGCGCAGCCGCTCGATCGGTGTCTCATCAAGAACCCGCTCCAGCAGATCCGCGAGCCGCAGCGTTCGATCTCCCTCGGGCCACTTGTAGGTCCCGACATGCGTGCCGGTCAGCACCACCTCGCGGTAGCCCTCGTCGATCGCCTCCTGCACGCGGCGCACGACCTCAGCCGGGGCCACATTCCGCGGTGCGCCGCGCGCCCGGGGGATGATGCAGTAGGTGCAGTGGGCCCGGCACCCTTCCTGAATCTTGATCATCCGGCGGGTGCGCGTCTCCACATGCTCGACCGGCTCGTCGGTGTCGAACGCCTGGTTCTCCCAGGCAAGCCGCCCAAGAATCTCGTCGACCACCGTCGCCTTCTCAATCGAGCCGACGACGAGATCGACCTCGGGCATGGCGTGGAGTTCATCCGGATTGACAGCGGGGTAACAACCGATGGCCGCGACGAGTGCCTGCGGGTTCTGCCGATGAGCGCGGCGCAGCATCTGGCGCGAACGCCGGTCGGCCAACTGCGTCACGGTGCAGGTGTTAACGATGTAGACCTCGGCTTCCGAGCCGAAGTCCACCTCCTGCAGCCCGGCCTGGCGCAGGCTGCGTCGCAGATCGGCCTCGTCACTCTGGTTGAGCTTGCATCCGAGTGTGCAGATAGCAAAGCGGGGGCGCCGCCGCAGGTGAAGCGGTTGCGGTGTCAGCGAGCGTGGCGAGTCCATCGTTCCCTTCGAAGGGTCAGGTCCGCTCAACAACGGGATTATACACGAACGGACGTGGCTGACGCGGCGCAGATTTCGGTCCACATCGGCGGCGTTTCGCCCGAGCACTCCGCGAATCCGGCAGGTATCGGATCGGCCGGGCCGTACGTTTGTCCCTTGCAGTGCCACCGTCGCGCCGTTATAGTCAAGATGAGGCGCACCCCGGCCACCGGGGGAACGCTCCTCACCGGGACGGGCGGGTATCGGTCGATGTTCCGTCCTTGCGTAGCGCCGGGACTCGCCGGAGGAGGCGGCGAGTCGACGAGGTGGAGGCTTCTCGAAAGATTCGGCGGATGGCCTCCCGGCTGGCACGGTCGTCAGGGTCAGGGCAAAACCGCTGAGTGATCGGCGGCACAAAGACTGGCCCGGTGCCGGTAGCTCAGTCCCTATTTCCCGTCCCCCCGGGTGTCAACCAGGTTCTGCCCGTGCGGCTCCGACCACGAGCCGCCCGGAATGATGGCCTGCGCTCTTTGGCCAGGCACGGGAAGGGACACACAATCGAATGTGCGGTATTTTTGGTTACATCGGCCCGAAGCGTGACACCGGGCTGATGGTCCTCGACGCGCTGCGGCGCCTGGAGTATCGCGGCTACGACTCCTGGGGTGTTGGGGTCGCCGTCAACGGCCACGTTGAGGTAAACAAGCGAGCCGGGCGCATCGGCGACGCGGTCGTGTCGCTCCCAGAGGCCAGCATCGGCTTCGGCCACACCCGCTGGGCAACACACGGCGGCGTCAGCGACGAGAACGCCCATCCCCACCTCGACTGCACCGGCCGCTTCGCCGTCATTCACAACGGCATCATCGAGAACTTCCGTACACTGCGCGCGCGTCTCGAAGGCGCCGGTCACACGTTCCGCAGCGAGACCGACACCGAGGTGGTGTCGCACCTGATCGAGGAGACGGTCGGCGACTCAACGGACCCCGAAACCGTCGTCAGCGCCGTGCGGACCGTCTTCGGCATGCTGCGTGGCTTGAACGCCATCATCGTCCTCGACACCGCGACGCAGCAACTCATCGCCGCGAAGAACGTCTCCCCGCTCGTTGTCGGGCGCAACGAGCACGCCTCGTACATCGCGTCCGATGCCGTCGCCCTCGTCGGCCACGTCGATGAGGTCCATTATGTCGAGGATGGCGAAATCGTCGCCCTCGATGCCAGCGGCGTGCGGGTCTACGATGGACAGACCGGCGAACCCCGCTCCGTGGCATACATGCCGCTGACCCTCCAGCCGGCGGACACCTCGCTCGGGAACTTCGACCACTACCTGATCAAGGAGATCCACGAGCAGCCGCGCGTGCTCCGCGCCATCGCGGAAAACTACGCCGAGCCGGTCCGGAAACTGGCTGCCATGATCCGCGACTCCTACGGGAGCTTCCTCATCGGCTGTGGCACGGCCAGCTACGCGGCCCTGAGCGGCTCCTACCTCTTTTCCCGGATCGCCCGCCGCCACGTCAACTTCGCCGTGGGGTCCGAGTTCAAGTACCAGGAGCACTTCCTGACGAACCGCAGCCTGGTCATCGCGCTGTCCCAGAGCGGCGAGACGGCCGACATCATCGAGGCGGTGATGTCGGCCAAGCGCGCAGGGGCGCGCGTCGCAGCCTTGGTGAACGTCCCCGGCTCCACGCTCGACCGCCTGGCGGACTTCAGCATCCACCTGGGAGCCGGACCGGAGCAGTCCGTTCTCTCTACCAAGGCGTACACCGCCAAGGTGGCCATCCTGATGCTGACAGCGCATGTCCTCAACGGCAGCGAGCACGTCGGGCGGGAGCACCTGTGGCGCGCGGTGGACGGCGTCGAGCAGGCTCTGGCGCCGGTCAACGAGCGCCGGGTGCAGGAGATTGCCGATCGCATCGCCGATCAACAGCACTGCTTTATCATCGGACGTGGGCTCTCCTACCCCACCGCCCTGGAAGCCGCGCTGAAGATTAAGGAAGTGAGCTACATCCACGCCGAGGGCTTCGCCGGAGGCGAGCTGAAGCACGGGGTGATCGCCCTGGTCGAAGACGGCACCCCCTGCATCGTCTTCTCCCCGCTCGATGAGACGCGCGACGACATACTCTCCGGCGCGATGGAGATGCGCAGCCGGGGCGGGTTCATCATCGGCGTCTCTCCGGAACCGGACGAGGTCTTCGACGTGCACATCCCGGTCGCCGAGGTCGGCGACGCCTCGCCGCTCGTCGGCGTCATCCCGGCGCAACTTCTGGGATACTACCTCGCGGTGCGCCGCGGGCTGGATCCGGACAAGCCGCGGAATCTGGCCAAGAGCGTCACCGTGAAGTAACCTGAGTGACGATGCGACTGGTAGACACACACTGCCACCTCGATCTGGACGCGTTCGACGAGGACCGCGAGCAGGTTCTGGCTCGAGCACGGGCGTCCGGAGTCGAGCGCTTCGTCGTGGTGGGCTTCGAGCCGGAGCGCTGGGGACCGGCGCTCCGGCTGGCGCAGGCAGAGCCGGAGATGGCCGTCGCGGTCGGGCTCCACCCGACCGAGGCGGCCCGCTACAACGAAGAGGTTGAGGCGGGCATCCGGCAGGCGGCGCAGTCGCCGTCGGTCTGTGCCATCGGAGAGATCGGACTGGACTACCACTGGATGACCGCCCCCGCCGAGGTCCAGCGCCGTGCCTTCCTGCGGCAGATCGCCCTGGCTCGGGAGATGGAACTCCCCTTCATCGTCCACCAGCGGGACGCCGCTGAGGACACCCTGGACGCTTTGGAGGAGGCCGGTCCCCCGCATCGCGGGGTGATGCACTGCTTCACCGGCGACCTCGCCTACGCGGAACGCTGTCTCGCGATGGGCATGTACCTCGGCATCGGCGGCGCCGTAACGTTCCGCAAGGCAACCGACCTCCATGAGGTCGTTCGATCCGCACCGCTGGAGCGCCTCGTCCTCGAAACCGACGCTCCATACATGACCCCCTCCCCGTACCGTGGACAGAGGAATGAGCCGTCCTACCTGCGCTTCATCGTGGAGCGGGTCGCGGAACTTCGCGGCACCTCGGTGGAGGAAGTCGCGGAAGCGACCACGGCCAACGCCGCACGGCTCTTCAACCTCGACATCGACGGGAGGGCGGCATGAGCGCCACGGGCGGCGCGGGTCGGCAGGAGGTCACCGTCGTGCTGGCATCCAACAACCCGGGTAAGGTTGACGAGCTGCGACGGCTCCTGCCCGCGTGGGTTCGCATCGTGACCGCGTCCGATGCACGCGTCACGCTTCCGGAGGAGACCGGCACGACATTCGCCGAGAATGCCCTGCTCAAAGCGCGCGCCGCAGCCCAGCAGACGGGATACATCGCGCTCGCCGACGACTCGGGCCTGGAAGTGGACGCCCTTGGCGGCGAGCCGGGCGTGCGCTCAGCCCGCTACGCGGGCGAGCCAACCGACGACGCCGCGAACAACGCGCTGCTGCTGGAGCGCCTGCGTGCCGTCCCGAGCGCGCAGCGTTCGGCGCGGTTCCGTTCGGCTGTCGCTATCGTCACGCCCGACGGACGCGAGCACGTGGCCGAGGGATCGGTCGAGGGTGTCATCCTGGACAAGCCACGAGGCAGCGGCGGATTCGGCTACGACCAACTCTTCCAGCCGGCCGGATTCGACCGGACCATGGCCGAGCTGGCCATCGACGAGAAGAACCGCATCAGCCACCGTGGACGGGCCTTCCGTGCGGCGGCGGCGTGGCTCCTCCCCATCCTGGAGGCCGCACGCCACGAGGCATCGGAGCACGAACAGAAAACGGAGCAGTCATGACTGACGTGGAGCGGCGGCAAGCAAGCGGAGCTTCTGGCCTAGGCGAGCGGCGCACCCGAGCGCTCCCGCTGGTCGGGGTAGCCGGGACCCGAGGCAAGTCGACCACCGTCTGGCTCCTCGATGCGATGCTCACCACCGCCGGCCGCTCGACCGGCCTGTGGAGCAGCACCGGCGTCTACGTCCGTGGCGTCCGGCAGCCGGGCGAGCTCGGCCCCTGGTCCCGCGTCCTGGCCGCCGTCGGCAGTGGAGAACTCGACGTGGCGCTCCAGGAGCTGGAGACGCCCCTCGTGACGAGCGTCGGGCTCCCCGAGGGCATCTACCCCCTTGCCGGCATCACCACGCTCTGCGGCAACAACGAGGACTGCCTGCTCAGCCCCGAGTTCAGCAGTGGCGCGCTGGCGCAGGCGATCGTCGCGCGCGCCGTCAGACCCGACGGCCTGCTCGTGCTGAACGCCGATGACATGGCAGTCCTGGAAGCCGCCAGCCAGACGAAGGCGACCACCGTGCTCTTCGCCCTTCACCCCGACAACCCGGCACTGCGCCGCCACCTGGAGCAGGGTGGCTGCGGTGTCTGGGTCGCCGACGGCAGCGTCGTCGTCGGGGATGCGCTCGACCAGCGAGCCGTTGTGCGCGTCGATGAGGCACGCTTCACGCTCGACGGCGCCCTGATTTTCCAGGTGCAGAACCTCCTCTGCAGCGTGGCCCTCGCGGTCGCGCTCGACGTGCCGGACGCGGCGATCCGAGAGGCGGTGCGCGCCTTCAGCCCCGATCCGGTTCGCCTGCCCGGGAGCTGCAACATCTTCCATAAGCGCGGCGCCACGATCGTCCTCGACACCGCCCGTCAGGTCTGGACGCTCAAGTCCCTCATCCGCGGCATCCGTCACCAGCCCCACCGCCGGACGATCATCGTCGCTGGGTTCTTCTCCCACCTCCCCGAGGATCAGATCGTCGACGCCGGTCGCCTGCTCGGCCGTCTCGGCGGTGTGGTCATCCTGCACCAGGAGACGGAGCGCCCGATCGTCGAGCTCCTCAAGACCGGCATCGCCCAGAACGAGATCCCGCCGCTGGTACTCGCCATGCCGACCGAGCAACAGGCCTTCGCCCACGCCTTCCGCATGCTCAGCGAGGGCGATCTCTGTCTGCTCATCACCGACGACGTCCAGAACGCCGTCGACGCCGTCACCAGCCTCGACAAGTGAGGCGCCGGCTCTATCCACGACCGCATCGTGCCCCGACCACGCGCGAACTCCGAATGAATGCCGCGCTAACTACGGGGTGGACCGGGTCGCCGAGACCTTGATCCGATGCTCGGACGTGCGGATTGCCGGGAGTGGCGCGTTCGCGGGGGTTCAATCCCGGGGCTGACAACGAACAGCCATCGGCAGGCGGCTGGAGCGGATCAGGGCTCACACCCAGGTGATGGGGTGTCCATCGCCCGGCACGAGCCCGGGGGTCAAAGCCGCCGGGCACCCACCACGGCGCGTGATCCCTCCGACCACCCGCCTCAGGCTCAGGCCGTCCGCTGAGACGCCTTGTTTGCGCGTGACCGCCGATGGCAGTGCCAATCTCGCCCCGGTGCCGCGGCAACACCCCGTCCAGCTTGTGCCACCCACAGCCTCACCCGCATCGCGTATCATCCCCAGTGGGCTTGTGGCACGCTGGGGCGAGACGAGGAGCAGAGCGTGGTCTTCGATTTCCACACACACACCTTCTGGAGCGACGGGGAGCTGTCCCCGATGGAGCAGGCGCGGCGGGCCGCTCAGCGCGGCTACCGGGTTCTGGGGCTGACGGACCACGTCGGCGTCGGCGGCGTACCGGAGCTGATCAAGGCGCTGAAGGCGGACCGGGAGATCATCGAGCGCTACTGGCCGATCACCGTGGTCGTCGGGGTCGAGCTCACCCACGTCCCGGCGGAGGCGATCCCGGAGGCCGCGCGATTTGCCCTCGATGCCGGTGCCGAGATCGTCGTGCTGCATGGTGAGACCCCGGTCGAGCCGGTGCCGGAGGGCTCCAACCACGCCGCCATCATGTGCGGGCTGGTGGACGTGATCGGCCACCCGGGCCACATCACCGAGGAGGACGTGCGTGAGGCCGCCGCCCGCGACGTGTTCCTGGAGATTACGTCCCGGCGCGGCCACTCCCTCACCAACGGCCACGTGGCGCGGCTCGCCCAGCGCTACGGCGCCAAGATGATCGTCAACAGCGATACACACTCCCCCTCCGACCTGCTGACCGGCGATTTCCAGCGCTCGGTCGCGCTCGGCGCCGGGATCGAGCCGAGACTGATGACCGACGTGCTCCAAACCTGGCCGGAGGAATTGCTGCAGCGGGTCCTCGCCCGCCGGGGAGGATGAGGCCGTGGACAATCGCGAGGTCGCGGAGCAGCTCCGCCAGTTCGCCGACCTGCTTGAGATCAAGGGGGAGAACGCCTTCCGCGTCAACGCCTACCGCCGCGCGGCGGACGCGGTAGAGCACGAGCCCGAGCCGCTCGAAGCCATCATCGCGCGGGACGAGCTCACCACCATCGAGGGGATCGGCCCCGGCCTGGCGGCAGCCATCACCGAGATCGTCCAGACCGGGCGCTACAGCGCCACCGAAGAGCTCCTGGACGAAGTCCCCGGCACGCTCCTCACCCTGCTTGGGATTCCCGGTGTCGGCCCGAAGACGGTCGGCCGGCTCTACCGCGAGCTGGGCATCACCACGCTGGTGCAACTCGAAGCGGCCGCGCGCGCCGGGCAGGTGCGGCAACTGAAGGGTTTCGGCCCGCGTGCCGAGGCGCGCATCCTCGAGGGCATCGCGTTCCTGCACCGCCGCACCAACAGACTCTCCATCGGGACGGCCGACCCGGTCGCCCGGAGGTTGGTGGAACATCTGCGGACCGAGCTGGGCGTCCCCGTGGAGATCGCCGGGAGTGTGCGACGCCAGTGCGAGACGGTCGGCAACATCGACCTCGTCGCCGCGGTCGAGAGCCCGGCCGCGGTCGTCCCGGCGTTGGAGTCGGCCCCGCGGGTGACCGAGATTGAGGAGGTCAACGACGCCTTCGTCGTCGCGGCGCTCGAGATTGGCAGCTCCGTGCGCGTGGTGGCGGCAGCGCCGGCCGTCTTCGGCACCGAGATGGTCCGCTGGACCGGAAGCAGCGCACACGTGGCGGAACTGGTGCGCATCGCCGGGGGGACGTTGCCGCACGTCGCAGAGGAGACCGAGGTGTACGCCGCGCTCGGCCTGCCCTGGATCGCGCCGGAGCTGCGAGAAGCGCGTGGGGAGATCGCCGCAGCGCGGGCAGGGAAACTCCCGCGGCTCATCGAAGTGGCGGACCTCCGCGGCGACCTGCACCTCCACTCGGAGTGGAGCGACGGTCGGGCCACGATCCAGCAGTTGGCCGAGGCGGCGCGGGAGCGCGGCTACGAGTATCTGTGCATCGCCGACCACTCCGGCGGCTTGCGCGTCGCTCGGGGACTCGACGTCGACCGGCTGCGCGAACAGTGGCGCGAGATCGACCGGGTCAACGAGCTGGTCCCCGAGGTCCGGTTGCTGCGCGCCTCTGAGGTGGAGGTCCGGCGCGATGGGAGCCTGGACTTCCCCGATGAGATCCTGGCCGAATTCGACCTGGTGGTGGCCTCGCTCCACTCCGGCCTGCGACAGCCGCGCGAGGAGCTGATGAAGCGGATCCTCGGCGTCCTACGCAACCCGCATGTCGACATCGTGGCCCACCCCACCGGCCGCATCATCGAGCGCCGCCCGGGTGCGAACTACGACTGGGAGGAAGTCTTCCGCGTGGCGCGGGTGACCGGCACCGCTATCGAGATCAATGCCGATCCGGCGCGCCTCGACATGAACGACGAGCACGCCCGGATGGCGCAGGAAGCCGGCGTCTTCATCTCCATCGACTCGGACGCCCATGACATCCCCTCGCTCGACCACATTCGCTACGGTGTCTCGGTGGCCCGCCGCGCCTGGATCGGTCCCGAGTCGGTCGTGAACACCCGCCCGCTGCCGGACCTGCTTGCCTGGCTCAACCGGTAGCATCCGCCAGGACGGATCGTCCTGTAGCTCGGCATGAGGTCAACACCTTCGCAGGCACCTTCGCGGTAATGAACAGGAAGGGCGGGGTTCACCCCCGCCCAAGGTCGACGATGTCACGGGGTAGCACGGCCACCGGACCTGAACGGCCTTCGCGGGAGACCGCCCGCTACGCGGTGAGTCGCCGTGGCTCAGCGGGCACCAGCATGGTGCGCTCGGAGACAGTCGCGCAACCGGGGCCAAGCAGCTCTTCCAGCGCCCGCTCGACATCGGGGCACCAGTCGATGGACAGGGATGCCCGCATCAGCACGGTTCGGCCGCGCGCGGGGACGTGCAGGACCACGCCGTCGTCGCCAGGGAACTGGTCGAACAGCTCGCGCACCCGGTGCATCGTTTCGACGTCCGCCGCGACATCGCCGGTGTCGGGGAGACGGACGTGCACGTCACGGACCACCACGGACTTCGGCTCGTCGATCGTCACCGGCCCAACGCGGTCGGCTACGAGCTGGATGCGGTCGTTGCGCTGGTCCACCCGCGCGGCCACCCGAACGATGGAATCCACGACGAGGTGCTCGCCCGCCTGCTCGTAGAGATCCGGGAAGACGACCATCTCGATCGCCCCGGTCTGGTCTTCGAGCTGGCAGATCGCCATCACCCGGTTCGTCTTGGTGGTCAGCTTGCGCATGCCCGTGATCATCACGATGGCTTCGATCTGCTGGCCGACGGTCTCCTCGTCGATCTCAGCCAACCGCACGTATCCACCGTCCCGGATCAGCGGGATGAGGTCGTTCAGCGGGTGTGAGCTGAGGTAAAGCCCCAGCAGTTCCTTCTCCCAGGCGAGGAGTGTCTGGCGCGGGATCTCCGGCACGTCGTCGGGCATCGCCAGCGACAGGGCCGGCGCAGCCGCGGGTGCCATGGAGAACAGGTCGATCTGGCCCTTCTTGGCCGCGCGCTGCCGCGCCTGGGCGGCGCTGATCGCCTGCTCCAGGACCGCCAGCAGGGTGGCGCGGTCGCCGAGGCAGTCCAGCGCGCCGCACTTGATGAGGCTCTCAGCCACCCGGCGGTTAACCACCGTCCAGTCGACCGTGTCGCAGAACTGCTCGAAGCTCTCGAAGCGCTCGCCCGGCAGCGACTTGCGCACCGCGACGATGGATTCCACCGCAGCCTCGCCGACGTTCTTCACGATCGACAGACCGAAACGAATCGCCTTGGTCCCGTCCTCCAGGATTTCGATCTCGAAATCGACGCCGCTCTTGTTGATGTCGGGCGGGAGCACCGGGATGCCCAGCTTCTGGCACTCTGCCACGGCAGCAGCCACGCGCTGCGTCGCGCCGCTCGGGTGGCTGGGCGCCCCGCGCAGGACGGCCGTCATGTACTCCGCCGGGTAGTTCGCCTTCAGGTACGATGTCTGGTACGAGATCGTCGCGTAGCAGACGGCGTGCGCCTTGTTGAAGGCATAGCCCGCGAACGGCTCGATCAGGTTGAAGACGTTCTGCGCGTCCTCAATGCTGTACCCCTTTTCCTGCGCTCCCCGCAGGAACCGCTCTCGCTCGGCCGCCATCACTTCGGGGATCTTCTTCCCCATCGCCTTGCGCATGATGTCGGCCTCGCCCAGGGTATACCCGGCGAACTTGCGGGCGATCAGGAGCACCTGATCCTGATACACGATGACGCCGTACGTCTCGTCCAGGATCTCCGCCAGATCCGGGTGCGGATAGCGGATCGGCTCCAATCCATGCTTGGCGCGGCAGTAGGTCGGGATATGCTGCATCGGCCCCGGCCGGTAGAGGGCCACCATGGCCGCTAGCTCGGCGATGGAGCTGGGCCGCAGTTCCCGGATGTAGCGGCGCATGCCGGCGCTCTCGAGTTGGAACACGCCGAAGGTCTCGCCCTGCGCCAGCATCGCGTAGGTCTTCTCGTCGCCGTCGGGTAGTTGCTTCGGGTCGATCTCCACACCCGTCGTCTGGCGGATCAGCTTGACCGCCTCGCCGAGGATGGTGAGGTTGGCCAGGCCGAGGAAGTCCATCTTGAGCAGCCCGATCTGGGCCACCGTCTCCATCGGGAATTGGGTGGTCGGCAGGGCGCCCTCCTCGGCACGTGCCGGACGCTGGAGGGGAAGGTGCTCCACCAGCGGATCGGCAGAGATCACCACACCCGCCGCGTGCGTCCCGGCATGGCGGGAGATGCCCTCAAGGCGCTTGGCGTTGTCGATTAGCTCGCGGCACGCCGGATCAGACTCGTAGAGCTGCCGCAGCTCCGGGCTCTCCTGCAGGGCCTTGTCGAGCGTGATGTTGAGGGTCGACGGGATCAGCCGCGCGATCCGGTCGACGTCGTTGTACGCCCAGCCCATGGCCCGGCCGGTGTCGCGGATCGCCGCCTTGGCGCCCATCGTTCCGAAGGTAATGATCTGCGCCACCCGGTCGTGACCGTACTTGTTGGCGACGTAGTCGATGACCTCCGCGCGTCGGTCGTCGGCGAAGTCCATGTCAATGTCCGGCATCTCGCGGCGCTCCCGGTTCAGGAAGCGCTCGAAGACGAGCCGGTTCGCCAGCGGGTCGATGTCGGTGATTCCCAGGGTGTAGAGGACGATGCTGGCTGCCGCGCTCCCGCGCACGCCGAAGGGGATTTGACGCTGCCGTGCGAACTCCGCGAAGTCGCGCACGATGAGCATGTAGCTGCTGAACCCCGTCTCCTGGATGACGTCCAGCTCATATTCCAGACGCCGGCGGACCTCCTCAGTGATCTCCGGGTAGCGGCGGCGCAGCCCGTCCCAGCAGAGCTGGCACAGGTACTCGTGCGGGGTCATTCCCTCGGGGATGCCGGGGTCGGGCAGGTGTAGCCGGCCGAACTCGAGCTCGACGTTACAGCGCTCGGCGATGCGGATCGTGTTCTCCAGCGCCTCGGGGATCTCGCCGAAGAGCTGCCACATCTCCTCCGGGCTCTTGAAGTAGAGCTGATCGCTCTCCATCCGGAGGCGCTTCGGGTCGTGGAGCGTGGTGTTGGTTTGGATGCACACCAGCAGCTCTTGCAACGGCGCGTCGGACTTGTCGACGTAGTGGACGTCGTTCGTCGCCACCAGCGGCAGGTCGAGCTTGCGAGCCAGCTCGACCAGTTGCGGGTTCGTCTGTCGCTGGCCTTCGATGCCGTGGTCTTGGATCTCAATATAGAAGTGATCCGGGCCGAACATCTCCTTGAGTATGCCGGCCAAACGCACCGCTTCCTCGTCGCGCCCCTGCAGGAAGTTGTTGGCGACCGGTCCACCGAGACAGGCCGACGTGCAGATGATGCCGTCGCGCAGGCTGTTGAGCATGTCCAGGTCGACGCGCGGCTTGTAATAGAAACCCTCCAGGCTGGCCCGGCTGGCCAACCGCAAGAGGTTGCGATAGCCCCGCTCGTTCTCCGCGAGTAACAGCAGATGGTACGACTGCTTCTCCCGGTCCTCGATGCTGCCCGGTGCGAGGTAGGCCTCGATCCCCAGGATTGGATGGAGGTCGTGTGCGCGCGCCGCCTTGTACCAGTCGATGACGCCGTACATCACGCCGTGGTCGGTGATGGCGACGTGCTCCATCCCGAACTCACGAGCGCGGGCCATGTAGTCCTTGATGCGCCCCATGCCGTCGAGGAGCGAAAACTCGGTATGCAAGTGCAAGTGCGCGAACGGACGCGCGGTCACGACAGCCTATCCCTTCCCGAACGATCGCCCCGCCCCTGCTCAGCCCGCTGATCAGGGGGCCTTCCCTCGGCGATCGACCGTCCCGCGGCATTGTAGCGCTGCTGCAGGCCCAACGTCCGGCAAGGGCTGCAGAACCCGCCGGGCACGCCGCACCGGCCGAAACCACCCGGCGCGGAGATGGACCCCGTACGCGGAGCAGCGAGCGGCCGTCAGTCAGCCGCCATGGCGTCGGGAGAGGTATCGGGACCGGACGGCCAGCCGATCGCGGCCATCTGCGCCTGATTGACCATCAAGCGGAGCATCTGCCGCACGTTCTGCCGGATCGGCTCAGGGATATCGCGGCTCTGCAGGAGCTGCAGCACCTCGCTCAGGATCGGCTCATCGGCCAGCAGGCTCTCGACCCGCTGCGGCATGTACCCGGCCGCGGCGAGCAGGCTGTCGCGCTGCTCGGGAGTGAGGCCCAGCGCATCCGCCAGCTTGACAACGGCCTCACGTGTCGGCGTGCGATTACCGCTCTCAAGTCGGCTCACGTAGCTATGGTCGAACCCCGCTGATTCGGCAAGCCGGCTCTGCGAGGTACGGGCTTCCTCCCGGAAGCGCTTGAGAAGTTCCGCGAACGTGGGCGCCGCGCTCGGTGCCTGTCCCGCCATGCCTGGCTCCCTTCATTCTGCTCTCGGCAGATCCGCCGCGAGCGAACCCTGTCCGTACACTGCCCCTACTATACCGGTCGCGTGTCTGCCTGTCAATAGTTTTCCAGGTTATCCACAGTCCGGTCTCACGATGGATACAATGAAGATGAACGAGACACCATTTCGGCAGATACATGACAGCAAGACGACAGCGGGCTAGGTCGCAGGCTTGGTCTGCGTCCGGTTCGTGCGGCGTGAGTGCTATACTCGTGGGGATCCCCGCCCTGTCCGTTGGGAAATCCGGAACGGCGTGGGGTCTGTACATGGGAATCTCTGGATGTGAGAGGAGGGTCGACCTGAGTCCCGAAGCTCCGCAGCAGCTCCGGGTCGCCGAACAGTCCCTGGCCGGGGTCGCCGGTCGGCTCGCCGATCCTCAGCAGCCGGCCGGCGGTGGCGTCGCCGCCGCCGCGACCCTGGCACTGGCCGCCGCCACGGCCGAGCTGGTCGCGACCCTCTCGCTGCGCCGGAAGTCGGTGCAGCCCCACCGCGCTGAAGTGGAAGAGATCCGCGACAGGCTGGGCCACCTTCAGACGCGCTTCCTTGCCGCGGCCGATGAGGACATCGCCGTCCTGTCGGACCTTCTGGAGGCGCACCGTGCCGCACGCCCTTCAGCCGGCGTCGACCCACAAGCTCAGCGCGCGGCCGAGGAAGCCCTCCAGCGGAGCCTCACCCTGGCCGCAGAGACGCCCATCACCCTGGCTCAGGACGGCCTGGCGCTCCTGCGCCTCGTGCTCGCGGCCGTACCCTTCGCGGCGCGCTTCACCGTCAGTGACCTCGGCGCCGCGGCCGCCCTGGCCCAGGGCGCGATCGAGGCTGCACTGCTGATGAGCGAGGTCAACCTCGGTCTTCTCCCCGATGCCACCCGCGCAGCCGAGCTGCGCACGACCGTCGACCAGATCCGCGAGGAGGCACCGGCACTGGCCAAGCAGGCGCTGGATCTCACCCGCGCGAAAATGTCCGGGAAACCGATGGAGGAGGGGCTGCGTGGCGATCGCACTTGAGGGACGGCCGGTGGCGCGTGCGATATTGGAGCGCGCGCGTGAGGAATTGGCGGAATACGTCACGCAGGCAGGGCGCCCTCCCGAGCTCGCCACGGTGCTGGCCGGAGACGACGCCAGCGCCGCCGCCTACGTGCGTGCCATCCACCGCACATTCGACCGCGTCGGTATCCCGGTGCGGGACGTGACGCTTCCTGGCGACGTCGCCGAGGCCGAGCTGCGGGAGGCGGTGGCGCACCTGAACGCCGACCCGGCTGTCAGCGGGATCATCGTCCTCCAGCCGCTGCCGCGGCACCTGCCGGCCGGGATCGCCTCCGAGCTGGTCGATCCCGCAAAGGATGTGGACGGTATTACGCCTGCCAGCGCGGGCCGCCTCGCCGTCGGCCTCCCAGCGCTGCCACCGAGCACGCCCGCGGGCGGGATGGCCATCCTCGAGCACTACGGCATCGAGATCGCCGGGCGCCACGCCGTCGTCATCGGCCGCAGCCCGGTCGTCGGCCTGCCGATGGCGCTCATGCTGATCGCAGCGGACGCCACCGTTACCGTCTGTCACAGCCGGACGTCCGACCTACCCGCCGTGACCCGCCAGGCGGACATCTTGGTGGCCGCCGCCGGCCGGCCCGGTCTGGTGCGACCGGAAATGGTCAAGCCGGGCGCGACCGTTATTGACTTTGGCGTTAGCTTCGTGGACGGAAAGATGATTGGGGATGTCGAGCCGGCCGTGGGAGAGGTGGCCGGCGCGCTGACGCCGGTTCCGGGGGGCACCGGCGCCGTCACAAATGCCATTCTCGTCCAGAACACGCTCCGCGCCGCGTGGGCCGCGCTCGGCGGCCGCCGCGCTGGATAGTCGTTAGTCGGTGAGCGTTGAGCCGGGGATTGAGGGGAGTACCATGCTCACGGACATCGAGATCGCGAGTCAGGTCACGCCGAAGCCGATTACCGAGATCGCGGCGGACCTCGGGATCCAGCCCGACGAACTGGAGTTGTACGGTCCCTACAAGGCCAAGATCAGCCTCTCGATCCGGGACCGCCTCAAGGATCGGCCGAACGGCAAGTACGTGGTGGTCACCGCCATCACCCCCACCCCGCTCGGCGAGGGCAAGACGACGGTGACCGTCGGGCTGGGCCAGGCGTTCGGCAAGATCGGCACTCGCGCGATCGTGGCGATCCGGCAACCGTCGCTCGGTCCCGTCTTCGGGATTAAGGGTGGCGCGGCCGGCGGTGGCTACAGCCAGATCATCCCGATGGAGGACTTCAACCTCCATCTGACCGGCGACTTCCACGCCGTCACCGCGGCGCATAACCTCTGCGCGGCCTTCCTCGACAACTCCATCTACCACGGCAACCCGCTCGACATCGACCAGACGGCCGTTCTCTGGCGGCGCGTGATGGACGTGAACGACCGGACCCTGCGCGACATCGTCATCGGCCTCGGGGCCGGTAACGGGATCCCGCGCCAGACCGGTTTCGACATCACGGCGGCCTCGGAGGTCATGGCGGTCCTGGCCCTGGCCACCGACTACCGCGACCTCCGCCAGCGGCTGGGTCGGCTCGTCGTCGCGCTCAACCGCAAGAAGGAGCCGGTCACCGCTGAGGACATCGGGGTGGCTGGCGCCATGGCCGCTCTGCTAAAGGACGCCCTCAAGCCGAACCTGCTCCAGACCCTCGAGCACACGCCGGCCATCGTCCACGCCGGTCCGTTCGGCAACATCGCTCACGGCAACTCGTCGGTCCTCGCCGACCTGATCGGCCTCAAGCTCGCCGACGTGGTAGTCACCGAGGCAGGGTTCGGCGCCGACCTCGGGTTCGAGAAGTTCTGCGACATCAAGTGTCGCGTCAGCGGGCTGAAGCCGGACGCCGCCGTCCTCGTCGCGACCATCCGCGCCCTGAAGGCGCACAGCGGTCGCTACAAGATCGTCGCCGGCAAGCCGCTCGACCCGGGCCTCGTGAGCGAGAACCTCGACGCACTGCGTGAGGGGATCGGCAACCTCGAAAAGCAGATCGAGAACGTGCGCCGTTTCGGCGTGCCGGTCGTGGTAGCCATCAACCAGTTCCCGACCGACACCGCGGCCGAGATCGAGCTGGTGCGCGAGGTGGCGCTCAAGGCCGGCGCGTTCGATGCCGTGCCCACCCGGGTGCACAGCGAGGGCGGCGCGGGCGGCGCTGACCTGGCACGCGCGGTGCTGCGTGCGACGGAGGAGCCGAACTCCTTCCGCCCGCTCTACGAGCTGGACATGCCGCTCACCGACAAGATCGAGATCATCGCCCGCGAGCTCTACGGCGCCGGGTCCGTCACCTACCTGCCCGCGGCTGCCCGCGCGCTGCGCACCTTCAGCAGCATGGGCTACGACAAGCTCCCGGTGTGCATGGCCAAGACGCACCTCTCACTCAGCGGCGATCCGAACCTCCGCGGGCGACCCGAGGGCTTTGAGCTGACCGTCCGCGAGGCTCGGCTGTCGGCCGGTGCCGGGTTCGTGTACCCGATCATCGGGGAGATGCGGACCATGCCCGGCCTCGGCAGCAAGCCCGGCGGGCTCAACGTAGATATCGACGACGACGGCACCATCCGGGGTCTGTTCTAGATGCCGGCAACCGGGCGCGCGTGGCCTGAAGTCACGCGCGCCCGGCACGCCGTCGACGACGAGGGAGAGGATGCGACACGGTGGATGAAACGGCGCGCGCCTTCCTGCTCTGGGTGCCGGCGGGCACCCTGATCCCCTTCCTGGTCAGCCGCCTCACCGGCGCGGACTGGCGCAGCGCCACGATCGAGGCTGCACTTTTCGCCGCCCTTGGCCTGCTCATCTACCCGACCCTCTTCGCCCTCGTCGTCGTTCACATCGTCGGTTACCCCAACGTCGAGGCACTCTTCCTCGCCGGCTTCGTCCTCGCCGCGTTGACCGTCCTCGGCTACCGCCGCAGCATCGGCAGCGGACGCCCCCGCTACTGATTCCCGCTCCCCCTCCCGCCTCACCTTGTCCCTGACGGTTGTCCCTCGTGGCACCACCATTGCACCCACCTGCCGGACGGACGATCCGGCAAACGGCCGGGTCAGCGCCGCACCAGCGGAAGTGAGCTCGATATGGCACCCGATGATCGCCCCGCCGTCGTGGGCGTGTTTCCCGACCCCGATCAGGCCGAGCGCGCAGTGGCGAACCTGCATGCAGTCGGCTTCACGCACGACCAGATCGGCATTTTGCGGAGACGCGACGCGCGGTCCCGCCCAGCCCAGGAGACCGAGGCACCGGAGGGAGCTGCCGCCGGCGCCATCGTCGACGCGCTGGCCGCACTGGGCATCCCGGAGGAGGAAGCTCGGTTCTACGAGGGGGAACTCAAGAGCGGCCGGACCATCGTCACCGTCAAGGGCGACAAGCGCAGCGGCGAGGCTGAGCGTATCCTACGCCGCCACGGTGCCGACGACCGGACCGACATTGCCACGGCAACACCTGTGGCGGGTGACGACGAGCAAACTATGGAGCTGCGGGAAGAGCGACTGGTACCCAGTACGGAGTGGCGCCAGGCCGGCGAGGTTGTGGTTCGCCGCGTCGTTGAGGAGATCCCGGCACGACTCGAACTCGATGCGACCCACGAGGAGATCGACCTCCAGCGGGTCCCCATCGGCGAGATCGTCAGCGAGCGCCTCGACCCGTGGATGGAGGACGACGTACTCATAATTCCGGTGTACGAAGAGCAGCTCGTCGTCAGCCGGCGGCTCGTCCTCCGCGAGCAACTGCGCATTCGTCGGGTCCGCGTCACCGAGCGCGAGGTCTTCCAGGACACGCTGCGCCAGGAGCGGGTCGTCGTCGAGGACCCGGACCAGACCGGTCGCGTGTCCGAGAGCTTCGCCGAGCCGGAGGCCGGAGCCGAGCAGCCGTGACCCCCTTGCCCTCGCAGAATTCGCGGCATTCGAACGCATATTTGCGTATTCAATGATAGTTGGCACAGGGCTTGCATCATTCAGAGGTGTCGTGGGCGCTTCCCGCGACACGAGACGCAATGGGTTCGCGCGCGGGCGCGGACGACACGCAGTTCGTACGCCTCCGGCGTCAGCGGTGGCCCATCAGAGGCCGGAGAGTGGTCGGGGAGGTCAACCATGGCATATGGCGACGAGACTCTGGACCCGGGCATGGGCGACATCGGTCACATCCAGCCCAGCCAGCTCCAGCGGGGCTGGGATGTCCTTGGGTCGGAAGGCAGCAAGGTCGGGGACATCGAAGAGGTCCGCGACGAGTACATCATCGTTTCGCGGGGCTTCCTCTTCACGACCGAACGCTACATCCCCCTCTGGGCGGTCAGCACCGCCGGCGACGGCAAGGTCTTCCTGAACGTCACCAAGGACGAGATTGAATCCCGCGGCTGGGACAACCCCGAAGCAGTCGCGAGGGCCCGCCCGACCGGTGCCGGCGAGATGCGGGATCGCCAGACCCGCACCGGTCCTGCCGGAGAGATGCAGGGCCGGGAGACACGCGCCGCCGACACGGGCGAGATGCTCAGCCGGGAGCCCCAAACCCGCCCGACGGGTGAGACCAGCGAGCGGATGGAGATCCGCGAGGAAGAGCTCCGTACGCGCAAGCGCGAGGTTGAAGCCGGTGCGGTCGACGTGGAGCGCGAGGTCGTAACCGAGCAGGCGACTCGCGAGGTACCGGTGACTCGGGAAGAGGTGGATGTCGAGTACCGCCCGGTCGAGTCGAAGCGCCCGACGCAAGGCGACATCGGCGAGGACGAAATCCACGTGCCGATCCACGAGGAAGAGGTCACGGTCGATAAGGAGACCGTCGTCACCGGCGAGGTCGACGTTCAGAAGCGCCGGGTCCAGGACACCGAGGAGATCTCCGAGGAGGTCCGCAAGGAGCGACCGCGGATCAGCCGCGAGGGCGATGTCACCCTCGATGCCGAGGACGTCGACAAGGAGCACCCACACTAGCGAACCCCGCGCTCCATCGCGAGCCTCACCTCATGCCCCGCCCCATCTGGGGCGGGGTTTACGATCGGCTCCCCTGGCCCGCGTCAGGGCTACCGCTGGCCGACGAGCACGGCATCCGCACGCACCACCGGTTCGACGGCACTTCCCCCCTGCGGCGTCGCCCAGAACAGGGCGTACAACGACGCCATTGCCAGCCCGAAGACGATAAGCCAAAGCACTCCCGACACACCTGGCCCACCAATGAAGATGATGGGAATCACGCCGTGCAGCGCGATCCCAGCCAGCAGCGCTGCGCGACGCCAGCGTGGCACCCAGAACCCCACCACGAGGAAGGCTTCGATCACGATGGACAGGAGCGCGAGCGGCATCAGGGTTCGCCAGTCGAGCCAGGCGTCCGGCAGCACGAGCGGCCCGTACTCGCGACGTAGGTATACGACCAGCACTCCGCCGGAGACATACACGAGGTTCAGCTTCGAGATCACCGCGAAGGCATACGTGATCGTGAGCTGTGCCCGCAGCAGGAAGACCGGCCACCCCGGCACCGCGTCGCGCGATCCCGTCCTTCGGGCATCCAGCGACCAGGCGGCCTCGCAATCGGCCAGCAGCAAGAGCACGATGATCCAGAACATCAGATATCCGTGGTTGGAGTATGTCTGCTGGTCGAGTACCAGATGATAGCCGATCAGCGCGGCCAGCAGTCCGCCGGCCCAGCAGGTGCGCCACCCGGCAGCGAAGGCGACAGCCGCCGCGAGCCAGAGGGCCATGAACCACGGCGCCGCCGGAGCGGGCAGCCGCGGGATCATCGCCGAGAACGGCACGGGCACCGTTCCCGGCGCGAGTACCGCCGTCAACCGCGGCCAGCTCGCAACGGCCTCGAGTGCCGCCGCCGTGCCGACCAGGATGCGTGACAGCGCCACGGGCCGCGCGGAGACCGGCAGTAGAGCCAGCTCGGTCAACCGTTGCCGCACTCGATCACCTCCACCGTCTCCGGCGAGCGCTCCACGCGCACGCGCGCGACGTCAGGGACCGTGCGGCACACGTGGTCTACCAAGACGGCATCCGTATCCATTTCGAGCCGTGGGTAGGGGATGTAGGCCGTGCGATCCACCCCCCGCTCCTCCCCACTGGTGAGGACTGCGACCAGCTTGGCTGGGGACCGCACGCTCGAGTACATCTGCCATCCCCACCGAGCCGGGCGAGGCTTCGTGAGCTGGAAGATCGGGATCGTGACCTGGACTGCCAGGATCGCTGCGCATAACGCGATGACCAGTCCAGCCCTTCGCCGCACCGTCGTCTCCTCCGTCGGCACCGATCGACTTTGGAGGACTCTACAGCGGCGTCCCAATCCTCGACACGGGAGAATAGTCCTGAAGGTGCGTGCCGGCGGTCACGCTTCACCACGCGACCACGCATGGAGCCGATACCTCCCCCGCCCGGCACGAAATCACCCGCTCTGATTCGGAGCGCGGTTCACTCTCTCGAATCGGGATATTCAATGTGGCCGGGCAACAGGAATGCGGACCCAAAGCCGCAGGCTTAGAGTTCGTTGTCTCACAGGCGGCGCCACCCGCCGCGTGCGCGCCTCACAGCCTCTACGGCCGATTCAATATTCCTTGGAATACCTGGGCGAGTACGTTGTTCGTATTTTCTCAGGCGGTGGTAGGGCTAGCCAGACGCCGAACGCTTTCCGCCGGCCGTCTCTCGTCGGGCCGCCGCCGACGATCACGGCAGCGCAGTTGATCGGGCGATTCTCGCGCCGGGCAAAGGCGGGAGCATAAGCCCGCGCGTCCTCTCGCGACAGGTATCCCACCAGGTGCCCCTGAATACGGACCTGGATGGAGTTGTGGTCGTACCGGTTGCTCGGCTCAGGCACGAGGCGCGCTCGAACGTACTTACGCACCGGCTGTTCCCCACTTCCGGCAATGGCTCGGAGTGCGTCCTGGTAGCGCGACTCACCGCGCACTGCAATCCGGAAGCGTCCTGTTCCCTCCGCACGTGACGAGTGTTGTTTGGTGCGGCGAAACCAGCGGAGCAACCAACGCACTGTGGATTCCTTCAAGACAGCGTCTAGCAGCGACAAGACAGGGAACCAATGCATGACCACCGTTACTGTGAGGTCGTCTCTGACGAGCGTTAGACGGCACTGAAGAGCGGGTATGTACGCCCTCGATGAGCTTGGCGCTGTAACCAGCTCACGCAGGGACAAGTTGGTGCCGTCCCCATCAGTCGTGGGAGCGACCAGCGTTCGGCAGACGAAGAGAGGTTAGACACAAGGGTCTTCTATGTCAACACGTCTCACCAGACAATGGACTTGTATCAGCCATGCTGGAATACGGTGCGCCTCTCCCATCGGCGGCCCTCGCGTTTGCAAGCGGCCCCTTGGCGGATCGAAGGATGATTGTGCCGCCGGCGGTTGACACCCCGACATCGGCTGCGCAGCACAGGACTGGCCGCCACGAAAGAGACAACCACCTTCAGGGGAGCCGGCGTTGGTTGGTTTACACGTAGGATGGCGGTGTGCTCGTAGTCCGTGCGGAAACAAACAACCCCGCTCCGTTTTGGAGCGGGGCGATTTACTCTGGCTGGGGAGCAGGGATTCGAACCCCAACTGGCTGATCCAGAGTCAGCTGTCCTACCGTTAGACGACTCCCCAACGCGATCGCCGCTAGCGCGGCACGTCCGATTATAGCAGGTGTGGTGCGGGTCTCGCAACGTCACTCGGGCTCGGACGCAGATGCGGCCCCCTCCCCCTCGACCCATACGAGTGTGCCACGGCGCGCCTCCACCAGCGGCAGGGCGGCGAGGGCCGGCTGGTCGAGGAGCACACGATCGGTCGCGGTGATCAGGATCTGGCAACCTGCCGACCCCAGCGCGGCCAGCAGCCGCTCCTGGTGCTCCGGGTCGAGCTCGGAGAGGACATCGTCGAGGAGAAGCACCGGCCGTTCGCCGGTCGTGGCTACCACTTGACGCAGCTCGGCGAGCTTGGTGGCGACGACCGCCAGCCGCTGTTGCCCGCGGGAGCCGTAGGCGCTCAATTCATGTCCGCCCAGGAGGAAGTGGAGATCGTCCCGGTGTGGACCGACCAGCGTCACCCCGCGCCGCAGTTCGTCCGGGCGCAGGCGGTGGAGGTCCGACTCCAGCGCGCGGGCAACGAACGCCTGAGCGTCCGCCAGGGTGGACTCCACTACGCGCTCGCGCAGCGCATCCGGCAGGGTGACCGTCGTGGAGTAGCGCAGACCGAGCCAGTCATCGGTGCGCGCCAGCCCTTGGAATTCCTCGGCCGCGATTCGATCCACCTCGTGGACGTAGCGTAGGCGCTGGGCGAGGAGGTAGGCCCCGCGGGTGACGATCTCGGCGTCCCAGTACGCCATCTGGTCCTCGATGGCGCGCTCGTCGCGCGGGCGGCGCCCGCCGAGCTCCTTGAGCAGGCTGTTCCGCTGCTCCAGCAGGCGCCCGTACTGCCCCAGCGCCTGGAGATACGTGCTGTCGATCTGCGACAGGGTGATGTCAAGGTAGCGGCGCCGGACCGACGGCGAGCCGAGAATTAGGTTTAGATCGTCGGGGGTGAAGAGCACGACCTTCAGCGCGCCGACGGCGTCGATCGCCCGGCGCGGCCGGCCGTCCAGCTTCACCCGCTTCCGCAGCGCGCCACCGCGCTCCTCGTCCACGGTCAGCACGACTTCAATGTCGGTCTCGTGCCGGTTGTGCCGGATCCTCGCGGCAACGCGGGCGTAGGGAGGCAGCCCGAGCTCGACGCCACTCTCCCAGTGGATCGTTTCTCGCTCGGAGCTGGCGCGAGGCGAGCGCATCGTGGCCAGCAGGTAGACCGCTTCCAGCAGGGACGTCTTGCCCCCGGCGTTCTGGCCGAAGATGCGCAAGCCGGCCGCCGGGAGGTCGATGCCCAGCCGGCGGTAGGAACGGAACTCTTCGAGCTGCAGCGTGGTGAGTATCATCCGGCCTCAGGCCGCCGTCTCCAGTCCTCCCGCGACTCCCGCGGCCCGAGGCCGCCCCGTCCCGGCGGCACACTCTGGCGGCGGCCCACCCGCGCGGGCACGACGCAGATCAGGTGCCGACGACCATCGGCATGATCACGTGCGTGAAGTCGTCGCTCCCGACCGGGCGGAAGACGCCGGCCGCGTTCGGGCTGGTCATCTCCAGGGCCACCTCGGTGCTGCGCATGACCGAGAGCACTTCCGTCAAGTAGCGGCCGTTGAACGCGATGTGCGCCTGGGGACCTTCGACCTGCGCCTCCAGGTGGTCCTCGTTGTCGCCCGTCTCCGCCGCCTGCGCCGAGATGGTCGCGAAGCCCGGATCGAGCTCGCCGTCGCCCGGGTTCATCTGGATGCGCACGACGTCGTTGTTCGACTGGGCGAAGAGCTTGGCTCGCCGCGCGGCAGCCAGGAACTCGTCGCGACTGACGACCATCCGGGTGCCGTAGGTCTGCGGGATGATGTGGCGCACGTCGGGGAAGTGGCCGTCGATCAGGCGGCTTAGGAACTCGATCGAGCCTGCGCGCACCAGGAGCTGGCTGCGGTTGGGCGTGACCGCCATGTCGATCGGCTCCTCCAGGTCGCCGATGATGCGCGCCAGTTCCTGCAGCGCCCGCGCGGGCACCACGATCGAGAGCGACTCGCGACTCGGCTCGACCAGGTCACAGCGCCGGACCGAGAGACGGAAGCCGTCGGCTGCCGCCAGGGTGAGCGACGCGCCCTCGAACTCGGCGAGCACGCCGGCCAGCACGGGGCGGCTGTCGTCGGTGGCCGCGGCGAACGCCACCTGGCCAATCGCCTCGCGGAATTCCGCCGGATCGATGCGGGCGGTGGGCTCGGTATCGCCGATGGTCGCCAGAGTCGGGAAGTCCTCCGCGCCGATCCCCTTGATGTGAGCCTTCGAGCGGGCGCAGGACACGGCGACCGACAGCGTGCGGCGGTCGAGCTCGATCGAAACGGAGTCGTTGGGGAGGCTGGCCACGAACTCCGTCAGCAGGTCGGAGCGGACGGTGATCGTCCCCTCCTCTTCGACCGTGGCGTCGGTCCATGCCGTGATCGCAATTTCCAGGTTCGTGGCAGCGAGCTTCAGCCGCCCTCCTTCGGCGGAGAGCAGCACGTTGCCCAGCACCGGCAGCGTCGACTTGCGAGAGACCGCGCGCGAGACGTAGCCGAGCGCGCGCTGGAGGTCTTCTTGCTGGCAGGACAGCCGCACAGGCCCACCCCTTCTGTGTCCGTACACCACCCTTAGCGCACGCATTATAGCACACGCTCGCCCCATCCGCTGCTTGACATCTGGGCAACCACCCGGTATCATGGTTTAGAACAAAAGTTCTGGAATTACCGCCGCGCATTGGAGGACATGGCAATGGCCGAGAAGACCGCGTTCGACCCAAGCAAGTACATCACCAAGGTCGGCGGCGGGGACTACCTCGAGGTGAAGTGGCGCCTCGTCTGGTTCCGCACCGAGCACCCGGATGGGCAGATCGAGACCGAGCTGGTCAGCCACGAGGGCGACACGGCCGTCTTCCGCGCTCGGGTCACGATTCCCGGCGGCGGGTCTGCCACCGGGTGGGGCAGCGAGGCCGCCGACGACTTCCGTGACTACCTCGAGAAGGCGGAGACGAAGGCCCTTGGCCGGGCGCTCGCGGCGCTGGGCTACGGCACGCAGTTCTGCCCGGACTTCGAGTTTGGCGCGGCGTCCAGCCGCATCGTCGACTCCCCCATCGACCTGGAGCGGACGCGCGAGCGCCGTCAGCAGCGGGGCGAGGCGGCGACGCCGAGCCCGGCCACGCCGCGGCAGATCAAGTTCCTCCACGCCATCGCCCGCGAGGTCGGGCTGAGCGAGGAGGAGCTGGAGGCCGAGGCCATGGAAGCCTTCGGCAGCGGCGTCGACGGGTTGTCCCGGCGCGATGCATCAGCCCTGATTGAGCGCTTCCAGCAGCGGCGGGCGGGTTAGGCCCCGCTCGCCTGACCGGTCGATTGTGCCAGGGAGGAACACGGAACCATGGTCGCAGCACCCTCGACAGCCATGACGGCCCGCGACGCAGTGTCGGACCTCGAGGATCTGAAGCGGCGGCGCACCGCGCTCCAGCTCCGGCTGGAGGATGGCTACCAGCGGATCGAGCAGGCCCTGAAGGACGGCAAGGACGTCACCCGTTGGGAGGATTTCTGGATCCAGCTCCTCGACGAGTACGTCCGCATCTGCGACACCATCCGCGAACTCGAATAACCCGCAACCTCCCACTTCCATCCCTCCTCCCCCCGATGTACCCGGGGCGGTCGGCCGAGCCGCCCCGGGTACATCGTGTGATGAACGACGCACATCGACGACGTGATCGCGCCTCCCTCAGCCGCTCCTGCGCTGCTGTCTTCTCATGGAAATTGACGAGTTAACCCGATAGACCCGCCAACGGCCCGCGACTCCCCGCGTGTCATCCTGAGCGGAGCCCTGGGCGGCGGCCAGCCGCACCCGGCGCAGCGAAGGATCTCGCGTCGGTTCCGGCACACACCAGAGATCCTTCGCTGCGCCCCCGGTGCTCCGCACCGGCCGGCTCCGCTCAAGATGACAACACTGGGGGTGCGGGTGGCGGGTGGAGCGGGTCACTTCACCAAACCCCACAACATGACGACACGCAGCAGTCGTGGGCTGCAGACGGGTGTCAACGGTGGATTCGTCGAACGCCATCAGACGCTTGACCCCGGCCGCGTCGCGGTGCTACCGTGCCGCGGCGACGACGGAGGGAATGGAACGGGGGCGAACTGATGGGTAACGAGCGGACCTACGACCTCGCCGCCGTGCGGGCGGCGCTGCCGATCCTGCGGGAGGTCACCTACCTCAACACGGGCACCGTCGGGCTGATGCCGGAGCCGGCGCTGGAACGCCACCTGGCCGCGCAGGCGGCGTACGAACGGGGCGGCCATGTGACGCAGGATGCCGCGCGCGATGCGTACGAGCGCGCCCGCGCCGCGTTCGCCGCCCTCATCAACGCCCGCGATCCCGACGAGATCGCCCTCACCCGCAACGCGACGGACGGAGTCGCCATCCTGGCGGCCGGACTCCGGCTCACGCCAGATGACATCGTCCTTACCACGACCCAGGAGCACCCGGCGGTGCTGCTGCCGTGGGCAGCCGCCGAGCGGCGTGGCGGCGCGCGGCTGCGCCTCTTCCCGATCTCGGTAGACCCGGAAGAGACGCTCGCCGCCTTTGAGCGCGCGCTGACCCCGGCCACCCGCCTGGTGGTCGTGAGCCACGTCTCCTGTGAGACGGGCATTCGCCTGCCGGTCGCGGAGATCTGCCGCCGCTGCCGGGAGCGCGGCATTTTGACGCTCGTCGACGGCGCGCAGTCGCTTGGGCAGTTCCCGGTGGATGTGCAGGCCATCGGCTGCGACGCCATGACCGGCAACGGCCACAAGTGGCTCGGCGGGCCGAAGGGCACCGGGTTCCTCTTCCTGCGCCGCGAGCTCATTCCTCAAGTTGAGCCGGTCTTGGTCGGCGACGGCTCGATCCAACCGGTCTTCGACCGCATCGCGCTCGGTGATCGCCCCGCCGAGGCAGACTGGGACTACGCCCCCACCGCGCGCCGCTTCGAGTACGGCACGCGCAACTGGCACACGTTCGCCGCCCTGCCCGATGCCGTCACGTACCTCGCAGACCTGGGCTGGGGCGCCATCGAACGCCACTGCGCGGCGACGAGCACCGCACTCAAAGAGCAGCTCGCGACGCTGCCTGGGATCACCCTCCACACCCCGACGTCGTGGGAGCAGAGCTGCGGGTTGGTCACCTTCTCGTACGACGGCTGGAGCGGCGAGGAGCTGAGCCGGCGTCTGTGGGACGAGTACCGCATCATCCAGCGTCGCGTGCAGGTCCCGAGCGCCGTGCGCGTCTCCTGCGCCTACTTCACCACCGCCGAGGACATCACCCGGCTCCTGGCCGCGCTCCACGAGTTGCGCGCCTGACCAGTTCCGTTCCCCCTCTCCGCTTGTGGGAGAGGGGCCAGGGGGTGAGAGGTATCCCGCGCTACTCCGCCAGCAACTCCTTGAGCGCGTCGTCGATGAACTTCGTGTCGACCGGGTTGATCCCGCCGCCCGCGAAGTGGCCCCACGTCGACCGGATCGGTCGAAACTCGGCGTTGGGGATGCGCCGGGCTTCGTACTCGCCATCCTCGGGCGTGAAATAGAGATCCTTCTCGCCCGGCAAGATCATCGCGCGGGCCTTGATCGACGCGAGCGCGCGGTCGAAGTCACCGTTGTACATGGGGTTCGCCGAGATATCCCCATGCTGCCACGTCCAGGCCATCGCGAGCAGGTTGTTCGCGTCCTTCTTCAGGAAAAAGCCCTCCCAGAAGCCGACCAGGAAGTCTTCCAGCGAGGCGTAGCCCATCTCACGCCACGTTTCCTCGCGGTAGAACATCTGGGAAAGGCCCCAGCCGGCATAGACACGGCCTACTGCGCGCAGCCCGTTCCAGGGCTGTTCCGTGTACCACCCGTTCTTCCACGCCGCGTCGGTGCGGATGGCCGCCTTGACCGCTTCCAGGAACACATAGTTGTGCGGCCAGGTCTTGGCCGTGCCGCAGAAGGGCGCGATCCGCTCGACCATGTCGGGGAAGCTCGCCGCCCACTGGAACGTCTGCTGCGCGCCCATTGACCAGCCGGTGACGAGCGCCAGCCGGGTGATCCCGAAGCGCTCGGTGACCAGGCGGTGCTGGGCCTGGACGTTGTCGTAGACCGTCACGTTGGGGAACCGCGCGCAGTCGTACGGCGGGGGCGTGTTGCTCGGTGATGACGACAGCCCGTTGCCGAACATGTTGGGGATGATGATGAAGTAGCGGCTCGGGTCGAGCGCCATCCCCTCGCCGATCAGCCACAGGTTGTCGGTGTGCTGCCCGGAATACCAGGTGGGATAAAGGATCGCGTTGCTCTTGTCCGCGTTGAGCGTGCCGAAGGTGACATAGGCCAGGCGCGCGTCGGGAATTCGCATGCCGGACTGCAGGACGACATCGCCTAGCTCAAAGACCTCGTAGTCCATGAGAGCACCCCTTCCTGCGACGCTGGGACATGAAGATTGGGCACGAATGTCCCAGCGTCAGCAAGGCGGGTGCCGCGACGCGGTGCGTCAGCGGATGAGGTCCATCCAGGGCTGGCGCGGCCCGCGCTCGTAGCCGATGCGCAACGGGATGCGCGTGACGAGATCGTCGTCCAGGTACACCTCGAACCAGTAGACGCCGGTCTGGTCGATGTCGAGCGAGAGATCCGACACGATGGTCGCACGCTGGTCGCCGCCCCGCAGGGTGATCCGCTGGCTGACCGGCGGCAGCCGCTCGCCGTTCGGTTGCTCCGCGACCACGGTTACCGTTCGGTCACCGACGGCATCCCCGGAGACGAACACGACCACCAGGTTCGCGTCGAGGCGGAAGGGCGGCATCTGCTCGGGGGCGTTCGGATCGTCCGACCCGGCGACCAGATGCTCCAGGAGGTTGATCAAGCTGAACGAACCGTATTGATCTTGCTGCGCTCGCTGGCAGATCGCGGCCACCAGCAGATGCGGCCCGCGTCCTGTCTCCATCGCCACCGTTGGCCAACCTCCACCCGGCTCGCTCGCGACCCGGCGCTACTTCTCCACGATATCGACCGACTCGATGTAGATCGGCTCGACCGGAGCCGACTGCTCGCCCATCCGCGGGTTGTACGTCTTCTCCACGGCCGCGATCGCGTTCACAACATCCATCCCCTGGGTAACCTCGCCGAAGATGGTGTAGTCCTTGGGCAGGCGCCCGCGGAGGTCGGCCTGGACGATGAAGAACTGACTGCCGTTGGTGTTCGGCCCGTGGTTGGCCATGGCCACGGTGCCCGGCGTGTAGTCTCGGGTGAACAGCTCGTCCGCGAACTCGTAGCCGGGCCCGCCCGCGCCGGTGCCGGTGGGATCACCGGTCTGGATCATGAAGCCCTCGATCACCCGGTGGAACGTCACGCCGTTGTAGAAGCCCTCCCGGGCCAGGAAGACGAAGCTGTTGACCGTCTGGGGCGTCTCATTCTCGAACAGGTCGATGACGATGTCCCCCTTGCTCGTGTGCAGCGTGGCCTGGTAGTCCACGCCCTCCTTGAGCTGCATCGGCGGCGGAGACGACCACTGCTTGGGTCCGTTGGTAGCCATGTTCGATCCTTCCTCCGTCCCGGCTGTGGCGACCGGCGTCGCCGTGGGCTCCGGGGTGGGCGTCGCGGTCTGCCCACCGCAGGCCACCAGCACCAGAACGGCTAGCACGATTACGAAGAGTCGCCGCATCCTCGCTCTCAGTCCGATCCTTTCGCCGTACGACGGCGCACGATCACCAACCCGCGCCACAGCGAACGCGGGCGTGCCCGCGTGGGCACGCCCGCCATTCTACTCAACGGGAGCGAACGATCAGCCGACGCGCGGCCCGGCCTCGCGCACCTCGGCCGGGACGAGGCCCGCGATCGGCTCGAAGTTTTGCCGGAACATCTCGGCCAACCGCCGCGCCTGCTCGTCGTAGGCCTCGGGATCCTTCCAGGCGCTCCGCGGCTGCAAGATCTCGGACGGCACACCCGGGCACCGCTCCGGAACGAAAACCCCGAAGACCGGATCGGGTGTCGTCGGGACCGAGGCCAGCCCGCCGTCCAGCGCCGCGGCGATCATGGCGCGGGTGTAGGCGATCGGCATTCGATCGCTCACCCCCGCCGGTCCGCCAGACCAGCCGGTATTGACCAGCCACACGTTCGTCCCATGCTTGGTCACCAACTCGCCCAGCAGGTCGGCGTAGACCCGCGGAGGCAGGGTCAGGAACGGCGCGCCGAAGCAGGCGCTGAAGGTCGCCTGCGGTTCGGTCAGCCCGACCTCCGTCCCGGCGACCTTGGCGGTATACCCCGACAGGAAGTGGTACATCGCCTGCGCCGAGGTCAGCCGCGAGATCGGCGGCAGGACACCGAAGGCGTCGGCGGTCAGGAGGAAGATGTTGCGCGGGTGGTCGCCGGTACCGGTCTTGGTCGAGTTCGGGATGTGGCTGAGGGGGTAGGCTGCGCGGGTGTTCTCGGTGATGCTGTCGTCGTTGAGGTCGAGGCGGCGGGTCTCGGGGTTATAGACCACGTTCTCCAGCACGGTGCCGAAGCGCCTCGTCGTCTGGTAGATCTCCGGCTCCGACTCGGGCGAGAGTCGGATTACCTTGGCGTAGCAGCCGCCCTCGAAATTGAAGATGCCGTGGTCACTCCACCCGTGCTCGTCGTCGCCGATCAACTGGCGGTCCGGGTCGGTCGAGAGCGTCGTCTTCCCGGTGCCGGACAAGCCGAAGAAGAGCGCGGTGTCGCCGCCGCGGCCGACGTTGGCCGAGCAGTGCATCGAGAGGACGCCCTGCAGCGGCAGCAGGTAGTGCATCACACTGAAAATCGACTTCTTGATCTCACCGGCGTACTCGGTCCCGCCGATGAGCACCATGCGCTTGGCGAAGTTGATGATGATGAACGCATCGGAGCGCGTTCCATCCCGCTCAGGATCGGCATGAAAGTGCGGCGCCGAGATGACGGTGAAGTCCGGCTCCTCCAGGGGCGGAGCGTCGGTCGGCCGCTGGATGAACAGGTTGCGGACGAAGAGGCTGTGCCAGGCAAGCTCGGTGATGACGCGTACGCCGAGGCGGTACGCCGGGTCGGCACCGACGTAGCAGTCCTGCACGAAGAGTTCTTTGCCGCGCAGGTACTCAGTTACACGGCGGTGGAGCTGATCGAACTTGTCGGGGTCGAAAGGCTGATTGCCGTCCCACCAGATGTTCTGCTCCGAGGACGGCTCCCGGACGATGAACTTATCCTTTGGCGTGCGGCCGGTGAAGCGCCCGGTTCGGACCGCAAGGGGCCCAAGGTGGACGATGGCCCCTTCACCGCGTCGGATCGCGTGCTCGTAGAGAGCAGGCGTTACCGGGTTCCAGTGGATCGGCCCGGCTCCCACAATGCCGTGCCTCTCCAGGTTATGAGTCACCGCCTCACGCTCAGTCGTTTGCATAGGACCTCCCGCTGACTTTGCCGTCATCTCAGCGGCTGGCCGGCACCGGTACCACCGGGGGTGTCGGGGCGATTGCGAGGCACGGTTGTGGAACGGCCAACCGCCACAGCCGGTCCGCAGCATCTGTGCCGTGAGCCGCGCAACCTCCAACGATGCTACACCGGCTCACTCAAAGGTACAAGTCACCAGATCTTCACGCAGTTCGTCGCCGGGCCGCGCGACGGATTAGAGAATGAACATTGCGTCACCAAAGCTGTAGAACCGGTAACGCGTCCGCACCGCTTCCTCATAGGCGCGTAGAATCAGATCACGCCCGGCAAATGCGCTCACGAGGAGGAGTAACGTGGAGCGCGGCAGGTGGAAGTTGGTCACGAGGGCGTCCACCACCTGGAACCGATACCCCGGCACGATGAACAGGTCGGTCCAGTCGCTGAGGTCACCGTCGGAGTCGAGGTTCGGGGCAATCGACTCCAGCGTCCGGCACGCCGTGGTCCCGACCGCCACGACCCGCCGCCCGGCTTCGCGCGCCTCACGGATGGCCGCCAGGGTCGCGGCCGGCACGTGGTACCACTCCTGATGCATCCGGTGCTGGCGAGCGTCTTCGACCTTGACTGGCAGGAAGGTACCCAATCCCACGTGCAGTGTGATCGTCGCCCGACGGATACCTGCCGCCTCCAGCTCGGCCAGCAATCGCGGCGTGAAGTGCAGCCCGGCGGTCGGCGCCGCTGCGGAGCCGACCTCGGTCGCGAAGACGGTCTGGTAGCGCTCCGGGTCTTCAAGCCGGGCGCGGATGTAGGGCGGGAGGGGCATCTCCCCGAACTCGTCGAGCCGGGCCTCGACCTCCGACGGCAGCCGAACGGCCAGCAGGCCCTCACCCCGCCGCGCGACAATCTCCGCCGGTTCGGCGGCCTCGTGGCCTCCCTGGTCGCGCAGGTGAACGACCGTCCCCGGCCGCAGCCGCCGCGCCGGGCGGCCCATCGCCTCCCAGCATCCATCCTCCAGGCGCCGGAGCAGGAGCAGTTCGACCTGCCCGCCGGTCGGCCGCCGCCCGTGGAGCCGTGCGGGCATGACGCGGGTGTCGTTCACGATCAGCAGATCGCCCGGGCTGAGCAGGCTGGGGAGGTCCCGAAACTGGCGGTGGGTGATCGTCTCGCTCGCGCGGTCGACCACCATGAGCCGCGACGCATCGCGCGGCTCCACCGGGTGCTGCGCGATCAGCTCGGGCGGCAGGTCATAGTCGTAGTCCGCCATCCAGAGCGGGGCGGATGTTGGTTCGGGCTGCGGGGTCGTCATCAGCTCAGGAAGCGTCAGGATCGAAGAGCGCGGCCTGCTGCGGGCTCTCGGGCCGCTCAACGTACGGGATGTCCAGGTGCTCGTACGCGCGGCGTGTGGCGACGCGGCCGCGCGGCGTCCGCTGGAGGAATCCGAGCTGGATCAGGTAGGGCTCGTAGACATCCTCGATCGTATCGGCCTCCTCACTGGTCGCCGCCGCCAGCGTCTCGACGCCGACCGGCCCGCCGTCGAACTTCTCGACAATCGTGCGGAGGATAACCCGGTCCACGTCGTCCAGCCCGAGATGGTCGACCTCCAGCATCTCCAGCGCCGCCCGGGCCACGTCCGCGGTGATGACCCCGTCGGCCCGCACCTGCGCGTAGTCGCGCACCCGTCGCAGCAACCGGTTGGCGATGCGCGGCGTTCCGCGCGCCCGCGATGCGATCTCCCGCGCGCCGTCCTCGTCGATCGCGACACCGAGGATGCGCGCCGCGCGCGTCACGATCTGCTGCATCGCCTCCAGGCTGTAGAACTCGAGGCGGTAGGTGGAACCGAAGCGGTCTCGCAGCGGCGAGGTGAGCAGCGCCAAGCGGGTCGTCGCGCCGACCAGCGTGAAGGGCGGCAGGTTGAGCCGCATCGAGCGGGCGGCCGGCCCCTTCCCGAGCACGATGTCGACCGCGAAGTCCTCCATCGCCGGGTAGAGCACTTCTTCCACCACCCGGTTGAGCCGGTGGATCTCGTCGATGAAGAGGACGTCGCCGGGCTTGAGGTTCGTCAGGATCGACACGAGATCGCCCGCGCGCTCGATCGCCGGCCCGGAGGTGATCCGCAGGTTCACGCCCATCTCGGCCGCGACGATCGACGCCAGCGTGGTCTTGCCCAGCCCCGGCGGGCCGTAGAGCAGCAGATGATCGAGGGACTCTCCACGCGCCTGCGCGGCCTGGATCGAGATCAGGAGCCCTTCCTTGACCTTGTCCTGCCCGATGTACTCGGACAGCCGCCGTGGCCGTAGGCTCGCTTCCAGGGGTTCGTCCTCGTCTCGGACCTTTCCCGACACCACGCGCGTGCTCATCGTCGCCCCTCGTGTGTCCATCGGCACCGCTGCCGGGAAGTATATCACGCCTTCCCGAACATCTGTGCTAGTTCTCGACCGACCGCGGCGGACGCTACGCCTTCGGTCCACCCTCCGGCAGCTCAGCCTCGTCGATCAGCATGATGGGGATGCCGTCCTCGATACGATAGCGCCGCCCGCAGGTGTCGCACACCAGACGATCACCTTCGAGGCGCACCGCCGTCTTGCACGCCGGGCAGGCCAGGATCTCCAGCAGGTCATCGCTGATTGGCTTTGCTCCGCTCGCCTCCATGGCTCCCGTCCTTTCCGCCCTCCGGCTCCGTCCCGGTCGAATCCATCTTACCAGGGGCCAACCCGATCTCCGCCATCGACCTGGCCACCGACGCGACGAGCCGGGCATCCGCCCCGACCCCCAGGTCCACCAGCGCCTGTGCCACCGCGCCCGCCAGGGGATCGGTCCTCGCCGGAGGCTCGGCCGCAGGCAGGTCGATCTGCTCCGTCTCCATGCCCCCGGGCGGGATCGGCACCGGCCTGCCGATCGCCGCTTCGATCGCGGCCGCGTACCCGCGCGCGGCAGCCGCTAGGCTGTGCTCCTGGGCGACGAATTCCCGAGCCAGACGCCCTACCCGCTCCCGCAGATCCGGCCGCTCCGCCAGGGATCGCAGCAACGCGAAGACCGTCTCCTCCTCCAGCACGTCCGGCGGAACTTTGACCACCGCGCCATCGGGGATCTCTGCGAACGACCCGCCGTCGGTCACGAGCACCGGCCGACCGGCGCCCATGGTGCGCAGCAGGCTGGCTGAGGTCTCGCCCGCGGTCGGCCAGCGGAGGTTGACGCAGACATCAGCAGCGGCGACGATCAGCCGCGCCGTCGCATCGTCCACGTACCCCAGGTGATCCGACGCCTGCTCCAACCCGAACATGCCAATCAGCCGCTCCAGCGGCACCATGTGCGACACGTTGCCAGCCAGCACCAGCCGCGCCGGTACGAATTCCCGCAGACGCCGGACGGCCTGCATCACCACATCGAGCCGCTTGTACGGGTTAATGAAGGTCACCGAGGCGACGACGAACTGGTCCTCCGGCAACGACAGCCGCCTCCGTGCCTCCTCACGTGGGATCTCCGGCGGGAGCGGCACGCCCATCGGGATGCGCAGCACCTGCGCATCCGGGCACCAGCCGAGCACCTGCTGCCGGCTGTACTCGCTGTGCACCGCGACCACCCGCGACGCCTCGATCAACTCCTCCGATAGCGGGAACTGGAACAGCGCCGAGGGCATCTGCCCCCGCAGCACCCGCGTCGCGGCCTCCCACCCGGCGCGGCCGTAGCGCCGCTCCATCTCCGCCCGGTAGCGCGGCGCCCCCCGGCCACGCAGGAGCATCCCGACCCGCAGGTGGTGAAGCACCGTGTCGTGCAGGACCAGCACGCCCGGGACCTCGCGCGCGAGGTCGTACATGTAGGCGTGGTAGGGGTTGTTCCCCATCTGGTAGATGACGGCGTCGTACGGCCGCGACCGGTGCGCCGCGCGGAATTCGCGCGCCATCCGGACCCGCAGGGTGTCCGACTCCCGGAGGTGCGTCGGGCGGTAGCCGTCGACGTACACGTCGATCTGCCAGGCGCGCGCCAGCACCGGCAGCAGGTCTTCGCTGTACTGCGAAATGCCCGACTCGACCGGTCGGAGCGGGGTGAACCAGGCAAGGCGCAGCGCGGAATCAGCCATGTCCCAGGAGCCTCGCCACCACGCGGTCCCAGCGGAGCCCCGCCACCCGCTCCCGGCCCGCCGCGCCGAGCCGCCGCGCCAGCGCCTCGTCCGCCATCAGTCGAGACAACGCCGGCGCGATCGCGCATGGCTCCGCTTTGACGCTCACCAGCCCGGTCACGCCGTCCTCGACGAACTCCAGCACACCGCCCGCGTCCGCCACCGTCACCACCGGCTTGCCGGCCGTCAGCGCCTCAACCGCCGCCAGACCGAAGTCCTCGTCCACCGGGCTGTAGAAGACCGCCCGCGCCTCGTTGTACAGCCGGACCAGCTCCGCGTCGCTCACGCGTCCGGTGAACCTGACCCGCTCGCTCAGCCCGAGGCTCGCAGCACGTTCCCTGAGCGACCCGGCCTCCGGACCATCCCCGGCGATTACCGCGCGAAAGTCCCCGCCCGCCTCCGCCATCGCCTCCAGCAGCAACTCGACCCGCTTGGCCCGGTCCAGCCGCGAAACGCTGAGGATGTAGTCGCCATACGCAACCGGCTCCAGACCCTCAAGGCGAATCGGCACGTGGAGCGGCTCCGCCTCCAGCCCGACCGAGCGCTTCAGGCGTGCGGCGACGTTCCCCGAAATCGCGAAGCGGGCCACGCACTCCCCCAGCCCCCGTCGGTCGATCTCGGCGATCCGGCGCCGTATCGCGACATCCTCGGCGCTGTTCGTGAAATCGCTGAGCGGGGTGCCGAACCAGTCGTACGCCTGCCGGTGCTGGTGGACGACCCAGGCGATCTTGCGCGGGTGCCGCACCGCCCAAGTCGGGAACTTGGTGCAGATCACCGCGTCCACCGGCATACCGTTCGCTTCGGTGAGGTCCAACAGTCGCCAGGCCAGCGCCGACTTGAGGATCTCCTCCTTGGGGTACCACTTGAAAGGAAGCGCCACGACATCCACCCGATGCCCGGCTGCGATCAGGGCCTCGCGGAGACCGTCGACCAGCACCTCCGCCCCTCCGCGGACGAACGGCACCTGTGTGGCACAGATGATCACGTTCATCGCTCGCGCGGCTCCTCGCCCTCACGCGCTTCCAGCCGTCGCAGGAGCTCCTGCTGGCGGGCGTCGAGCGTGGAGAGCGCCCGGACCACGGCGTCGTTGAAGGCGTTCTGCTGCTCCACGATGGGGTTGATGTACCAGCGCAGGCACAGCCGCATAGCCCGCTTCGCCAGCGCGATCCAGCGGCCCACGATCGGCGTCTCCCAGGTCACGGGCAGGTGCGCCGAGATCCGCGCCAGATCGGCCGCCTCGGTCACGGGCGACCCCTTCCCCAACGGCGGGACGTCGGCGGCACTCAGGTAACCCGAACGTCGTCGCACCTCGCTGCGGATCGCCTCGATGGCCGCAGCCACCTCGTCGACCTCTTCGCGCGTTACATCGGGCGTCGTCATCTCCCCTCCCCGCTCCTGGCCGCGACCGGCTCGGCCGTCGTGCCCAGCACCCGCGCGTACACCTCCCGGATGCGCTGATACCACGCGGCCTCGTCGACCACCTTCTCCCGGCCCGCCGCGCCGAGCCGCGCCGCCAGGGCCGGGTCGGCCGTCAGCGACCGAATCGCATCCGCCAGCGCGGCCACATCCCCGAAGGGTACCAGCAGACCATCCCGCTCGTGGGCCACGACCGCCGGAATGGCCCCCGCCCGCGCGCCGATCACCGGCTTCCCATTGGCCCACGCCTCCAGGAACACGATCCCGAAGGATTCGGTCCGGGACGGCAGCGCCACCACATCCGCCGCAGCCAGCAGGTCGCGCTTGTCCTCATCTGAGACGAACCCCAACACGTGCAGGTTGCGGCGCGCCGCCGCGGGCAACTCCGCGACGAACCGTTCGAACTCGCTCATGACCGGACCGGCGAACACGACCGCCACCGGCCAGCCCGCGCGGTCCAGCGACCCCGCCGCCTCGGCCAGGTGGAACGATCCCTTGTCGAACGCCGCGGCCCCCAGCGCCAGCACCATGGGACAGTCGATGCCCAGCCGCTGCCGCGCCCGGGCCGCGTCCCCTCCGGTCACCGCCGCCACGTCCAGCCCAGCCCCGACGACGTGGACACGGTCCGACGCGACGCCACGGCCGATGAGATAGTCGGCCTCAATCGTGGTCAGCGCCATCACGCCGTCCGCCCGACGCAGCAACGCCATCTGGTGCGGCATCGTGTAGTACCGCCGGACCCGTGACGAAGGCCCCTCCCCCAGGTGCACGAACGGCGTCACCAGATGCGGCGCATCGACCGTCCTCGCCAGCCGCTCCGCACCCGCGATCATCGACTCGAAGGCGACGTTCGCCGAGTGCACCACATCCGGTCGCCAGGACCAATCAGGCAGCCACTCCGACACCGGCGGCAGCCACGGCCCGAACCGACCCGCCGCGTGGAGGAGCCGCACCTGTCCCGGGAACCGCCAGCGCGCCGACTCGGCCATCAGCCGCCGGATCGCGCGGTGGGTAAGCCGCGGCACCGGGAGATGCCGCAACGGCAGGCGCCGAATCCGCACGCCGGCGTGGCAGTCCTCCACCTCCTCGACGCGTCGCTTCGTAGGATCCCAGAAATACTCCAGATCCCACGCGTCGGTCGTCAGAACCTGAACCTTGGCGCCGTCCGCGGCGAAACGCTCCGAGAATGCCTGGAAATACCGCTCGGAGCCGCCCTGGAATGGGTAGTAGCGTTGGATCACGTGCAGGAGACGCATCGACGACCGACCTACGACGCCCGGTCGAGGGCATCGAGTTGCTCCTTGGCCCGCTGCGCGTAGACCGATTCGGGCGCCACCTCGATCACGCGCTCATACTGCGCGCGGGCATCGCTCTCGCGCGGCGGGTCGCTCTCCTGGTAGAGCTGGCCGAGGAAGAAGATCGGCTCCGGGTTCGTCGGCGCCAGTTCGATCGCCTTTTTGAACTGGATCTCCGCGTCGAGGCGATACCCTCCCTGCATGAGCGTCCGACCGAAGGCCACCCGCAGCCCCACGTCGTCGGGCCGGGCCTGGACCGCCTTCTCATACCACTGAACCGCCTCCGACGCCCGGCCGGTGTTGGCCAGCAAGTCCGCCAGGACCAGCATCGCGTTCACGTCGTCGGGATTCTCCTGGAGGCGAGCCCGCATCTCCGCCTCCTGCGACCCGGGCGTCACGGCGATCTGTGGCTGGAGAAACACGTCGTCGGAGCCGCGCGAGGAAAACAGATCCAGCAGCACCACCTCGATCAGGCCGATGACCAGCACGGCACTGACCACGACCGCAAGGATCACGAAGAGGCGGGAATGGCGGCGGCGTGGCGCGGGAGCGTACTCCCCTCGATCGTCGACCGGATGTCGGCCTCGATTACGTGTCCGTGAGGTCATCGATGCCCTGCCTCCATCTGCCCGGCACCCGCGGCCGGCCCGCTCCCGCTCATCGTTCCGCGGTTCGCCCGTAAGAATACGAACCCGCGCCACACGCCGCCAGCGGTCGCGCGCCTCCCCCGCATGGCCCCGACTTGAAGCCTTTCCGTGTCATGTGCTATCCTAATACACGCCGCGAGGCACTCCGCCCACGCGGCAACAAGCGGAATATGCGCCCGTAGCTCAGTGGATAGAGCGTTTGGTTGCGGACCAAAAGGTCGGGGGTTCAAGTCCCTCCGGGCGTACCGCCCCGAAGTGCAGGGCCACACCAGCGCCCTGCACTCCTTGCGTTCGGGGCTTGACATGGAGAGGTGTCCGAGTGGTTGAAGGTGCCGCTCTCGAAAAGCGGTAGGGTGAATAGCCCTCGTGGGTTCGAATCCCACCCTCTCCGCCTCAAGGAAGGGTCGCATAGTCTGGCCGAGTGCGCGCGACTGGAAATCGCGTAGGCGTGATGAGCGCCTCGAGGGTTCGAATCCCTCCCCTTCCGCCAGAAAACCGCTTGTAGACGCGAAACTCGGGGGTCATTACACGGGGATGAGTTCCCGTCGATGACCCCTGATTTGTCTCCTCTCTGGTCCCCTGTTTGGCTACACCTGGCTACATCGTCTCACGCTCATGACCTCCCTTGTGGAAGGGGGCGTTTCTCACCTTCCCCATGCCCCCCTCTCGGCGCGTCCATCCCACTGAGTCAGGCTCAACGGACCGTAACCCCGTTCTGAGGGTGTTGACACACGGCTCTCTGGGGGCACAGGCCGTGCTCGCCAAGGTCGTATCCATTGGCTCAGCGGAGCCAGAGCAGCGGATTCTTGGAAGTCCGGCCGGACTTGTTCGTACACGGACCGGTGGCCAGCACCGGGGCGCGACCTGTCACGGCGCGACCCCAGGCCGGTGCGCCGTTCCTTCGACCTGCCCGATGTCCACGGCCGGGAGACAACCCAACCATGGGACCACGCCTCCGTTTCGTTGCGGTCATCATCCTCGTGGCGGTCCTACTCCGACCGGGGCCGAGCGCCAAGGCGGCGGTCGGAATCCCCTTCGGCGCCGACCTGATCGCACCCGGTTCCAACCGATGGGACGACGTTGAACGCGACCTCTTTCGGCGGATGCGCGGGAACATCGCGCGGTTTCGGATCCCGGTAGGATTCGGCGGCTCCCCAGAGCAGATCGAGGAGCTCATCGACGACGGAGCGCGCACCGTGATCCTGACGACCGAGGACTGCGACTTCGCGCCGGATCGCACGCGGGCCGACCTCGTCGGACGCGGGTTCTACAGTGTCGTCGAGCGGCACCCCGAGGTGCAGTTCTTCATCGAGGTCAGCAACGAGACGAACATCTGCGGGATGGACCCGTACCGCGCGCGGGACTGGATGCTAGAAACGCGCGAGGCGCTGCGCGATCTCGATCGGCCGAACTTCGGCTGGATGGCCTCGATGCCGACAGCGCTGCGCGACGCCGAGATCATCCTGTCACGCCAGGGCGACGGCGCCGTCGGGGGTGTCTACGACGCCATCGCGGTGCACCAGTACGGTGACTACAACGTCTGGCCGATCGAGGATCACTACGAGTGGCAGGAGGTCACCAACCTGGTGCTCACCCAGACGTCGTTGCCGGTGTACGTCACCGAGATCGGGATCAACGATCCGGCGACACCTAAGGACGAGAAAGCCCGCCGCATCCTCGACGCCGTAGCGCAGATGCCGGACCGAATCAAGGGGGTGATGGTGTTCGCCATCTCCGACCCGCAAGACAACCGATGGCCACAGTACTTCATCGACGGCGCCATGGCGGACGCGTTCGCCGCCCGCCCCGATGTTCCGGCAGACGGCTCCAAGCGGCCCTTGCCTGAACTCAGGGGCTCGCCACCCGTTCAACGCTCTCCGAGAAGGCCAGGAAGCCGTGGGGGGCGCCGGGTTGGTGGCACGGCGGAGGCAGCGGAGGAGGAACGCACGTCCAGCCGGCGACGCTCTCAGCGGGAGCGAGCACGCAACTAACCTCAGCGCCGGTTGAGCGCCTGAAGCGCCTGATCGACGAAGAGCCTGTGCCTCGTCCGCATCGTCTGCTCGGTCTGCGGGTCCAGGCCCCACTCCGACAGCTTACCGGCGGGACGGAGGGCCGCGACGAGATCCCAGTACGGCAGGTGGGACACGTCGATGTGGGGCATCAACTCCCGGTATCGCCGGGTGAAGGCGTGCATCGCGTCGGGGCCGTACGCCCACAGGATCTCCAGCCGTGCATTGCCGAGGTCGGCCAGCGGATCGCCGAGCGCGGCATCTTCCCAGTCCACCACGGCTACGAGCCGGCCATCGCGCCACAGCGTGTTGCCGGGCCAGTAGTCCCCGTGTAGGAGCACCGGTCGGTTCCGCCGCGGCAGGGGCCAGATGGGTTCCAGCACTTCACGGATCCTCGGTTCGTCCAGGGAGTCATCGAGCGTGGCCGGCCGTAGTGTGAGCACCTCGGCGTAGACCACCTCCTGACGGGGAAGGAATGAGAGATCGGCCGCCGCGAGGTCCACGGAGTGGATCTTGGCGAGCGTTTCAGCCAGTTGCGGGAGACCGCGGTCCAGATCCGACGAGGTCAGCCCGTTCTGCCCATCGACATACGCGATGACGATGAGCGGCGTTCCCAGGATCGCGCCGGTCCGGTCGAGGTAGTGGGGTTCGGGCGCAGGCACGCCTGCCGCTCGCACAACCTGGAGGACGCGGAACTCGTGGGCCGCCACATCGGGGTTGCGTTGGAGATCCCGGTCGCCGTACTCCCGCACGACGAGGCGATGGTGACGCCCGTCCGGGTAGCGCACCCCTACTACCGTCACGCGCGAGGACACGCCACCCGGCAGCGCCGCCACGTCACACAGCGTGGCGCCCGGCGCGGCGCGCTCCACCAAGCGGGAATAGCGATCGCGTTCGCCCCCATGACGCATGGCGCAAGCATATCGTAAAATCCCTAACGGCGGCCGGCACGCTCGGGTTCTGCTGACCGCGCACGGGACCACCCTGATCCGTGCCCACCCGAGGCCCGACCGGGCCAGATGGCCTCGTCCGTGCGTTCCACGCGTTATGTCGATCCCAGGTCGGCTCCGGCCGCATCTCGGCTGCCACTGTTGACGGCCGTGCAGCGAGCCTCCGTGCGTCCGTCTGACGAGCACGACACCCAGGTGTAGCGGGTGTCCCGCGACTGGTTCGAGCGTACCCGGCAGAGGTTAGCCGCAGGTGCTGGAGGTGACGATGCCCGAGGAGTTTCGCGTGCTGGCGCCCCTCGTCGTCGCCGCGCTCGGGACGGCCGCGGTCGCTGTTCTTGGCGCTGTCCGCCCGAGGCTCGCGCCGCCCCTCGCGGTGGCGACCGCAGCCCTGGCGCTGTCGGCCACGCTCCTGATGCCCGCCGGAGGGCAGGTCGACCTCCCCTGGGCACCGACCTGGGGCCTCCGCCTCACCTTCGCGGCCGACGGCCTGGCCCGACTCTACGCCCTGCTGGCAACCGGGGTGGGTCTTGCCGTGCTGACCTATGCGGCAGGTTACATGCCCCTGCATGCGGCCCACGAGGGTTACCCGCTGTCCCGTACCGTCCGGCTCTACAGCCTCATCCTTCTCTTCATGACCGCCATGCTGGGCCTCGTCCTGGCCCAGGATCTCATCGTCTTGATCATCTTCTGGGATCTGACTGCCATCACGTCGTACTACCTGATCGGATACGAGCGGGAACAGGAAGCCTCGCGACGGGCCGCGTTGACGGCGCTGCTGGTGACCGGGATCAGCGCGATCCTGCTCATTCTGGCCGGGGTGCTGCTCTACACGCGCTTCGGCACCGCGCAGCTCCCGGACATCCTGGCGCAAGTCCAGGCAGGGCCGTTCGTGACCGCGACCGGTGCGCTGATCGCCGTCGCAGCGCTCGCGAAGAGCGCCCAGGTTCCACTCCACTTCTGGCTCCCGCAGGCGATGGTCGCGCCGACGCCCGTCTCGGCCTACCTCCACTCGGCGGCCATGGTCGCGGCGGGCGTCTTCCTGCTCGGCCGGGTCCACCCCCTCCTGGCCCTGAGCCCCGGCCTGCAGAACGTGCTCCTGGCCGGTGGCTTCGCCTCGATGGCGATCGGTGGCGTGCTGGCGCTGGCGCAGCGGGAAATCAAACGGTTGCTGGCCTACTCGACCATCGCGCAGTACGGGTACGTAGTGGTGATGCTGAGCCTCGGCGCGGTGGAAGGGGCGGCCTACTATATCCTCGCCCATGCCCTTATCAAGAGCGCACTCTTTATGAGCGCCGGCGCTGTGACCGAGGCGACCGGGGAGACGGATCTCGACCGGCTCGGCGGCCTCGCACGGCCGCTCCCGCTGCTGGCCGTCGGGAGTGGACTGGCCGCAGCCGGGCTGGCCGCCCTGCCGCTCACGATGGGGTTCTTCAAGGATGAAGTCTTCTTCGCCGCGGCCGCGGAGCGCGGCGGACTGGTGTCCGTACTGGCCGTCGCGGGCGCGGTCCTGAGCTTTGCCTATACCTGGCGCTTCTGGGGCGGGATCTTCACCGGTCGGCTCCGGAGCCAGGTGCAGCGGATCCCCGCGACGCTCACGCTGCCGGTGCTCGTGCTCGGACTCCTGGTCATGCTGGGAGGGATCGTGCCGGATCCGGCAGCGAGCCTCGCCGCGGCAGCCGGGGAATCCATGGCCGAGCGAGCCACGCCGTTGGAGCTTGCCTATCACCTGGATCTGCACGCACCCACGTTGATGGCCGTCATCACCTGGGTGCTCGGGATCGTGGCAGTGCTCACCGCGCCTCGCTGGACGGCCGCTCCCCGAGTCGTAGCGCGCATCGGGGAACGGTACGGTCCTGACCGCGGCATGTTCATGGGGCTCGTCAGGCTGACGACGTTCTCGCGCCGGTCGCGCGCGTTCCTTGAGGTGCGCAACCTCCAGTGGCGGATCGCCACCGTTCTCGTCGCGGCCGCGCTGGTGGTTGGTGCCACCATCGTCCTCGCGCCGCCCTGGCCGACCTTCCGCGTCGGGCGACTCCCGACGAGCGACTGGCCGCTCTTCCTCTTCCTGCTGCTCGCGGCACTGTCCGCCCTCGTCGCGACGCGCAGCGCCGGTCGCCTGATCCTGGTCCTCGCCCTCTCCGCGGTGGGCTATTCGCTCGCGGCGGTCTTCACCTTCATCGGCGCACCGGACGTGGCGCTGGTAGCCCTGCTGATCGAGACGATGATGACGCTGTTGCTGCTGGCCGTGCTCGGGCTCCTCCCAATCGGGTTGGCCCGTGCTCCGGCCGAGCACGAGCCACACCCTGGGCGACGCCGCGCGGTGGGCTTCATCACCACCGCCTTCGTCTTCGTCATCTGCTGGGGTGTGCTGTCGTGGCCCGCACCCGACGCGGTCATGGCCCGCGCGCACCTGGAGCTGGCCCCGGCCGCGCACGCCGCGGACGTCGTCACCGCCATCCTCGCCGATTTTCGTGGGCTCGACACCCTCGGTGAGATCACCGTCATCGCCATCGCGCTCCTCGGCGCGGTGACCTTCTTCGTCTCGAGGAGATCGGCATGAGCATGAGCACCATCCTGACTCGCACCATCACCCGGTTGATCTTCCTCCCGACGCTCGTGACCGCGGTCGCCGTCCTGGTCAAGGGATACGCGGGCGCGGGCGACGGATTCAGCGCCGGGGTCATCGCGGGCACCGGGGTCGTCATCCAGTTCCTCGCCTTCGGCCCGCGCGAGCTGGTGGCGCGCTACCCGAGCCTGCGGCGGGCACCGCTCCTCGCCTGGAGCGGGCTCCTGCTCGGACTGGTCACTGCCTTCGCGCCGGTCATCTGGGGCGACCCGATCATGACCCTGTATCCACGACCGGGGGAAGACGTGCCGCACCTCGGCTTGCTTGCGTTCCACACCGCCGTCTTGTTCGACGCCGCGGTCTTCTTGCTCGTCTTTGGGTTCATCGTCTCGGTACTCGGGACCATCGGGAATCGCTATGGGAGCGAGGGAGCAGACTCGTGATTCTAGCTCTGGCGCTGGTGATATCCGTTCTCTTCGGCTGCGGTGCGTTCCTGCTGCTGAAGCGCGACCTGATCCGCATGGCAGGCGGCATCATTCTGATCTCGAACGCCGCGAACCTCTTCATCGTGTCGGCCGGGCTCAGCCGCGGCCGCGAGCCGATCTATCCGCTGCCTGCCGGTGAGCGGATCAGCGACCCGGTGGTGCAGGCACTGGTGCTCACCGCGATCGTGATCGGGTTCGGCACGGTGGCCGTTCTCCTGGGGATGATCTACCGGACATACACCGCGCGGCTCGCGAAGGCGGTGGATGAAGGCGATGAAACTGGGCGGACGCCGATGTCGATGCCGCCGGAAGACAGGGTGGCCGACTGATGCTGCTTCTCCTGCCACTGGCGATCACCTGGTTCGGGGCAGTGGCCCTGGCGCCGTTCGATGGCCGCCGGCGCGCCGTCGGCGTGGTGGCGGTGGGCGTCATGGTCGCCGCCTTCGTCGCGCTCGTCCGGTTGGGGATCACGGTGTGGACCTCGGGACCCGTCGAGATGGTCGCGGGTGACTGGCCGGCCGGGATCGGGATCCGCCTCCGCGCCGATGGGTTGGGAATCGCGTTCGCGCTGATCTCGCTCGGCGTGTTGCTGGCGGCGCTGGCCTATGAGGTCCTCGGTGGCGTCCACGAGCGGTCGCTCCCGAGCCTGGTTCTGTTCATGAGCACCGGCCTGACCGGCGTCTTCCTGACCGCGGACATCTTCAACTTCTACGTCTTCTTCGAGATCGCCATGACCGCGTCCTTCGTCCTCGCCACCTACGGCAAGCAAGTAGGGCACCTTCGGGCAGCGCTGACGTTCATGGTGGTCAACCTGCTCGGTTCCGTCGTCTTCCTGGCCGGGGTCGCGTCCCTCTACCACGTCACCGGCACGCTGGACATGGACGGCGTGGCCGAGCGGGTCAACGGGGCGCCGACCGCGTCGGTGCTGCTGATCGCTGTCCTCATCTTCGTGGCGTTCGGCCTGAAGCTGGGGCTGTTCCCGTTCCACTCCTGGGTGCCCCTCGTCTACCGCGACACCTGGCCCGCCGTGGCTGCCATGCTGAGCGCGGCCCTGGCGAACATCGGCAGCTACGGCCTGCTGCGCTTCGGTGCCGGCCTCATGCCGCGCGAGTTGAGCCTCACCGCGAGTGGGTTGATCGTGATCGGCAGCCTGGGCATCCTCTACGGCGCCATCCAGGCGGTCAGCCCACGGACCGCCGGCGAGGTCATCGCCTGGTCGTCGATCGGGCAGGTCGGCTATATCCTGGTCGCGCTCGGGATCGGCGGGCCGGTGGGGCTGACGGCCGCCGTCCTGTACTCGATCATCAACTCGCTCAACAAGCTCGTCCTCTTCCTCGCGGTCGGACTGCGCGGCTGGCTGGTGGGAACCGCGTTCGCCCTCGCTGCTTTCAGCGTGGCCGGGGTGCCGCCCTCCGCCGGGTTCTTCGGCAAGGTCGCTATCTTCCGCGCCGGCGCGGATGCGGACCGCGTCCCGCTGCTCGTGCTCGTCGTCGTCGGCGGCGCGCTGTCGCTCATCTACCTGTTCCGCATCTACCAGCGCGACTACTGGGCGCGCAATCATGCCGCGCCGCCCAGCCCACTCGGCGCTCGGGTCTTGGTCCTGGTTCTGGCTTGCGGGATCGTCTTTATCGGCCTGTGGCCGGAGCCGCTACTGGCCCTCAGTGCCAACGCGGCCGCAGCACTGACGGGCGGTGGGTCATGAGCGTGTTCATCCTGCGCCTCGTGTTGCTGTGCGGGATCTACCTGCTCGCGTTGGGCCGCGTGAGCCTGGGCGACGTGGTCGTCGGGCTGATCATCTCGGCCACGCTGCTGCTGTTGCTCGACCACCGGGGCGAGCCGGTGCAGGATCCGCCTCTCCGCCGGCGGCTGGTCGCCTTCGTTCCGTTCTTCCTGGCTGCCTTCTGGGACATCGTCCTCCGGACCTGGGAGGTCGCGATGATCGTCCTCGGGCGCCGCCCCGCCGCGCCCGACTATCTGGAAGTGCCCATTGGCCCCCGCACGCGGATCGGGGTCGCCGTCACGGGGTTGCTGGTCACCCTGGCGCCGGGCTCGGTGCTGGTCGACGTCGACTGGGAGCGGGGCACGATGCTGTTCCACGTGTTCGACGCATCCGACCCGGATGCCTTCCGCTCGTCCGTCACACGGTTCTACGAGCGCTACCAACGCTGGGTCTTCCCGTGACGCCGGGGATCAGGAGAGAGGGACTGCCATGCATGTGATGGTTTTCTACATCGCGACGCTGTGGCTGGCGCTGCTCATCGCCGTGGGCGTCGCCCTCACGCTGCGTGCCCGAACGATCCTGCTCCGCGTCCTGGGGTTAGAGATCGTCACCACGATGCTGGTGGGCCTGCTCGCCCTCTTCGCCGGTGGCCGCGATTCACCGCACTACCTTGACGCGGCGCTGGTCCTGGCGCTACTCGCGTTCGTCGGCACGCTGGCGGCGGCACGCTTCGACGCGGAGGGACGGATCTTCTGATGCTCGAGGCGGTGGTTCCCTGGGTGGCTGACGCTCTCGTGCTGCTCGGCCTGCTCATCCTCACGCTCGCCGTCTGGGGCGTGTTGCGGATGGATAATGTCTATGCCAGCCTCCACGCTGCCAGCAAGACGACCGCACTCGGGCTCGGCCCGCTGCTGATTGCCGCCGGGCTCGAGAACGGGACGATCCTGCTGCGCGGTCTGCTGGTGTTGGGGTTTCTTCTCCTGACGGCCCCAGTCGCCGCCGCAGCCATCGCCCGCGCCTACTGGCGAAAGTACGACCAAACGACCCGGCCGAGCAATAGGCAGCCCGAAGCGAGCGTCGATGCGTCAGCCACCGCCGACCAGCATGTCGCAAGTCCCGACTAGCCGAACCGGGTGCGCCGCGGGCGCCGCGGCACACCCGGCGTGTCGAGCCGCGAGCCGCGCCTACTCCCCCTCGCCGCGGAGATGCGGCGTGTAGGTGATGCCGACCAGGAGCCCCTCCGGCCCGAGGAGCCGCGTCACCCGCTGGCCCCACGGCTCGAGCCGATCCGCGACCAGTAGCTCGTACCCGCGCTCCACCAGTTCATCCGTCGCTGCAGCCACATCCTCAACGTCGAACTCGATCCACCCCCGAGGCACCGGGAAGTCCGCCGGCCAGTCATCCTTGCCGAAGCACGACTGCGCCGCGGCCTGGAGCGGCCAGACGGCGAAGTGCTTCACCCCCTCGACCGCATCGCTGGCCAGGTACGACGCGTCCCCCGTAAGCGGCAGGCCCAGGGTCTCGCCATAGAACGCGCGCGCCGCTTCCATGTCGGGCGCGATCGGCCCGAATCCCGCTACGAAGAGCACCTTCACGGACGCCACCTCTCAGTACCCTGCAGGGCCGATGCGGAACGTGATGTGAGCATCCTAAGGCACCTGTCAAGCCCTCCCCGACGGGTACCACTCCGCGCCGCGAGGCGCGACGGCGTGCAGACACCGTGGTAGACTGACCATCAATCTCCATCCGCATGAGAAGAGAATCGGAAGGAGCAACTCCATGGCCATCTTGAGCATGAATCCGCTCATTTTCCTGGTGGATATCGCCGTGGTAGGCTTCGTCGCCGCTGCCGTGGTGCTCGGCATGCGCGCGCTCAGACGCTAGCCGCATCGCAATCCCCCGGCTCCACTCCCCCAATCCCGGTCCGCGATTGAAGCCGGGCTCTGCCCAGTGGTGGTGTCCTCAGAGTTACCAGCCTGAACCAAATTAATAGCTTGACACAATCATCGTCCTGCCTCACACTAGTTCCACGTGTGTCCTCCCACTTTGCCCGCACCGCGGTCGGCCCGCGCCTGTGCGAGCCGGACCGGGTGCCACCCCCCTTAAGGAGGGACTTCCATGGCCAGCGCCGACCACTCGTCCCACGAGCATCATGGGCCTGGCTACGCCTCGCCGGCGGACGCGATGAAGGCTGAGCCGGAGAAGGAGCTCTACACCACTGCCCTCTACGGGGGCACCGGCGTCGAGCAACCCGACTACCTGGCGACGATCGACGTTGACCAGAACTCGCGCACCTACTCGCAGGTTATCCATCGCACGGACATGCCCAGTGTCGGCGATGAGTTGCACCACTTCGGCTGGAATGCGTGCAGCTCGTGCCATGCCGACCCCGGTGCGAGCCGACGCTTCATGATCGCCCCGGGAACCCTCTCGACCCGCATCAATATCCTCGATGCGAGCGACCCGCGTGCGCCGAAAGTGCACAAGGTCATCGACGGAGAGGAGATCAAGGAGCGCGTCAACCTCTCCGCGCCGCACACGGTCCACTGCCTGGCGGACGGCACGATCATGCTCTCGATGCTCGGCGACCGCGACGGCAACGGGCCGGGCGGGTTCCTCCTGCTCGACCAGGACTTCAACATCACCGGACGCTGGGAGCATGACAACGGCGCGATGCGCTTCAACTACGACTACTGGTACCAGCCACGTCACAACGTGATGGTCAGCAGTGAGTGGGGCGCGCCGAACACGTTCCTACCCGGCTTCAACCTCGAGGACGTGACGGCCGGCAAGTACGGCCATGCGATCCACTTCTGGGATTGGGAGAAGCACGACGTCATCAAGACGGTCGATCTCGGCGACGAGGGACTGATTCCCCTGGAAGTGCGCTTCCTCCACGACCCGGACAGCACGCACGGCTACGTCGGCGCCGCGCTCAACAGCACCATGTGGCACTGGGAGCAGAAAGACGGTGACTGGGATGTGGAGCAGGTAATCGCGGTGGAATCGGTCGAGCTGACCGGTTGGCCGTTCCCCGTTCCCGGCCTAATCACCGACCTCCTGGTCTCGATGGACGACCGCTACCTCTACTTCTCCAACTGGCTGCACGGTGATATCCGGCAGTACGACATCAGTGACCCGGCCAAGCCGCGACTGGCCGGGCAGGTTTGGGTCGGCGGTCTGCTCGGGCGCGCCGAGGAGGTGCAGGGGAACGCGCTGCGCGGTGGGCCGCAGATGCTCCAGCTCAGCCTCGACGGCAAGCGGCTCTATGTGACCAACTCGCTCTACAGCAGTTGGGATAACCAGTTCTACCCCGACCTCGCGACGGCGGGCTCGCACCTGCTGCAGATCGACTGCGATACCGAGCGGGGAGGCATGCGGATCAACACGGACCTGTTCGTCGACTTCGGCAAGGAGCCGGGCGGACCGGCTCGGGCGCATGAGATGCGCTATCCCGGCGGCGACGCCACATCGGACATCTGGGTCTAGGGGCCTCAGACTCAGCGCCCCGCTCCCTGGACGGGAGCGGGGCGCTCCGTGTTCTTGGGTTTTCAGCGGACGCTAGTACGCTCGCGCCCAGATCACCTGCTGCTGGGCCTCCTCGCCGCAGACGAGGCACCGGCCCGGCGTCTCCGGCTGCTCGAACGGGATGCAGCGGATCGTCGCCTTGGTCTCGGCCTTGACCCGTTCCTCGCACGCCGCGCTGCCGCACCAGTAGGCACGGGAGAAACCGGCGTTCGCCGCGACCCGCTCCTTGAGCACGTCGTAGCTGTCGACCTCAACCGTGTTCTCGGCCAGCATCCGAGACGCGGCGGCGAAGAGGTTGGCCTGGATATCGCCCAGGATCTCCGGGATCCGGCCCGCCAGGTCGGCGATGGAGATCGACTGCTTCTCGTGGGTGTCGCGACGCACCAGCGTGACCTGGTCGTTGGCCACGTCGCGCGGCCCGATCTCCAGCCGCACGGGCACGCCCTTAAGCTCCCACTCGTTGAACTTCCAGCCCGGCGTCTTGTCGTCGCGCCGATCAACGAAGACTCGCGCGACCGGCAGCAGCGCATCGCGCACGCGGTCGACCGCGGCCTCTACTGCCTCGCGCTCAGCCTCCTTACGCCAGATCGGGACGATCACGACCTGAATCGGTGCCACGCGCGGCGGCAGCTTCAGGCCCCGGTCGTCGCCGTGGACCATGATGACCGCGCCGACCATGCGGAAGCTCAGCCCCCAACTCGTGTTGAAGGCGTAGCGCCGCTCGCCGTTCCGGTCGAGAAACTCGATCCCGAAGACACGGCCGAAGTGGTCGCCCAGGTTGTGCGAGGTGCCGGACTGGAGCGCCCACTTCTTGCCGCCCATCATCGCCTCGATGGTGTAGGTCCGGAGCGCGCCGGCGAACTTCTCCGACTCCGTCTTCCGACCCGGGATCACCGGGACCGCCAGCTCAGTCTCGACGAAATCGCGGTAGACCTCGAGCATCAGGCGCGTCCGCTCCTCCGCCTCCTCCAGCGTCGCATGGGCCGTGTGGCCCTCCTGCCAGAGGAACTCCAGCGAGCGGAGGAAGGCGCGCGGGCGCTCTTCCCAGCGCACGACGCTGTTCCACTGGTTGATGAGGATCGGCAGGTCACGGTACGACTGGACCCAGCGCGCGTACATCGGGCAGATGATCGCCTCAGAAGTCGGGCGCACCGCCCACGGCTCCTCAAGCTCCTTATTGCCGCCCCGCGTCACCCATGCGACCTCCGGCGCGAAGCCCTCTACGTGCTCGGCCTCGCGCTCCAACATGCTCTTCGGGATGAACAGCGGGAAGTAGGCGTTCTGGACGCCCGTCTCCTTGATCCGCCGGTCGAGCTCCGCCTGCATGTTCTCCCACAGGGCGAAGCCGTAGGGCCGCACCACGCGCGTGCCCCGCACCGGCGACTCGTCCGCCAGCTCCGCCCTGCGGACGACCTCGACGTACCAGCGGTCGAAGTCGTCCTCCACGTCGCTCAGTTCCTCGACGTACTTTCGCTCGTCGCTCATCGGTGGTCCCCTATCCTCCCACGATCACACGATCATCACGCGGCTCACAGCCACACGTCCACATGCAGGGGCCTTGCCCCTGCTGGGAGGCGCGGGGATGCCACCCCAGCCGCCCCCCAAGTGGGGGAGCGGCGCCGGGCACCGTGCTGCGTTGTGTGTGCGGAGGAGCCCGTCTCCGCGTCCACTTCGCCGATGCATCACTGCGCTCTGTGTAGAATGCCGGAGAGCCCGTCTCCGGACGGCCGACTACAGCGTGGCATTATAGCAGTCGCCGCAGCCCGGCCGGCCCGTCGACCGTCACGGCCGTTGGTCCCGACCGTGCGTGCCACGATCGGAGGTCGACAGTGGGTGGCGGCGCCGGGGACGGAACGCTAGGCAGGGGAGAGGCGCTATGGCAGTCGAGGGACGGAAGCGGATTGCGGTCCTTACCGGCGGGGGAGACGCCCCCGGTCTCAACGCAGTCATCCGGGCGGTGACAAAGGCAGCCATCCTCGACCACGGGTGGTCGGTGATCGGGTTCCAGGACGGCTTTGAAGGGGTGATCCACGACCGCTGGGTCGAGCTCACGCTCGACTGCGTGCGCGGCATCCTGCCACGCGGCGGGACCATCCTGGGCGCCTCGAACCGCTGCAACCCGTTCTCCTATGCCGCACCAGGTGACGAAGCTCCCCGCGACTATAGCAGTGAGGTCCTGAAGCGAATCGAGGAACACCGAATCGACGCGCTGGTGGTGATCGGCGGGGACGGCACGCTATCCATCGCGCACCATCTCCACACCCTGGGCGCCCCCGTCGTCGGCGTGCCCAAGACGATCGACAACGACGTGCGCGGCACCGAGGTCACCTTCGGCTTCGACACGGCCGTCAACACGGTGACCGACGCCATCGACAAGCTGCACACCACGGCCGAAAGCCACCACCGCGTCATGATCGTGGAGGTCATGGGCCGCACCACCGGCTGGATCGCGCTCCACTCCGGCCTGGCCGGTGGCGGCGACGTGATCCTGATCCCGGAGATCCCGTTCAATCTCGACGCCATCCGGGAAACGATCCAGCGGCGCCAGGCGCTCGGCCGCCACTTCACCATCATCGTCGTCGCCGAAGGCGCTCAACCCGAAGGCGGCGAGGCGATCTACGAGCAGATCGGGCATCTCCCCTACGAACGACGCTACGGCGGCATCGGTGAGTGGCTCCGCCGCGAGTTGGCCACCACGATTACGCAGGAGGTGCGCTCGGTCGTGCTCGGTCACCTCCAGCGGGGCGGCAGTCCGACCGCCCGCGACCGGGTCCTCGGATCCGTGTTCGGAGCGGCCGCGGTCGACCTGATCGCGGAGGGCGCGTTGGGCTACATGGTCGGCGTCAGCGGTGACCTGGCAGGCCAGCGCCCGCACTCGGTCACCTCCGTCCCCCTCGCTGAGCCGAGCCGTGGGCCGCGGCACGTCCCGGTCGACCACTCGGCCGTGCGGACCGCGCGCGAGATCGGCATCTCCTTCGGCGATGTGAAGCCGGAGGAGCGAGTCAGACAGGAGCGTGCATGACGGAAACGCTGCCGCCGGGGAAGCTCCCGCCGGAGCTCCTGGCGTCGCTGCTCGCCTCGATCGAGTCGGACCCCTCGGTGGTCGTCGGCCCGGGCATCGGTCGAGACGCCGCGGTGGTGCGCTTTGCCGACCGGCTGCTGGTGCTGAAAACCGACCCGATCACTCTCGCCACGGATGAGATCGGGTGGTACGCCGCGCACGTCAACGCGAACGACATCGCCTGTATGGGCGCCACACCGCGCTGGATGCTGGTCACCACGCTGCTTCCGGAACACGACACCACTTCGGCGCTCGTCGAGCGCATCTTCGCGGGCCTGCGTGAGGGCTGCGACGCGGTCGGTGTCCGCCTCGTCGGCGGCCACACCGAAATCACCGCCGGGCTGGACCGGCCGATCATGGTCGGGCTCATGGCCGGCGAAGCAGAACTGGAACAACTTGTCGATCCAAGCAGCGCCGGAGCGGGCGACACCATCATCCTGGCACGGGGGATCGCCATCGAGGGCACCGCGATTCTCGCGCGCGAGATGGCGGAAACGCTGGCCGGGCAGGTTGACCAAGCCATCATCGAAAACGCGTCCCGTCTCCTCCACGACCCCGGTCTGAGCGTCGTCCCGGCCGCCCGCATCCTGCGCGACGCCCTCGGCCCACAGCTCCATGCGCTGCATGACCCGACCGAGGGCGGTCTGGCCACCGGCCTGCGCGAACTGGGCGCCGCGACCGGCCTGGGATTGGCGGTCGACGGCGATGCAATCCCCATCTACCCGGAGACGCAGGCGCTCTGCGACGCCCTCGGGCTCGATCCGCTTGGCCTGATCGCCTCCGGCGCGCTGCTGGCGGTCGTCGCGCCGGAGGGCGTGTCCACCGCGCTTGCCGCGCTCCATGAGGCCGGCATTCCCGCCGCCGCCATCGGCCGGCTCACGGCCGACCCACACGAGGCAACGCTGACCACGAACGGGACGACGGCACCGCTGCCGAGCTTCCCGGTCGACGAAATCGCGCGTTTCTTCGCCGAACAAAATGACGACCCCGCGGCTCACTAGGCCGCGGGGTTGTGTCGCGCCGAAGACTGGTACGCGACTACGGCTTGGGCATGTCGCGCAGCGCCTCGTACGCGGGCCGCGGTGACCAGTCCGCGTTGAGGACGCTCCACGGATGCTTCTCATCCTCCGGGGGCGTGATCACGGAATAGTTCAGGTTCCAGACGAACATGCCGCGCGCCCACGGCCAGTTCTCCTGGGCCCACTTGAACGCGCCGACCAGGTAGTCTGCCTGGTCCTGCTCGCTCACGTCGGCACCGTATTCGTACCCCGACGCCTGGTTGGCCGTCGTCCAGCCGAATTCGGTGATCCACACCGGCCGCGGGTCACCGTACTTGGCCATCACCTCGTGCAGTTGCTCGGCCCGCCGGAAGTAGAAGCTCGGGTGATCCGCCCAGTTCCCTTCGCCCGGGTTGTCGGGGAACATCTTGTCCGGCGGGTGGTTCGTCGCATTCACGTGCGCTCCCAGCACGTCGAAGTACATCGCGTAGCGGCCGTTCTCCAGCGCGTAGAACGACTCCAGATACGCCACGTCGTCGATCGCCACGCTGGGGTCGTTCACCCCGGTCGGCGTCAGGCCGCCGAAGACGATGACCGCGCTGCGGTCAACCGACTTCGCTGCCTGGTACGCCGCCTCCAGCATCTTGGCGTAGTCTTCGACCCGGACCGTGCCTCCCATCTCATGTGCCAGGTTCTGCTCGTTCCAGATCTCCCACGCGTCGACCTTGCCGTGATAGCGGCCGACCACGAACCGCACGAACTCGGCGAAGTCGTTGTAGTCGCTCAGGAGTTGCTGGCCGCTCGGGTCACGCGCCCAATCCGGGGCCTTCACAATCGTGGCAAGGACGTTGACGCCACGGGCCTCGAACTGGTCGACGATGCGGTCGGTGGGGAGGGGATCCCACTGGCCCTTAGCCCGCTCAAACTGGCTCCACTCGATCTGGATGCGGACCCAGTCGAACCCGGCCCCGGTCACCATGTCGATGACCTTATCGTTGAACTCCGCGCCCTGGTCGTCGCCGCGGGCGAAGACGTTGAAGCCGTAGATGAGGTTTCGGCTGCCCGTCTCGCCGGACGGCGCCCCATTGCTCGCCGTCGCGGTGGGCGACGCCTCACCGGCCGTCGGGTTTGCCTGTGCGGTGCTGGTGCTCTCGCCCGCCGGAGTCGGCGTGGACGATCCCCCACCGCAGGCGACCACCATCGTGGCGACCATCACCAGCAGCACGAAGAGTGCGATTCGTCTCATGACTGGTCTGGAACCCTTCCCTTTCCTCGATTCGTGGGGTGGGCCCGCTGGCACGGGTCCGCCCCGTCCCCTCCGTATGACGAATGAGAACCCGTACGGTCCCTCGCCGATTCGCGGTCCGCGCACCGGACTTGCACGTCTTCTCGCGTGTAGTATGCTCGGATGGATACGGACGAGGTCTGTTCCGGGAGGAGTCAAGCACCCCGTGGCCTTTGAGCATCACGAGTTCGAACTGCTCACCGTGTTGGTCGCCGAAGCGATCGGCGAGCCGGGCCACCGCCGTTTCCGGCTGATCGCTGGGACCGAGGGCGACCTCGTCTCGCTCTGGATGGAGAAGGAGCAACTCCGAGCGCTCGGGCTCGCCGTGGAGCAACTGATCGAACAGTTGGGTACCGCGGGGTACCCGGTCGATGACCTGGAACCCGATCCGGCGCCGTTGAACGGGGACATTCCCCCCACCGCGCCGGAATACGTCGTCAGCAAGATGGCCATCGGCTACGACGACGAGCGGCACCAACTGGCGATCTTCGCCCACGACATCGAGCAGGACGACGATGACGCCCCCATCTTCGCCGGGCGGGCCACCCTGCCGGCCGCCATGGCGCTCGCGGAGGAGATCGCCCGCGTTGTCGCCGCCGGACGGCCACGGTGCCCGCGCTGCGGCGCACCGATCGGTCCCGAGGGACACGTCTGCCCGCACAACAACGGGCACCTGCCCTGGACGCCCGAGTGAGCGCGGCCTGACCCTCACCATCCGAGCGCGTAGCCGTCTGCGCGCGGGTCGGCGGCACCGAGCAGGATCCCCCGCTCCCGGTCGATCTGGATCATCTGCGCGTGACCCATCAGCGACGAGAACGGCTCGGTGGGTCGCGCCTCGTGGCCCATGGCTCGTAGCCGCTCGATCGTCGCCTCGCCGAACCCCGGCTCGATCCGAAGCACATGCGCCGGGTCATCCGGAGTACCCCGCCCGCTGACCCAGCGCGGCGCCTCGATCGCCTCCTGCGGCTCCATCCCGAAGTCGACCAGGTTCAGCAGCAATTGCAGGTGTGTCTGCGCCTGGCCGTGACCACCCATCGTGCCGAAGACGACCCACGGCTGGCCGTCCCGCAGCAGCATGGCCGGGATCAGCGTGTGCATGGGGCGCTTGCTCGGCTCAAGCCGGTTGGCCGCATCGGGGTCCAGCGTGAACGACGCGCCCCGGTTGTTGAGCACAATCCCGGTGCCCTCCGCGACCAGGCCTGAACCGAAGCCCTGGAAGATGCTCTGGATGAGCGACACTGCCATGCCGTTTCGGTCGACGACGCACAGGTAGATCGTGTCCCCACCACCGGGACGATCAGCACCCGGCGCCCACGCGCGGTCGGGGTCGATCCGCCGGCGCAGCTCCGCCGCATACTCCTTCGCGATCAGCCGCTCGACCGGGATGGGAACGCGCTCCGGATCGGTGACGTAGCGGTCGCGGTCCACGAAGGCGAGCTTCTTCGCCTCAACGCAAAGGTGGATCAGCTCCGGGCTGCCGAAGCCAAGGGCCGCGACAACGAACCCCTCGACGATGTTGGCCATCTGCAGCGCGGTCACACCCTGGGTGTTGGGCGGCAACTCGACCAGTTCCAACCCGCGGTAGGTCGTGCGGAGCGGCTCGACCCAGTCGGAGCGATGGGCCGACAAGTCGTCGAGCGTCATCAGGCCCCCATGCTCCCGGAGGGTATCGACGATCGCCTGGGCAATCGCACCCTTGTAGAAGGCATCGGCCCCGCGTCCGGCGATCAGGCGCAACGACGCCGCCAGATCCGGCTGCCGCAGCACGTCGCCCGCCGCGGGCACCTGCCCCTCCGGCAGGAACTGCCGCGCCGCCGCATCCTGCTGCTCCAGGAGCGGCCGGGCCTGAGCAATAGCCGCGCGCAGCCCCGGAGTCACCGGGAAACCGCGCTCAGCGTAGGCGATGGCCGGCTGCAGCAGGTCGGCCAGGCCGAACGTGCCAAATCGGTCCAGGGCCGTCTCCCAGGCGTGAATCGTGCCCGGCACAGTCACCGCATGCGCACCCCGCTGCGGCATCGTCGTGTGCCCCGCCGCGACCAGCGCGTCGATGCTGGCCGCCGCCGGGGACCGGCCGCTCCCGTTCAGCGCATGCAGGCGCCCTTCACTGGGATCCCAGATCAGGAAGAAGGCATCGCCGCCGAGGGAGCACATGTGCGGGTAGACAACCGTCAGCACCGCGTTGGCCACCACGGCGGCGTCGACGGCGTTACCCCCAGCCTGGAGCGCCCGCAGGCCCGCGACGCTGGCCAGGTAGTGCGGCGTCGCCACCATCCCCTCGACGGCCATCGTCGTCGGCCGTCCCAGTACCCGGGTCATCGTCTCTCCCCCTCGCTCAGCACCGCGCAACCGGACTCCTGTGCAACAGGTCGATCGTACTACACATCCGCCGCGCTCGGCGCGGCTCTTGCGGCGGCGGGGCAGGGGGCTATCATAGCGTCGCGGCGGACGCCGCGCGGAAGGGAGCTGATCCATGGCCGACACCATCGATGCTCGGGCTCTGGAAACCGCTGAGGAGGGCGTGCTCGCTGCAGCGCGCGCACTCGTCGAGGGCCGCGCCCTCTCGTTGAGCCAGCACGGCAACATCAGCGCGCGCATCCCCGGTGCGAGCGCCTTCGTCCTGACCGGCGGCGGGACGCTGGACCGATTGGAACGGCACGATCTGGCCCTGCTTGACCTCGACGGACAGGGGCTACGCGGAAGCCTCACCCCAACCGCGCGCGAGATCATCCAGATGCACGCCGCCATCTACCGGGCGCGGGAGGATGTCGGCGCGATCATTCACACCCACTCACCCCACATCACCGCCTTCGCCATTGCCGGGAGGCCGATCCCGCCCGTGTACGAGGCCATGATCCGGTTCGACGTGACGGAACCTGTCCCGGTGGCAGCCTACGGACCGCGCGGCTCAGAGCGCTCGGTACGCAACATCCTCGACGTGCTCGGCCCAAAGACCAAGGCCGTCCTGCTGGCCAACCACGGGGTGCTGGTCTTCGACCGGGACATCGAGAGCGCGGTGCGCCTGGTCTTCGTGCTGGAGGAAGCGGCCCAGTTCACCCTGAAGGCGGATCTGCTCGGTGGCGCGCGGGAGATCCCCCAGGATCTCATCGGCGAGGCGCTGCACCGGCGCGACACATTCGCGCAGGCCGCGCAACCCGAGGAGGCCGGCCCGTGACAAGGCTGGCGCTGGCACGAGGCGCTGCCCGATGATCGACGCCTGTCTCCTCGGCACCGGCGGCATGATGCCGCTCCCGAACCGCTGGCTCTCCGCGCTGCTCCTCCGCTGCGAGGGGCACATCATCCTCTGCGACTGCGGTGAGGGGACGCAGATGTCCTGGCGCTCCACGAACTGGGGCTTCCGTGATCTGGGCACGATCGTGCTTACCCACCTGCACGCCGACCACGTCGCCGGACTCCCCGGCGTGCTCTACACCGTGGCCCATGCCGAACGGGTCGAGCCGGTCGCCATCTACGGCCCGCCCGGCACCGCGGCCGCCGTCGCCGCCATGCGGGTCATCGTTCCCCGGCTTCCCTTCCCCGTGGAGGTTCGGGAACTCACCGGGGGAGAGACTGTGGACCTCCCCGCCGGGCTCACGCTCCGCTCACTGGCTGTCGAGCACCGGGTGCCCTGCTTGGCCTACACGTTCCACCGCCCGCGCGCCCCGCGCTTCGACGCCGACCGCGCCCGCGCGCTGGACGTGCCGATCACCCTCTGGAGCCGCCTTCAGCGCGGCGAGTCGGTGACCGTGGACGGGCGAACGATCCAGCCGGAGGAGGTCCTCGGCCCACCCCGCCGCGGGCTGACCGTGGCGTTCGTGACGGACACGCGGCCTACCCCGGAACTCCCGGATTTCGTCCGTGGTGCCGACCTGCTGGTCTGCGAAGGGATGTACGGTGACCCCGACATGCTCGACCGCGCGGTCGAGCGGGGACACATGATCTTCCAGGAAGCGGCCACGATCGCCGCTACCGGCGAGGTCAAGCGCCTGTGGCTCACCCACTTCAGCCCCGCGCTGACCGACCCCGGCGCCTACCTGCCTCTCGCGCGAAACATCTTCCCCAACACCGAAATCGGCCGTGCCCATCGCACCCTCACCCTGGCGTTCCCGGACGACGAATAGCGAGGGGCTTTCGGCCGAGGAGACGGCAGAGACCGCGATGCAGGTTCGGGATCCTTTTCCGGCATTTGCCCAGCAGATGATGACAAGTCCCATCGTTTCCTGAGACCTGTCACCGTGAGTGAAGCGACGAATCTCACGCCGGCGATCCTTCGACTCGGACGGTTCCGCTCCCGTTAACCGCCGCACACGGGACAGCGCGAATTGGTGGGCGTCGACACAGGACGCTCACCGAGACGGTGTATGCGCTCGGTGCGTGATTGGGAAAGACACCTGGCGGAGGCTCAGCGACATCCCAGCCCAGCGGCCACGACGGATGGTTACCCGAACCCGCATGGGTCGGGCACAGGGTACTGTCCCCTCGGACCGCTCAGTTAGCCCGGCCGGTGACAAGCTGGTGCAGCGTGGGGTCGGCCTTGATCTCGTAGCTCAGTTCTTCCAGGCGCGCGATCGCAAGGCCGAGCCGGATCGGCTCACCGCGGATCTGATAGATCAGGAACTCGATCGCGGTGAAGACTTCGTTCGGCATCGGACTGATTCCGGGCGGAAGCAGCCGAACGATGCGGGCCAGACGCTCGGTGAATTGCTCTTCATGTATTGCCTGCTCGGTCACCGGCAGGCGGGCGTCCAGGAGTTCGTCCAGGTCGTAGATGCTGCTGATGACCGGGGTCATGCGCTCCAGGATCGACAGGGCCACCGGCGAGATGACCCGCTGGAGCAACTCCCGATACGGATACGTGTCCTCCACCATCCCGGCCCCTTCCTGCGCGACTCGCAAATCGCGCCCACGGCCATTGTACCCGAGGGAGGCGGTCGCACGGCCTGTGCCTCGGGGATCGTTAAGTCCTAGTATGCGGTCGCGGCCCGGGAATGGAGGCGGATTCTGACAGCGTCGTAACGTTTCCCCGGCGGGCACCTGGGCACCCGAGCAGGTCCAACCGTCTCCCGCGCCGCAGGGTCTCTGAGGTCGAGGCGGTACCATTGATGTCGGGCGAATCGCCACCTGCGCGATGCGCCCGGCTGATCTACAACCGAGGGAGTGCTCGTGCGGAACCGATCCGCCGCAACCGATACCTGTACCGGCCGCCCCACCGACGCTCCTCCCTGGCACGCCCTCCCGGCCGACGAGGTCCGCGCGCGCCTCGGCACATCTGACACGGGGCTGACCGACGCAGAGGCAGCGGCACGGCTCGCCCGCTTCGGCCCGAACGAGATCCGTGAGGAGCCGCCGCCAGGGCTCCTGGTCCTGCTGCTCCGCCAGTTCCGCAGTCCGCTGAGCTACATCCTGTTCGTCGCCCTGGCGATCAGCCTCCTGATCGGTGAGACGGTCGATGTCATCGTCATCGCCTTCGCGCTTCTGCTGGACGCCGCCATCGGGCTCTACCAGGAGCGGCAGGCGGAAACGTCGCTGCGCGCGCTCCGGCAACTCAGCGCGCCGCACTCCCGCGTCGTCCGTGACGGCATCGAGCGTGACGTGCCCAGCCGGGAACTCGTGCCCGGCGACGTCGTCCTCCTGGAGTCGGGCACGCGGGTCCCGGCAGACCTCCGGCTGACGACCGCGACGTCGCTCCTGGTCGATGAATCGCTGCTCACCGGGGAATCGGTCCCCGTCGCCAAGCATCCAGACCCGGTCCCGGAGACCGCGCCGCTCGGCGACAGGTCCAGCCTCTCCTTCTCAGGCACCGTGGTCATGTCGGGGCGCGGCCGGGGGTACGTCGTCGACACCGGCGTCAACACGGAGCTCGGTGGGATCGCCAGCGCCTTGCGCGAGGCGGAGGACACGGCGACCCCGCTCCAGCAGCGCGTGGCGCATCTGGCCCGGAGCCTTGCCCTATACACGGCGGTGACGGCCGCCGCCACGGTCGCGATCGGTGTCGCGCAGGGGCAGGGAGCGGTGGACATGCTGCTCGTGGCGGTGGCGCTCGCCGTCGCGGCGGTGCCCGAGGGGTTGCCGGTGGGGCTGACCATCACGCTCGCGGCTGGCGTCCGCCGGATGGCCCGGCGCAATGCGATCATTCGGCACCTCCCCGCGGCGGAGACGCTCGGCAGCACCACCGTGATCGGCTCCGACAAGACGGGCACCCTCACCGAGAATCGCATGACGGTGCGCCGGGTCTGGTCCGGCGGGCGGACCGTCGAGCCGGGCACCACCCACGCGCTGTCCTCCGAGCCGGAACCGGTGCGGCCCGGAAATCCGGTCTACGACACGCTCCTCATCGGCGTCCTCACCAACGAGGCCGCTGTCTACCCCACCGGCGACGGCTATCACGTCACGGGCGACCCAACCGAGGCCGCGCTCCTGATCGCGGCCCACCGCACCGGCGTGGACCCGCAGGATCAGCGCGCCCGCTACCCGAGCGTCGACGAAGTCCCATTCGAAGCGGAGCGGCGGTACTCGGCCAGCCTGCGTCGCACCGGCGATGGGTATCTGCTGGCAGTCAAGGGCGCCCCGGAGCGCATCCTGCCGCTCTGCGACCGGATGCGGCGGGGAGAGGCGGTCGTGCCGCTCGACAAGGCGGCCGTCCAAGAAGCCGTGGACGACATGGCGCGCAATGGGATGCGCGTGCTGGCAATGGCGTACCGGCCGCTCGATCGGCCTCCGCGGGACACCGCGACCGCCGTCGAGGCCGGGGGTCTGATCTTCGCCGGACTCCAGGGGATGATCGACCCGCCGCGACCAGGCGTCCGTGAGGCCATCGCACGCTGTCATCGCTCCGGTATCCGGGTCTTGATGATCACCGGGGACCACGCTGTGACCGCGGCGGCCATCGCGCGCGACCTGGGGATCGCCGGGGACAACGCACGCGTGCTCACCAGCGAGGATCTCGCGGAGATGGACGCCGACACCCTCCGGAGCGCGGTAGCCGAGGTGCCGGTCTACGCCCGTGTGACCCCGCAGGACAAGCTGCGCATCGTCGCGGCCTTGAAGGAGCGCGGTGAGGTCGTTGCCGTCACCGGAGACGGGGTCAACGACGGTCCGGCGCTGCGCGCCGCCGACATCGGCGTCGCCATGGGTCGGAGCGGCACCGATGTCGCCCGCGAAGCCGCGGACATGGTCCTGGCAGACGACAACTTCGTGACCATCTGCGCCGCGGTCGAGGAGGGCCGCACCGCGTTCGACAACGTCCGCAAGGTGACCCTGTTCCTCGTCGCCACCAACGTCGCCGAGGTGGTCGCCGTCGTCGCTGCCGTCGCTGCCGGGTGGCCGCTGCCGTTGCTGGCAGCCCAGATCCTCTGGCTCAACCTCGCCACGGAGGGCCTGCAAGACATCGCCCTGGCGTTCGAACCACCGGAACGCGACGTGCTCGACCGCAAGCCCCTCCCGCGATCGGAGCCGATCCTCTCGCGGGTCCTCTGGGAGCGGGTGGCCATCGCCGGGGTGCTGGCCGCGCTCGGCACTCTGCTGCTGTTCCGCTGGGAACTGGACACCTCCGGGTCGCTCACCGCCGCGCGGTCCGTCGCGCTGACCACGCTCGTGGTTGTCGAAGCCTTCCAGGTCTTCAACGTCCGCTCGCTCTGGCGCTCCTCCTTCCGGGTTGATCCGCGCTCGAACCCGTTCCTCCTCTTTGCGACCCTGGGCGGCGTGGCGCTCCAGATCATCGCGCTCTACCTGCCTCCGACTCAGTACCTGCTCCGACTTGAGCCGATCTCTCTGGACGCCTGGGTGCGGATCGTGCTGGTCGGAGTCATGGTCCTGCTGGCGGTCGAGGTGCACAAGCGCGTGCGCCGGGTGAGCCGCTAGGCGCGGCATGGACTTTGCCCCGTCGCTCGCCAGCGAGTGTCGATCGCGGCTCGCAGGCCCCAACCCCGGGTGGCGGGTCACGCGGGAGACGAGCGCTGGCCCGGTGCCTCTCGACGTCGACTCAGGGATGAGAAGGAGTGACCGGCATGGCAAGAACCCGACGCTTCGTCTACGTTGCCCGACTCAAGACCGGCGACGAAGTCGGCCTGCGCCGCGCGCTGGAGCACCTGCCGGCGACCGCACTCGCCGACGCCGGCTTCGCGGAGTTCACTACCTACGTCGGCAGCGGCTTCTGCGTCCTCCAGTTCGGCCTGAGCGGCGACGACTTCCAGGTCCAGTTCGAGCGGTTCTGGAACAACGCGGACGTCCGCGCGTTCACCGAGCGCCTGGCCGGCTATCTGGTCGAAGGGGAGCAAATCGCGCGCGGCTTTGCGATCGGTGATCCACGGTTCCACGCCGGCGCGGAGGCAGGCACAGGCGGCGCCGTGACTAGCGCCGAGCTGCCGCTGGCCTACGAGGCATCGCACTGGCCGATGGAAGGGGCATGAAAAAAACCGCCCGCTCGGGCGGTCTCCGGAGCCGATGGTCGGACTCGAACCGACGACCTAGTGTTTACGAAACACTTGCTCTACCAACTGAGCTACATCGGCTTGTCCTGGCCGGTACCGGCCGCGCCATCGCTTGGCGCTGGAGAGTATAGCACATTCTCTCTGATGTGTCATCCCCCCTTGCCCACATCTTTCTGAGCTTGGGAGGATGTGGAGCCCACGCGGGGATTCGAACCCCGGACCTCATTCTTACCAAGAATGTGCTCTGCCTCCTGAGCTACGTGGGCACAGCGCTTGTAACTATACCCCAACAACGGCGACTGCGTCCAGACCGGGAAGCCCGTCGCCTCGCCGCCTACCCTACGACCTCTTCGGCGCCTGAAGGACGGCATCGGCCCCGCGGTGCCAGGACGTGCCGTCGAAGCCGGCGACCTCGCAACCGAGCCGCTCCAGGAACGGAACCACCCAGCGGGCCGGGTACGGCCGCGGGTTGACCGGGAAGTTGGGCGCGTGCGAGTCGGAGCCGCAGCTCACCAGCAGTCCGCGCTCATGGGCCATCGCCCGGTAGTGCTCGGTGTCGTCCTCCGTGTAGGAGCGATAGTGCGCCTCCAGGCCGTCGATCGGGATCGTTTGCAGCATTCTGTCGAGCTGCTCCGGGCTGAGGATACCGCCGCCGTCGTTCCGCCCCGGATGGGCCAGGACGCAGATGCCTCCCGCTTCGTGCGCCACCTTCACCGTCTCCTCCAGCGGGACGTCGACTCGTAGCGTCTCCCCGTACCGCATGACGAGCTGGTGCGCCGTCTGGAGGTTGGAAGCGTGGCCGTCCTTGATCGCGGTGAGCAGCACGTGTACCGGCAGCAGGGGACGCCCGTCCACGACTTCCTCAAGCGACGGGAGGGCGTGGCCGTGGGACTCCAGCGCCATGATGCCCCGCTCCGCCGCGGCGGCCAGCTCGTCCGCCTGGCGAGCCAGCAGCGCGCCGAAGCCGTGCCCGCGCTCGCTCGTCGGGTCGGCGCCGTAGACCAGCAGGTGCCACTGGCGGTCTTCCCACCACGTAGTCACCTCGACGCCGGGGATGATCAGGATGCCGCGGCTGGCCGCGTGCTCCATCGCCTCGGGGACGGAGCGCATCGTGTCATGGTCGCACACCGCCGCGACCTTGAATCCGTGCTCGACGAGGTGGTCAACCAACTGGTGTGGCGTCCACCCCCCGTCGCTCGCCCGGGTGTGGAGGTGGAAATCGACGGGGTCGTCGGCCTGGACAACGAACGATTCGGGCGTCATGGTCTCTCCCACCAGTCTGCCATCCGGCGCGTGACCTCCCGGCTGCCACGGGAGGACGCCCCCGATTATAGTCTCCCCGGACGCATGCCCGGGCGCCTCCGTCCGCGCCCCGTGGCAGAATGTGTGCGGACACAGGGGACCGTGCACGCGGTGCCCGCCTGAAACGTGGATGAGGGAGGTGGGGGATGGCCGACCGTGACGCCATCGTGGCGTTCTGCGCCGAGTACCTTGGGGTGGACCGCTTCCGGGACGCTGCCGTGAACGGCCTCCAGGTGCAGGGGCGCGATACCGTCAGCCGCGTCGCCACGGCCGTGAGTGTGAGCCAGTACACCATTGACGCGGCCCTCGACTGGGGCGCCGACGTGCTGCTCGTCCACCATGGGCTGCTCTGGGGTGAGCGGAGCGGGCCGATCGTCGGTCCCCTGCGCGAGCGGTTGAAGCGGTTGCTCGCGTCGGATTTGAACCTCATCGCCTACCACCTGCCCCTCGACGCGCACCCGGAGGTCGGCAACAACCACCGCCTCGCCGCCGCACTCGACCTCAGCGTCATCGCCCCCTTCGCCGAGGTCCAGGGACAGCCGATCGGCGTGATCGCTAAGCCGCCCGAGCCTCTCACGGTGCCGGACCTGATCAGCCGGCTGGAACGCGTGACCGAGCGGGCACCCGTGGTGCTCAACGGTCATGACGGCTCGCTCCGGCGGGTGGCGATCCTCTCCGGCTCCGGTTACTCCGCGCTCGACGAGGCGGTCGCGGCCGGCTGCGACGCGCTCGTGACCGGCGACGTGCGCGAGTCGACGATGGCGCTGGCGCGGGAGCTGGGGATCACCGTCCTGGCCGGTGGTCATGAGGCAACCGAGCGGCTCGGCGTCCAGGCGCTGGGCGAGGTGCTCCGAGGACGCTTCGGGGTCGAGACACGCTTCATCCCCGATCCCAATCCGATTTAGCCCGCCCCACCCTCTGTCCTGCTACTATCATGGTGAAGGGGCGTGATCCGGTTCCGTCGTTCCGCCCTGGCCCACGTCGCCGCGTGCCGGTGCGTGGCCACCAGCACAGATGGGGAGTACGATGCAGAACGTCGCGGAGATCTTCAAGGCGTACGACGTGCGGGGCGTCTACCCGCAGGAGCTCAACCCGGAGATCGCCTACAAGATCGGCCGGGCGCTCGTGGTTTACCTCAAGGCCAAGCAGGTCGTGGTCGGGCGTGACATGCGCATTTCGTCACCCGCCCTGGCGAGCGCCATCATCGACGGGATCCTCGACCAGGGCGCGGACGTCTGCGACATCGGCCTGGTCAGCACCGATAGCCTCTACTTCGCCGTCGGAAAGTCGGGCTACGACGCGGGCGTCATGGTGACCGCCTCCCACAACCCGCCGGAGTACAACGGCTTCAAGCTGTGCCGCCAGGAGGCGCGCCCGCTGAGCATGGACCAGGGGATCGGGGAGATTCGCGACCTCGTCCTGCGCGACCAGTTCCCGGATCCTCCCTCGCCCGGGACGGTGCACTCCAAGGAGATCCTCAACGACTTCGCCGACCATGTCCTGTCGATGATCGACACGAAGTCCGTCCGGCCGCTCAAGGTCGTTGTCGACGCCGGCAACGGCATGGCCGGCAAGGTGGTCCCGGCAGTCTTCGGCCGGCTCCCGCTTCAGGTCGTGCCGCTCTACTTCGAACTCGACGGCCGCTTCCCGAACCACCTGGCCAACCCGCTCGAGCCGGAGAACGTCGTCGACCTCCGGCACGCCGTGCTCGAACACAAGGCCGACCTGGGGATCGCGTTCGACGGTGACGCCGACCGGATGTTCATCCTGGACGAGAACGGCCAGTTCGTCGGCGGCGACATGATCACCGCGCTCGTGTCCAAGTCGCTCCTCCGCAAGCACCCGGGTGCCAGCATCGTCTACAACCTGATCTGCTCGCGCGCCGTGCCGGAAACCATTGAGCGCGAGGGCGGCAAGCCGATCCGCTCCCGCGTGGGGCACTCCTTCATCAAGGCCAAGATGCGAGAGCACGACGCGATCTTCGGCGGGGAGCATTCGGGGCACTTCTACTTCCGCGACAACTGGTACGCCGACTCCGGCATCATCGCGGCGCTGACCGTGATCGAACTGCTCTCGCAGGAGGGCGTCACCATGTCCGAGGCGCTCAAGCCGCTCGACACCTACTTCCGCTCGGGCGAGATCAACAGCGAGGTCGCGGACCAGCAGGCCGTGCTGCGGCGGCTCGAGAGCCGCTTCTCGGACGGGGAGCTTGATTACCTCGACGGACTTACCGTCAGCTATCCCGACTGGTGGTTCAATGTCCGGCCGTCCAACACGCAGCCGCTGCTACGCCTCAACGTGGAGGCCAATGACCCGGCGTTGCTCGAGGAGAAGACCCAGGCCGTCCTCTCCGTCGTCCGACAGGGATAAGCGAGGTGGAAACCCCCAGCGGCCGGGGCGAGCCCACCCCTAGCCTCGCTCCCGGCACGGACCTGACTATCGTCAAGCTCACTCCCGACGGACGCGAAGCGGCCCGCTACCCGGGCCACGCCGTGCCCGGTCCGGAGGACTGGGTCATCGCCCGGGCCTACTGGGTCTTCGAGCGGAAAGACCTGGGGTACCTGGTGTTCGATCCGCGGGACGTGTTCGTCGAATACTTCAGCCTGACCCGGCCGTACAACGCCTTCGCCCTCTTCACCGAGGACGACCGTTTCAAGGGCTGGTACTGCAACGTCACTTATCCAAGCTGGATCGAGGACGGCACGGTCTACTGGCAGGACCTGTACATCGACGTCGTGGTCTACCCCGACGGGCGCCTCCTCACCCTTGATGAGGACGAGCTCGACCGCGCCGGGCTCGCGAGCCGCGACCCGGCGCTGTACCAGATGATCCTGAGTGCCCGTGATGAACTGATCGAGCGCGCCCGGACGCGTGCATTCCCCTTCTCCGAAGCGCCAGCGTGAGCCGCACCCGCCCTTGTTGGCGATCGCGACGGCGGTGCCTCCGCGCCCTGGCGGGTCCGTCACCGCTCGGCTAAGCTAGCCCGCGGTCGCCGGAGAGAGAACGAACCGCAGCGAAGGGAGCCTGCAACGTGCCCACACCGAGAGTCGCGCCGTACGGCTCGTGGGAGTCGCCCATCCGCTCGGACCTGATCGCATCGGCCAGTATCGCCCTCGGGGCCGTCGCGGTGTCAAACAGTGCCGTCTACTGGCTGGAAGGCCGTCCGACGGAGGGCGGCCGGAGCGTGCTCGTGAAGCGGACCGCGGACGGGACCGTCACCGACGTCACCCCGCAGGGATTCAACGTCCGCACCCTTGTCCACGAGTACGGCGGCGGCGCCTTCTGGCTGCACGGAGACACCGTCTTCTTCACCAACTTCGCCGACCAGCGGCTCTACCGCCAGGATCCGGGCGACGAACCTCGGCCGATCACGCCGGAGTCGCCCGCGCCGCGATCGCTCCGCTACGCCGACGGCTGCGTGACGCCGGACGACCGGCTCATCATCTGTGTCCAGGAGGAGCACGCCCCCGACGGGCAGGTGCACAACCGGCTGGTCGCCCTCCCCGCCGACGGCAGCGCCGAACCGCGCATCATCGCCGAGGGGCACGACTTCTACTCCTTCCCGCGCGTCAGTCCCGACGGCACCCGCCTCGTCTGGACCACCTGGGACCACCCGCGGATGCCCTGGGACGGGACTGATCTCTGGGTCGGCACGCTCAACCAGGACAGCACACTCAGCGACGTGCTCCACGTGGCGGGTGGACCCGAGGAGTCGATCTTCCAGCCCGCCTGGAGCCCGGACGGCACGCTGCACCTAATCTCCGACCGGACGGGCTGGTGGAACCTCTACGCCCTGAAAGACGGAGAGCTGATCCCGCTCGCGCCCATGGACGCCGAGTTCGGGGTACCGCAGTGGGTGTTCGGCCTGACGACCTACGACTTCCTGCAGGACGGTCGCATCGCCTGCCTCTACAGCCAGCGGGGGCTGACCCACCTCGGCGTGATCACGCCCGGTAGCGGCCGCGTCGAGCCGGTCGAGACGAGCTTCACCGCGTTCCGCTCCATTCGCACCGCCCCCGCAGGCGATCAGGTCTGGGTGATCGCCGCCTCCGCCTCGCACCCGGCCAGCGTGGCCTCGATCGACCTCCAAACCGGGAACGCGACGGTGGTCCGGAAGAGCCTGGACGTCGACCTTGACCCCGGCTATCTCTCGATACCGGAACCAATCGAGTTCCCGACCGACGGCGGCCTCACCGCGCACGCGCTCTTCTACCGCCCGGCGAACCGCGACTTCATCGGGCCGGAGGGCGAGCGGCCGCCGCTGCTCGTGCTCAGCCACGGCGGGCCGACAGGCCAGACGACCTCGGCGCTCAACCTGGAGATCCAGTTCTGGACGAGCCGCGGCTTCGCCGTCGTCGATGTGAACTACGGCGGTAGCACCGGCTACGGTCGCGAGTACCGCGAGCGGCTGAAGGGGAACTGGGGCATCGTCGACGTCGCCGACTGCGTCAATGCCGCTCGCTACCTGGCGCAGCAGGGCGAGGTCGACGGTGAGCGGCTGGCGATCGAGGGCGGCTCCGCTGGCGGCTACACGACGCTCTGCGCCCTGGCCTTCACCGACGTCTTCGCCGCGGGCGCCAGTTACTTCGGCGTGGCCGATGCCGCCGCGCTGGCCCGCGACACGCACAAGTTCGAATCGCGCTACCTCGACGGGCTGATCGGACCCTATCCGGAAGCAGAGGATCTCTACCGCGAGCGGTCTGCGCTCTACCACGCCAACCGCATCTCGTGCCCGATCATCCTGCTGCAGGGACTGGAAGACGCCGTCGTCCCACCGTCGCAAGCCGAGGCGATGGTGGCGGCGCTGGAGGCCAACCGGATCCCGCACGCCTACATCGCGTTCGAAGGCGAGCAGCACGGCTTCCGTAAAGCCGAGAACATCCGCCGCTCCCTGGACGCCGTGTACTACTTCTACGCGCGCGTCTTCGGCTTCAAGCCCTCCGGCGACGTCGAGCCGATCCCGATCCGGTTCATGGAGGAGGCCGAGTAGCGCCGCGGTGTTCACCTGCCCGCCTGGGCTAAGCAGTCAGCCCGGCGTACCCGCGACCAATCCGCTAACGCGATCCGGTCATCCTGAGAAGAGCCAGCCGTTAGACTCTGCCCGCTCCTGTCATCCTGAGCACAGCGAAGGATCTCGCGTCGGATCGACCACGCACCAGAGAGATCCTTCGCTGCGCCGGGCGCGGCTGGCCGCCGCCCCCGGCTCCGCTCAGGATGACAGGGATTGTGCGACGGTGACCGATCCATGTCCCACGGTATTTCGTCAAACTCCACGTACCCAGGCGGGCGGGTTAGCGGCCGTGCGCTGCCAGGATCTCACGCAGCCGGTCGAGCGGGATGGCGGGCAAGACGTGTCCGTCCCGCCCGTCGGTCGTGGTCGCCATGCACAGCGCGTTCAGCACGGCCTCTTCCGTAGCGTCCACGGCCGCCTCGAAGATCGGGTCGATCGCGTACGACGCTACGACCTCGCGGGCCGCCGCGCCGGGCTCACGGCCGGGGCGATAGGTTGTGGAGAAGGCGACCAGGAGCTCTCCGCTCGTGTCACCGCCCGTCGACCCGGTGCGCCCGAGTCCGAGCGCCGCCCGCTTTGCCACCCGCGCCAGTTGCCGCCCGTCGAGCGGTGCATCGGTGGCAACGACGACGATGCCCGAGCCTTCGTCGCGCGACGGCGTGCCAACCTCCTCGGGCGCATACGGGAGGTGCGCCCCGACCGGCACGCCCGCTACGGTCAGACGGTGCCGCCGGCCGAAGTTGGTCAGGACCAGCACGCCGACCGTCCAACCGCCGGCGTCGGCCGGGAGGACGCGTGAGGACGTCCCGATCCCGCCCTTGAACTGGAAGCAGTGCATCCCGGTGCCGGCGCCGACGCAGCCCTCGGCAACCGGGCCGGCGCTGGCACCGTCGAGCGCGGCGTAGACATGCTCGTGCGTCACGTGGAAGCCTCGCGCGTCGTTGAGGAACGAGTCGTCGCACTCCGCCACGAGCGGGATCACCGGTCCCTCGTCCGCCCCGACCCCGCTGTCGCGCTCGACCAGGTAGCGGCAGACCGCGTCATAGACCAGCCCGACGCTCATGGTGTTGGTCAGCGCCAGCGGGGTGTTGATCCGCCCCAGCTCCTCGATCTCGCTGCGCGCCGTCATCTCCCCGGTGCCGCTCAGGGCGAAGAAGCCTGCCGCAACGGGGTTGCGCAGGAGGTCGTCGCGGTGCGGCCAGATCACCGTTACGCCGGTGCGTGCCGGTCCGCGCCCCGGAGGCAGGGTCGTATCACCCCTATGCACCGTCGTGTGCCCGACCGCGACGCCCGGGACATCCGTGATCGCGTTGTACATCCCTGGCGAATAGATGCCGATGCTGATGCCGAGATCCCGCGCTCGAACCCGTGGTTCGCCCACCCCTGTACCTCCCATCCGCCGATGCTGGAACGCGAGATGCCGTCGGGACGGCTATCATAGCGCAACGACGAACGCGCTCGAATCCCCTTTATTCGATCAGATGTTCTGGTACAATGGCCGGGCAATCAGGGTACGGTGACCAGAGGAGGACGGGACATGATCGAGCTGTCGCGGGAAGAGGCGCGTGAGCTGGCGGTCGCCGCCCAGGGGTTGGCCTGTACCCCAACTGAGCCGCCGACCTGGGAGCAGGCCGTCGAGACGGTGCGCCGGCTCGGGTGCATCCAGATCGACACCATCCACGTCGTGGCCCGCAGCCAGTACCTGGTCCTCTGGAGCCGCCTGGGCGTCTACGACCCGACCTGGCTCGATGCGATGCTCGATCCCCACCGCGAGGTGTTCGAATACTGGGGCCACGCCGCCTCGATCATCTCGATTGATCTTTTCCCCTACTTCCGGCGGCGCATGCAGTGGTACACGCAGCGGTACCTGCACGAGTATGACTGGTCCCAGAAGAATGCCCATGTCATCGACGAGGTGCGACGCGCCATCCGTGAGCACGGTCCGCTCGGGTCCACGCACTTTCCAGCTCCCGAGGATGGCAAGCGCCTCGACCGCTGGACCTGGTACGGGAACAAGCCGACAAATCTCGCGCTGGAGATCCTCTGGTCGGCCGGGGAGCTGTCCGTCCTGCGGCGGGTGAACTTCCAGCGAATCTATGACCTGACAGAGCGCGTGCTAGCCGACTGGCACGCCACTGACCTGCCCGACCCCGACGAAGAGCGCCGCGTGCTCGCCCACCGTGCCGCGCGGGCGATGGGCGTCGTCGTCCCCCGCTGGCTCAACGACTACTTCCGCACGCGCTGGGGAAGCCGAGAGCACGGCGGGCCGACCCCCGCGGCGATCCTCGAGTCCCTGGCCGAGGACGGCAAGGTGGTCCCGGCGACCATTGAGGGCCTGGGAACGGGGTACATCGCGGCCGAGAACCTGCCGCTCGTCGACGCGATCCGCGCCGGGCAGCGGAGCAACCACATCACGCTCCTATCCCCGTTCGATAACCTGATCTGGGATCGAGTGCGGACCGAGGCACTGTTCGACTTCGAGTACCGGCTGGAGTGCTACACTCCGGCCGCGAAGCGGGTCTATGGGTACTTCACCCTGCCGATCTTCTACCGCGGCCGCCTCATCGGGCGGGTCGATCCGAAAGCGGACCGGAAGGAGCGCGTGCTGACGCTCAAGTCGGTTCACCTTGAGCCTGACGCCCCTCCGGTAGAAGAACTGGCCGAGACGCTCCGGCCCGCGTTGCGCTCCTTTGCCGTCTTCAACGGCACCCGCGCGATCCGCGTCGAGTCCGCCCCGGCCGGGTTGGCCGAGGCATGGACCGAGGACTGGGCGTGACGCCGCGCGTGTCGACGTCGGAGCCGGATGAACTGGGCAGGAGAGCCGCTGCGTGAACGAGTCGCGACGTCGATCCCCGGAGGATACGCCGGAGCAGCCGGGCGGTCGATGGCTCTCGATCGAGGCCGCCTGCCGCATCCTCGGCGTCGACCAGTCGACGCTGCGCCGCTGGAGTGATCAGGGCAAGATCCCGGTCTTCCGCACGCCCGGCGGGCACCGCCGCTACAACGAGGAGGACCTGCGCGCGTTCCTCCGGGGAGAGTCGCGGCCCCGCCGCCGCATGAGCCGGCAGGTCCTGACCGATCTCTCCTTTTCCGGCTATGAGGCGGGCTACCTCCACCAGGCCCGCACCCGGCCGTGGTACAGCGCGTACAACACCGCGCAGGTCGACGAACTTCGCACGCTCGGCCGCCGTCTGGTGAAGCTGGCCGTGCGGACCATCGCGGGACGCGGCGACAGGGATCAGCTCCTCGACGAAGGGCGCCGCATCGGCCGACGCTACGGCTCGATCAGTGCCGAGGCCGGTCTGACGGCGCCCGATGCCGTCGAGGCATTTCTCTTCTTCCGCACGCCGGTGATCCAGGCAGTGACGCGCTTCATCGAGGAGGAGGACGTCCCGCCGAACCGCGCGCTACGCATCTTCGCCGAGATGACCCAGTTCCTCGATCAGGTGCTGATCGCCACCGTCGCGGCACACGCCGACGCGGCCGACTAGCGCACCTTCCCGCGGGCGATGATCGACCAGGTCTCGGCGACCTCCCCGTCGCGCACGAGGAACATCTCGTCCTGGAGGTTGACCGTCGGGCAGACGTGGTTCGGGATCACCTCGACCCGCTCGCCGACCTCCATGCCCTGCATCCCCGGCGGCAGCAGGACGACGCCGTGCTCCTCACTGAGCCGCGCGATGATCGCGTCCGGGTACTCCACGATGTAGCCATGGCCCTTCCGGCCCTGCGGCGGATCCATCGCCAGCGTCTTCGACCCGGCGTCGATCACGGCACGGTCGGGCGCCGGCCGGCTGATGACCGTCGCCAGGATCCGCAGCGAGCAGCCGTCAACGCCGATCCGGCCGAAGCGGAAGGCGGAGTTGTCGTTGAACACGTACGTCCCCGGCCGCATCTCGGTGATGCCCGGCACGGTCGGGGTGTACCAGGACGCCGGGGTCGAGCCGACACTCACCACGTCGACCGGGATCCCGTTGGTCCGGAGCAGGTCGGCCGTCTCGACCATGGCCTTCCCCGCTGCTGTCGCGATCTCGGCCAGTTCGTCCGCGTTCTGCGCCTTCGCCACGTGCCCCTCGTGGGTCATGATCCCGGTCAGGCGCAGCCCAGGCATCTGCATCACTTCGCGCGCCAGGGCCAGCGCTGGCTCGCCCGGGAGTACCCCTGCCCGATCGAGCCCGGTGTTGATCTCCAGGCGCACGTCGAGCGTTTTTCCCGCGTCGCGGCAGGCCGCCGACAACGCGGCCGCGCCCTCCACGCCGTCGACGGCGACCGTGACCTTGATCCGATCCATCAGCGCCAGGAGCCGCCGGATCTTCTGCTCCCCGACGATCTGGTAGGCCAGGAGAACGTCGTCCAAGACACCCGCGTCGGCGAGCGCTTCAGCCTCACCCAGCTTGGCGCAGGTGAAGCCCACCGCACCGGCCTCGCGCTGCATCTGGGTGATCTCGGCCGTCTTGTGCGTCTTCAGATGCGGGCGCATCGCAACGCCATGCTCGCGCGCGAAGGCCGCCATCTCCTCCACGTTGCGGCGCAGGATGGACTCGTGGACGACCAGACACGGCGTGTCAAGTTCGTCGCGGTACCCCATCGGCTACCTCCCACTTCGCCGGATCACACCGGCCACTTCTTCCCGCTGGTGTCGATCCAGCGCTGCAACTCCTGGCTGCGCTGCACCGAGTCCAGCACTTCCTGCACCTTCATGCCGTCCTCGAACGACGGCACGGCGCTCTCGCCCTCCAGAATACCGCGGACCCACTCGCGGGCAAGCAGCACGAACGGGCGCACGCGATGGTCGGCGAAGTTCGGCAGGTCGCCCCAGACGTCGGGCAGCTCGATCTCGGTCAGCACCTGCTCGTCGCGGCGCATGCCGAAAACCCGCCCGTCGGCCTGCACGGCAAGCAAGGCGTCCGTGCCGACCGCGACGATCTCATCCCCAAGATCCATCGGCGCCACCGCGGACACGTGGATCGTCGCCAGCGCTCCGCTGGCGAACTGGAGGATCAGGCTGAAGTTCTCACTGCCGCGGATGGTCCGCGGCAGCGCGCCGGCGACGGCGTGGATCTCCCCGAACCACCAGCGCAGCGTGTCGATATAGTCGGAGCCGAGCGCTCCCAGCACCCCGCCTGCACGCTCCCCCGCATCGAGCGAGGACGTAGAGTGGCGCAGCCGGTCGCGCCACGACTGGCGAAAGACGGTGAGGCTAACGGACTGCAACTCCCCCAGGTAACCCTGGTCGATCAGGCGCTTGCACACCTGGCGGGAGGGCAGGAACCGCGTCTTGTAGTCGACGGCGTGCCGGATCTTCGCGTCACGTGCCAGGCGGTGCATGTCGCGTGCCTCGGCGGCATTGCGCGCCATCGGCTTCTCGCAGAGGATATGCAGTCCCGCTTCCGCGGCCGCGATCGCGATTGGGTGGTGGTACTCCGGCGGCGTCGCGATCGTCACCGCGTGGAGGTTGGCTTCTCGAAACATGCGGCGGTAGTCGTCGAAAAAGTGGGGAACCTGATGAAGGACGGCCGCGGCCCGCGCACGCTCGATTCGCGAGGCGCCGACCGCCACCACCTCCACCTCGGGGATCTGCCGGAGACCCGGAATGTGCACGGCGGCGCCCACTCCGGTCCCGATCACACCCACGCGAAGTGGTTTGTCTGCCATCGTGGGGATGCTCCCTTCCCCGGAACGTTCGTGGGGCCAAGTATGAACGCGCTCGGGCACCAGCGGCAAGCGGAAGACGTTCGTCAGTCCTTACGGGTCACTCGGCCCCGCCGGGCGGAGCATCGGACAGTGTGGGCAGCCCGGCAGACGACGCAGGATGCGCGAGAGGCATCACTCTCGCGGCAGGACGCGCACGCGACGGCCTTCGATCCGCAGCCGCCCCTCGGCATACAGCCGGATCGCCTCCGGGTAGGCACGGCACTCCTCGGCGAAGACGCGATGCGCCAATGACTCTGGCGTGTCGTCGTCCAGCACCGGGACGCAGCGCTGGATGATGATCGGCCCTGCGTCGTATTCCTCGTCTACGAAGTGGACGGTGCATCCACTGACCTTGACGCCCGCCTCCAGCACCGCCCGATGGACCCGGTCGCCGTAGAACCCGCGCCCGCCGAAGAGCGGCAGCAGCGACGGGTGGATATTCATCACCCGTCCTTCGAAACCCGCGGGGATGGCGAGCTTGGCCAAGAAGCCGGCCAGAACCACCAGATCGACCGTGTACGGCTCGATCGCTGCCCACACGGCGTCACTGAAGGCCTCGACCGAGGGAAACGCGCGGCGTGGGATCACGGTGACCGGCAGCCCGGCTTGGCGCGCGATCTCAATGCCCCGCACGCCGTCGCAACTGCTCACCACCACCTCAACGCGCGCCGGAAGCTCCCCGCGGTCGATGCACCCCAGCAGGTTCTCCAGCGTCCGCCCGCTTCCGGACAGCAGCACCGCCAGCCGCACCGTCGTCCCCATCGCGCCCGAAGTCTGACTCACCGCCCGCCTCCTCCCGCCGGGATGATACACGGTGGCGGGGTCCGGATAGGCACCGATCGGAGCACCGAATTCCGGCCCACCCGGAATGCCCGGAAGAGACGTGTCGCGTGCGACTCCCCCGATCGGCCTACACCCGCACCGGTCTCGACGGCAGGTGCGAATCCGATGTTCCCCTCCCCGGACGCGCCATCCGGTCGAGTACAATTGCGTCCGGAGACGGCGGGCGAGAACGTACGCCCCAGCGCGGTTGGGAGGACGGCCCTTGCAAACCGAAGAGCGATCGACACTGCCGCTGCCCGACGAGGCGAGCGGCTCCCCGGCTTCACCCGATGCGGTCGTGGTGCTGGATTACGGGTCGCAGTACGCCCAGTTGATCGCCCGGCGGGTCCGCGAAGCCAACGTCTACTGCGAGGTCTTCCCCTTCGACACCGGCTGGGAGTCGGTCGCCCACCTGCGACCCAAGGGGGTCATCCTCTCCGGGGGACCGGCCAGCGTCTACGAGCCGGGCGCGCCCACCCTGCCCGCCTGGGTGCTGGAGCAGGATCTGCCCGTCCTCGGCATCTGCTACGGCATGCAACTGCTGGCGCAATCCCTCGGCGGGCGCGTCGCGCCTGCGACGGAGCGTGAGTACGGCCCGGCCACGATCGAGGTTGTGGGGTCGAGCCCGATCTTCGCGGATCTCCCGGAACGACTCGATGTCTGGATGAGCCACGGCGACCGTATCGAGGAGCTCCCCGAGGGTTTCACGGCGCTCGCGCGCAGCGACAATTCACCGTACGCGGCGATGGGTCGCGGCCATGTGATCGGCCTCCAGTTCCACCCGGAGGTCGCCCACACGCCGCTGGGCGGCACCATCCTGCGCAATTTCCTCTTCGACATCTGCGGCTGCGAGGGGAACTGGACGGCCGCTTCCTTTATCGACGACGCGGTCCAGCGGATCCGCGCCCGCGTCGGCAAGGACCGGGTGCTCTTGGCCCTCTCGGGCGGCGTCGACTCGGCGGTCACCGCGGCGCTGATCCATCGCGCGATCGGCGATCAGCTCACTCCCGTCTTCGTCGACACCGGTCTGCTGCGGGAGGGCGAGCCGGAGACCGTCCGCGAAGTCTTCGGCCGCCACTTCCACATGAACCTCGTCTCCATCGACGCGAGCGAGCGGTTCCTGACCCGGCTGCGCGGGGTGACCGATCCGGAGCAGAAGCGTAAGATCGTCGGCGCCGAGTTCATCAGCGTCTTCGAAGAAGCAGCGGCGCGACACGGCCCGTTCCGCTTCCTCGCCCAGGGCACGCTCTACCCCGACGTCATCGAGAGCGCCACCCCGCGCGACTCCAAGACGGCCGCCAAGATCAAGACGCACCACAACGTCGGCGGGCTGCCGGAGGACTTGCAATTTGAGCTGCTGGAGCCCGTCCGGATGCTATTCAAGGATGAGGTGCGCGCTGTCGGGCGCCTGCTCGGCCTGCCGGAGGAGATCGTCCAGCGCCAGCCCTTCCCCGGGCCAGGTCTGGCGGTCCGCATCCTCGGCGAGGTCACGCCGGAGCGGCTGCAGCCGCTGCGCCGGGCCGACGCCATCGTGCGCCAGGAGATCGAGGCCGCGGGGCTCGGGAACGACGTCTGGCAGTTCTTCGCCGTGCTCCTGCCGGTGAAGTCGACCGGGGTCATGGGTGACCAGCGCACCTACGCCGACGTGTGCGCGATCCGCGCCGTCACCAGTGAGGACGCGATGACCGCCGACTGGGCACGCCTGCCGCACGACCTCCTGGCGCGGATGAGCAACCGGATCGTCAACGAGGTGCCCGGCATCAACCGGGTCGTCTACGACATCACCAGCAAGCCACCGGGCACGATCGAGTGGGAATGAGCGGAGTACGAACATGCGGGTGATGGTAGTCGGCAGCGGCGCGCGGGAACATGCCCTCGCCTGGAAGCTACGCCAGAGCCCGCTCGTCGACGCCCTGTTCGTCGCGCCGGGGAACGCCGGGACGGCCGCCATCGCGACCAACCTCCCCATCCAGGCCAACGACGTCCCCGCGCTGGCCGACGCAGCCCAGGAGCACGGCATCGACCTGACCGTCGTCGGGCCGGAAGACCCGCTCGCACGCGGGCTCGTCGACCATTTCCAGTCGCGTGGTCTCCTCGTGGCCGGACCGACCGCGGCGGCGGCGCGGATCGAGAGCAGCAAGGCCTGGGCGAAGGAGATCATGACCGCGGCGGGAGTTCCCACGGCCGCCTGCCGCACGTATGTCGATCTGGACGCCGCGCTCGCGGCCGTGCGGAGCGCCGAGCCACCGATCGTCGTCAAGGCGGACGGGCTGGCCGCGGGCAAGGGCGTGGTGGTCGCCGCAACCCACGCTGAGGCCGAGGCGGCGGTGCGCGACATGCTCGGCGCCGGTACGCTCGGTGAGGCCGGGCGCTGCGTCCTGATTGAGGAGTGCCTGACCGGCCAGGAGGTGTCCCTCCTCGCCATGACCGATGGGGAGACGATCTACCCGCTCATCCCGGCCTGCGACTACAAGCGCGTGGGCGACGGCGACATCGGCCCCAACACCGGCGGGATGGGTGCCTACGCCCCAGTGCCCGCGGTCGACGCCGCTCTCCAGCAGGAGATCGTCGAACGCATCATTCAGCCGACCGTCGCGGATATGCGCCGTCGCGGCATCATCTACCGCGGCGTCCTCTACGCCGGGCTCATCCTGACCGCCGACGGCCCGAAGGTGCTGGAGTTCAACTGTCGGATGGGCGACCCCGAGACGCAGGTGATCTTGCCGCTCCTCGACGGCGACCTGGCCGCGCTCTTCGACGGCATTGCCCGTGGGCGGCTCGGCGACGTTCCCGCCCCGCGCTGGCACGACGGAGCCGCCGTGGGTGTGGTCCTCGCGTCCGGCGGCTATCCGGGCAGCTACGCCACCGGCTACCCCATCCACGGGCTCGACACGCTCCCCGAGGACATCATCGCCTTCCACGCGGGCACCGCGGTCGGCGACGATGGTAGCGTCGTTACGTCGGGCGGGCGTGTGCTCACGCTCGTCGCGCGCGGCCCGGATATAAGCGGCGCCCGGCAGCGGGTTTACGCGGCAGTGCCGGGCGTCGAGTTCACCGACATGGTGTATCGGCAGGATATCGCGTTGCGGGAGACTCAGCCGCGAGCGGCCGCCCGCGGCTGAGATCGGGCCGGCTACGACCCGGCGCTGACCACGCCGCCGCCAGTGCTCGGCGGCCCGATCTCGACCCAACCGTTGCGGACAGCACACAGGACCGCCTGGACGCGGTCGTTCACCTGCAATTTCCGCAGCACCGAGGTCATGTGGTTCTTCACCGTCTGCTCGGTGATGAACAGCGCCTCAGCGATCTCTTTGTTTGAGAGGCCCTGCGCTACGCAGTCGAGCACCTCGACCTCACGGACCGACAGGGGCAGCCGCTTCGGGTCGGACACCGACCCTGCCTCGCCATCCTCGCCGGTGAGCTGCCGGAACTCGGACAGAACCCGCCACGCCAGCTCCGGCCGCGACATCACCTCCAGGTTGATGAGCTGCTCGCCCTGGGCCACGCGGTCGAGCGACGAGATCAGCTCCTGCGCCTCGATGTCCTTCGTGAGGAAGGCCGAAGCGCCCGCACGGACGGCTTCGAACAACCGCTCATCATCCACGTGCATCGACAGGATGATGATGTGCATGGAGGGGTGCTGCTTCTTCAGGATGCGGGCCACGTTGAGGCCGGTGACGCCGGGAAGCTGGATGTCGATCAGGGCAATACTGGGCCGGTGGATATCGGCCTCGCGGATCGCTTCGTGGCCGCTCGTCGCCTCGGCTACGACCTTGAACGCGCCGCCCTCTTCGATCAACCGGCGCAGACCCTGACGAAAAAGCGGATGGTCATCGACGATCAGAACGGTTCGCCCATTGCCACTGCCTCGTCTACGCTCCACAGTAACCCCCCGATTGCTACAGAGCACGCCGGACGTAATCGAAAACGTGATCCGGACTTAGTCCCTTCGCCCAGATCTCGTGCCCCACCGTACTCTAGTCCCGCATCCAGTCGAAACCAAGAGCACAATGGGGTGGATCGTACTCGGCCCATTCGTACCGATCGACAAGTACTTCCGCACCGCAACCAGACTCCTCGGCGCCGAGTAGGTGTACGTACACTCTGTCCGTAAGTGTAGCATGTGTACGTACACTTGTAAAGAGGGGGCAAACGGGGAAGTCTTGAGCAAACGTTGCGACGGGAGATTGAGGAGGCTGTACGATGGCACGTCCGAGCAGTTAGGTATCGGTTTCGTAAAGACGTGCCAGCGCCCCGGCAGCTCGCGCCATGCGTTCCCGCAGAACCTGCGGCGCCAGCACCTCGGCGTCCGCCCCGAACTGGAGCAACGCGGGCACTGCATGCTCGACCGACTCGATCGGGACCTCGGCGTGCACCCACCCCGCACTATCCGGCTCGCTCGCGCTCGCCAGCGCCATCCGCGCCACGCCCTGCCCGAGCAGGTAGGGCAGAAGAGCCACCCCGCGCGGCGAGAGCCGGACCGTCGCGCGGTCGCGATAGAGCCGGTCGGCGAACCCCTCGGACCAGGACTCCCAGTACTCCGCCAGGTCGAACCCGTCCGGCCGCTCGAACCAGCCGTCCTGGTACTCCAGGTCAAGGATGCGCGATACGCGGTACGTGCGAGGCTGCCCGTCCACCTGTGCCACCAGGTACCAGACGCCCGCCTTCAGGACCAGCCCGAGCGGCTCGAGCGTGCGCGTCACCTCCCCGCCCCAGCGACGGTAGCGCACCCGGATCGGCCGCTGCTCCCAGACCGCGTCCGCGACGGCTCCCAGAAACGGGTTCTGCTCCTCCTCGTGGAACCAGCCGGGCGCGTCGAGGTAAAAGCGCTCCCTGATCCGCGCGGCGCGCGCCCGCAGCTCGGATGGAAGGGCGGCCTCCAGCTTGAGCTGCGCCGTGGCGAGGACCGTGCCCAGGCCAAGCTCGGCTGCCGGTCCCGGCACCCCGGCGAGGAACAAGGCCTCCGCCTCATCGGGCGTCAGCCCGGTCAATCGGGTCCGGTAGCCGTCGAGCAACTGGTAGCCCCCGGCGGGGCCACGGTCGGCGTAGATCGGCACGCCGGCCGCCGCCAGCGCTTCGGTGTCCCGGTAGACGGTCCGCACCGAGACTTCCAGGGCATCCGCCAGCTCCCGGGCCGTCATCCGGCCTCGGGTCTGAAGCAAGAGGAGAAGCGACAACAGACGGCTCGCTCGCATGTTCGCAAGTGTACTGCAATTCCTGCCACGACCTGACAGGTATGCCTGAGATACTGATGATGTCCCGCGGGGCAATGGGACACGACGCGAGCGAGAGGAGCCACCGACATGAACACCACCGCGACCGGCCACTTCGACACGATCTCATGGGATGAGCATCCGTTCGGCGAGGCAAACGGCGGCCCGAAGCTGGCACGCGCCTCGGTGACCAATACCTACCACGGCGAGGTCGAGGGCCGGGGGACGGTCGAGTACCTGATGATGTACCACGACGACGAATCGGCGACGTTCATCGGCCTGGAGCAGATCGTCGGCCGCCTCGGCGGCCGCGAAGGCAGCTTCGTGCTCCAGCACCGCGGGACGTACCGGGACAGCACCGCCACCGGCACCTGGTCCGTCGTACCGGGCTCCGGCACCGGTGATCTCGCCGGCCTGGCCGGCGAGGGCGGTTTCGAGGCCCGGCACGGCGAACCTGCCACCTACACACTGCGCTTCACACTGGAATGAGTCGCATGCGCGCCGCGCTGAACGCGCGGCGCACCTCCCTCGGAAGGAGAGAGCCGCAAAGATGACGACCTATGGTCTCTACCTCGAATCCGGCCCCCGGCGCCGCAAGACGATGGTGCACGTGCTGGACCTGCTCGGCTGCGTCGCGGTCGGCCCCACCACCGACGACGCCCTTGCGGCAACGCCGGACGCCATCCGGGCATTCCTGGGCACGCTCAAACGCCAGGGTGAACCGGTCGACCCGGACGCCCCGTTTCAGACCGAAGTCGTCGAGCATGTCATGGAGGGCATCTGGCTCGGCAACGGCTCGCCCTCGATCCTTTTCGGACCCGACCTCGAGCCGCTAACCAACGACGAGCTTGAGGTCCACATCCGGCGCTTCCAGTGGATGCGCGAGACACTGGCTGACTGGGCCGCCACCCAAACCGACGCCGATCTCGATGCGGCACCCGCCGAGGGCGGACGTCCCGGCCGGGCGGTTCTCCTCCACGTCCTCGGCGCCACGGGCGGGTACCTGAGCGTCGCGTTCGGCAGCTCCCGCGGCTTTTCCGCCATCCAAGGCGCGGCCGAGCGCGGCGAGCTCAGCCTCCCCGAAGCGCTCCGGCGAAGTGGCGCTCTCGCCGTTGAGCGGCTTCGGGCCGCTACGCCCGAGGAACTCGCCACCGTGCGGCAGCGATCCTCCGGGCCAGCAACCGTGCGGCAAGGACTTCGCCGCCTGCTCGAGCACGAGTGGGAGCACCTCGCGGAGCTGGCGCGGCGGCCGGGCGGGCCTCAACTCTGAGGCCCGTCTCCCACATGCTTCCCGCCGAGCCGTAGCCCGAGGTACGCCAGCAGCGCCACCACCGACTTCGAGTCCGCGATCTCTCCCCGCGCGATCAACCCGGGCACCTCATCCGGCCGCACTGGCACGACCTCCAGCCGCTCATCGTCAGCGGGATGCATCGCACCCGGCTGGAGGTCGTCCGCCACGTAGACGATCAACTCCTCATCCGCCCAGCCGGGGCTGACGTAGAACCGCACCAACTCCCGCAGCGCTTCCGTCCGGTAGCCAGTCTCTTCAGCCAGTTCACGCCGCGCGCACGTCTCGGCGTCCTCCCCGGGCTCGCGAGTCCCGGCCGGGATCTCCAGCAGCGTCCGGCCGACCGCGTGGCGGTACTGCCGGACCATCACGACCGTGCCGTCGGTCAGCACCGGGAGCACCCCCACCGCGCCCGGGTGCTCCACCACCTCCCGCTGCCGTTCGCGTCCATCCGGCAGCCGCACGGTGTCGACCCGCACACGGATCAACTTCCCGTCGAACGGCCGCTCGCTCCGCACCACCGTCTCCGGCTGCACCGCTGCCTCCCTTCGGGTATTGACCCTTCCCGCACGCTCCCCCGCGAGATCCGCGCCGCGCACGAAAAAACCGGCCCATCGGCCGGTCGTGGAGGCGCCGGGCGGATTCGAACCGCCGAATCAGAGTTTTGCAGACTCCTGCCTTACCACTTGGCTACGGCGCCGTTTGCGTGTTCCGGCAAGGATTCTACCACAGGTCGCCCCCCGACTGCAGCCCACTGACACAAACCAGACACAAACCGCAGGGCCAGGTGGGCAGGATGACCCCTTGCCGGCAAGCGTGTCAACAGCACCGTTTCCGTCTTCCCAAGACGGGATGGCCCTTGCGTAGCGGTTAAAGAGTTCTCAGAAGGTGACGACGCCGTTCCCACCAGGACCGTCAGGAAGCGGTATTGGCACTCGCTTCCCGGTTCCCTCATGAAGCGATGCTCTCAACGAACGAACCCGGCCATACGTCTTGTTCCACGACGCGGCCGCGAAGCCAGGAGACAGTCAACCGACACCGACATTGGACCTGATGTACGCGATGGAAGACCTGATTCCGGCTCTTCGGCGTGATCCGGGACACAACATCGAGGGTCAAGTGTGCGGAGGCATTCAACGGCCGTTCGTGCACGATCTCAATCAGTACCGCGATCCAAGAGAAGCTCAGAACGAGCAATCGCGCCCTGCCGTCTAGTTGGGCGCGGCACTACTCCTCCCTCGTCATGTTCCCGCGGCGCGATTGTTCGGCATCCGGATCGGGACCGCTACCAGGTCGCGGCGCACGGGAAGGTCAGCATGTTCCTTGCACCCGGCTCGGTCAGCCGCTAGGCTAAGGACAGGGTGGCCCGGGCTTCGGCCCGTGGGCCGCGCCGCCGCATCGCAGCGCATGGCATACGGATGGGCGGCCTGATGGATACCAACGTCGAGGACCTCGAGCAGACCTCCCTTACCCTTCCCGACGGTACGGTCGTCGTTGCCCGTCTGATCCAGCCCGACGACATGCGCGCCCTCCAGCGTTTCCATACCCGCCTCAGCCAGCGCTCGATCTACCTGCGCTTCTTCGGCGTCGTCCCCGTACTGAGCGACGAGCGCGCGCGCTACTTCACCCACCTCGACGGGCAGGACCGTTTCGCCTACGTCGCGCTCGATCCGAACGACCCCGATGAGATCATCGGTGTGGTGCGCATGGATCGGGAGCCCGGTACGGACTGCGGGGAGTACGCGGTCATCGTCGAGGACCGATGGCAGGGGCGCGGGCTCGGCTTCGCCCTGACGCGCCTGCTCATCGCCGGTGCCCGGCGCCGCGGCTATCGGACCATGTATGCCATGGTGTTGCCAGAGAACGTGCGGATGTTGAACCTCTTGCGCGACCTCGGCCTCCCCGCCCGTGTTCGGTGGGTTGACGGCATGGAGCGGGTCGAGGTCGACATCTCGGTCCCCGAGCGGCCCTCGCTGGCCTGACCGAAAAGCTGCGCCGCCTATTCGCTCGACACGACCGCGGCACGTTCACCGGCCGTGCGCAGGTCGTCGATGAACTCGCTGAAGCGGTCGTCGCGGTCCTGGGTGCGGCGCAGCAGGTACGCTGGGTGGTAGGTCACCAGGGTGGGGAGCCCGTTCGGCCCATCGAACCAGATCCCCCGCTCGCGGGTGATCCGCAGCGTGCGCTGGAGAACGGCGCTCCCGGCGGTGGCACCGAGGCAGACGATCGCGCGCGGGTCGATGACGTCCAGCTCGCGCAGCAGCCAGGGGCGAAACCACTCGACTTCAGCCGGGGTCGGCGTCCGATTGCGCAGGCGGCCACCCACACCCTCCATGGTCGGGCGGCACTTGACGACGTTGGTGATCCACAGTTCGTCTCGGTCAATCCCAGCCAGCGCCAGCGCCTCAGTCAGGACCTGCCCGGCGGGACCGACGAACGGGTGCCCCAAGCGCTCCTCGCGACCGCCGGGCGCCTCGCCGATCAGGACGAGGTCCGCCGCCAGCGACCCCTCCCCGAACACCGGCCGTTTCTCGTCGCAATGGCTGGCGAACCCAGAGGCCGCCAGCATCTCACGCCGGATCTGCTCCATTCGGCGGCTGCGGGCGACGATCTGTTCATCATCGACCATGCTGATGCCCTCTCGCACCCGACATGCGCCGAAGCAGTGCAAGATAGGGACCAGTGGAGCGCGCCGGCTCGAGCCGGGTCATCCGACGAGCACGAGCCCCTGATCGGTCACACGTGCCTCAGGGATGACCGACAGCGCCATGAACGAGAGAAGCCCGAACGGCGCCGGAACGGTGCTCCCGAGCGAACGGGCCACGTCCTCCAGTCGATGGTGGGTGGCGGCAACCTGCTCGACCGGCTCCGGCGACAGGATACCGGCCACCGGCAGCGCAAGCGACTCCAGCACCTGCCCATCGGCGACCGCCGCCAGCCCGCCCTGGAGCGCTGCCACCGCCTCGATCGCAGCGATGATGTCGGTGTCGTTGGTGCCGACGGCCACGATGTTGTGCGCATCGTGAGCGATTGAGGAGGCGAGCGCGCCGCGCTTCAAGCCGAAGCCCTGCACCAGTCCCACGCCGACCCGCCCGGTCCCGTGGTGCCGCTCCACCACGACGAGCTTCAGCAGGTCGCGTTCGGCATCGGCCACCACCGCGCCGTCCTGCACGGTCGGCTTCACCGTGAGCTTGCGGGTCACGATCTGGCCCGGGATGGCGCCCACCGCAACCATCTCCTCCGCGGCAGGGATACGCAGGTCGTCCGGCGTCAGCGAGCCGATGTGGACGGTGTTCAACAGCGACTCCGGGATCGGGGCGGTGACATCGAACTGCGGCCGCCCGTCCACGGCGACCACCGACCCGCCGAAGAGCACCAAGCGCGGGCGGATATCGTCCAACCGCTCGAACACCACCAGGTTCGCCTGGTAACCCGGTGCCACGAGCCCGTACCCGGGCAGCCGCCAGTACTCAGCCGGGGTAAGGGTCGCCATCCGGATCGCCCGGATCGGATCGAGCCCCGCCCCGATGGCCTTGCGCAGGATGGCGTCCATGTGGCCGTCGTGCAGGAGTGTCCCGGCGTCGCGGTCGTCGCTGGCGAAGCAGCAGCGTGGATAGGTCCGGTCATCGACGAGCGGAAGGAGGTCCAGGAGGTTGTTCTGTCCCGAGCCCTCGCGGATCATGACGGTCATGCCCCGGCGCAGTTTCTCGCGCGCTTCCTCCAGGGCCACCGACTCGTGGTCGGAGGTCATGCCCGAGCCGATGTAGGCGTTGAGGTCCTTTCCGCTCACGCCTGGCGCGTGCCCGTCGCGTCGCGGGGCCGGGATGGACAAAATGGCTGCAATCTCCGGATCTCCGGCCAGCACGCCGGGGAAGTTCATCATCTCACCCAGCCCGACCACACGCGGCAGCGCCATCGCCTCGGCGATCGCCTCCGGGGTCATGACCGCTCCCGAACTCTCCATCGGGCTGGCCGGGACGCACGAGGGGACCGTGAAGAACACCCCGAGCGGCAGGTTTTCCGACGCCTCCATGAGCGCTCGGATGCCCGCGACGCCAGCGACGTTGGCGATCTCGTGCGGGTCGGTCACGACGGCGCCGGTCCCGTGCGGCACGACCGCCCGCGCGAACTGGTCGATCCACAGGAGCGAGCTTTCGACGTGGACGTGCGCATCGATGAAGGACGGCGCGAGGTAGTCACCACCAAGGTCGATCACCTCGTGGGCGTCGGTGTAGTCCCCAACCCCGGCGATCTGCCCGCCCGTGATGGCGACATTGAGCCGTTCCACCTCACCCGAGGCGACGTTGACCACCCGCGCATCGCGCAGGAGGAGGTCGGCCGGAGCCTGCCCCCGCGCCACGGCCAGGAAGTGCTGCCACCGCTCCACCATCGGATCTCCCTTCATGTCGCCACCAGGGATACTCCGCCCATCAGCGGGCAAGAAACGCCGCGGCTACTCGACCAGCCGCGTCTCAACCAGGGTGATGACCTCGTTCAACTCCGCCAGTCGCTCCTTGGCGATGCGACCGATCTGCTCACGCAGCGAAAACGGGAGCTGGAAGCGCAACCGCACGCCGACGCCGTGCTCTGCCTCCTCCCACCACACCTCCTGGTTCGGCTCCAGGAAGCCCCGTGCGATGGCCGGCAGCGAGACCCGCGCCAGGCGCTCCATCGCCTCACGGCGACGCTCGTTCTCCTCATCCATGAAGAGCCCTGGCGACGTGTCCCAGACGTCCAGTTCGTAGCCGTCCTCGCCCACGCGGACGTCGACGTGCCCTTCCTCTGTGTCACAGGCAACCGACCAGCGATTCTCTGCGTCAAGCGTGATATAGGCGTAGAATCCGGCATCCCGCAGGATGTCCGCGACGGGCTCCAACGCCTCGCGCGGGTTGGGCGCGCCGCCATTCGCCCGGCCGTTCGCCTGGCCCATCATGTCGCCACCTCGTCGTCGCTGTCCCCGTCCCCGTGCGCCTCGTCGCCGAGCAGTTGACGCGCGACCCCGGCCAGCGCCCGCGCCACGCGCGCCGCCTCCGGCGCGACGTCCTCCCGCACGTGCAACTCGACGCCGGGCGCCACCGCCCAGCGACGCCAGACCGCGGGGGGCGTGCCCTCTCGAACGGGCACCGTCGGGGCGCCGAGACGGCGGCGGATCTCATCCAGCCCCAGATTGGCTTCTCGCAGCACCTGGATCTGCCGAAGCCGGTCGAGATGAGCGCGCCGGTAGTGCGCCGCCCGCCCGCGGCCGACCGGCGGTGGGAGCAGCCCCTGCGCGACGTAGTAGCGAATCCGCCGGGCCGGCACGCCGCTCCGCTCGGCAAGCTGGTGGATCGTCATCGCATCGGGTTCCGGCTCTCGCGTCCGGTCCGGTCCAGCCATGCGCTGCCCTCTCACTCGCCCTATAATACGGAATCCTCACCGCACCGTGCCGCCCCCCAAGTTGCGACACGCGGCGGCGGATGATCGACGGACGAAGGGAGCGCTACCCATGGCCGCACCAAACGACAGCCAGCTCGAACAACAGATCGCGATCCTCCTCGATCAGGCCGGGATCAACGTCGGCGTGGATGTGGAAAACGGGGTTGCGCGGTTGAGCGGTCTGGTCACCTCGACCGAGATGCATCAGGCCGCCATCGACCTCGCCCGCATGGTGGACGGGATCACGGGCATCGACGACGAGATCGAAGAGCTGGTCATTTCACCTGACAGCGCGTTTGAGGCGCCCGACCGCGACGAGGGCTTCGGCTACGCAGACCGCACGGCGCTGGAGGACGACGTCTCTGACACCGAGCCCGACTTCACCGGCGACGTCGGAGCCGACGCCAATGACTTCCAGCGGGCGATCGAGGAGGGGGAGCCCTACTTCCCACCAACCGATCCGGTGGTCCGCCCCAGCACCGACGACCAGGATCTGCGCATCGTCGGCGGCTTCCAGGATACGTCGATGGACGAGCTCGCCACCGAGGCTGACGCCGAGCCTGATGATGACGCGGACGAGATCTCCCAGTTCGTCGGGCGCGATGACGACGATATCCGTATCGACGTGCTCCGCGAGCTGCGCGAGGACGCGCTGACGACCGACTTGAAGCTGGAGGTCAACGTCATCAATGGCGTCGTCTTTCTGAAGGGCACGGTGTCGAGTCTGGAGGATGCGGAGAACGCCGAAGCGGTCGCTGGTCGAGTCCCCGGGGTGGTCGAGGTGCGTGATCTGACCGAGGTTCGCGAGTGACGACCGGCTGGCCGCCGCGCCTCGTCGGCGTTGTCCACCTCGCGCCGCTGCCGGGCACCCCGCGGGCGGCACTCAGCATCGACGAGATCATCGAGCGCGCGGTGGCCGACGCCCGTGCGTACCACGAGGGTGGCGCCGACGCGCTCATCGTCGAGAACTTCGGGGATGCGCCCTTCTTTCCCGAGCGCGTCGAGCCTCACACCATCGCCGCGATGGCGCTGGCCGTGCGCGCCGTCGCCGCCCAGGTTCCGCTACCGGTGGGCGTAAACGTCTTGCGCAACGACGCCGCGGCCGCGCTCGGCATCGCCGCCACGGCCGGTGCGCGGTTCATTCGGGTCAACGTCCACACCGGCGTCATGGCCACGGACCAGGGAATCATTGAGGGACGCGCCGCGGAGACGCTCCGCTACCGGCGTCTGCTCGACGCTCCGGTCGAGATCTGGGCCGACGTCCTCGTCAAACACGGCGTGCCGCTCGGCCCCCAGACGATCGAGGAGGCCGCACTGGACGCCGTGGAGCGCGGGCTCGCGGACGCCGTGATCGTCACCGGTGTCGCGACCGGCCGCAGCGCAAACCCGGAGGACGTCAACCGCGTCCGCCGAGTCCTCCCCGATACGGCGATCTACGTCGGGAGCGGTGTCACCCCGGAGGCGATCCCTGCGTTCCTGCCTGCGGCGACGGGCGTCATCGTCGGGACGTGGGCGAAGCGCGACGGCCGCGTGCAGAACCCAGTCGATCCCGCGCGCGTCGCCCGCCTGGCCGAGGCGCTCGGCTAGGGGCCGGGGAAAGGCCCTCACCCCCAACCCCTCTCCCAACTGTGGGAGAGGGGAGATCCTTGTGGGCGCCGGGAGAGGTTGCTGCCGCTCCTAACCTGGAGAGCGATGATCGGGTGCTGGCTCCCGCGCTGTTCATGGAGTTCGACGTATACCAGCCAGCCGCCCGCGACTCCCCGCGTGCCATCCTGAGCGGAGCCGGGCGGCGCGGGAGCGCCGGGCGGCGGAGCGACTGATCTCGCGTCGGATCGGTCGCGCACCTGAGATCCTTCGCTGCGCCGGGGGCGGCTGGCCGCCGCCCCCGGCTCCGCTCAGGATGACAGCACCGCGGGCACGGGTGGCGGAAAGACGAAGTTCTTTCGTGGAACTCCATGAACCACGCCCTACGGGCGAGCCGTGGCGGGGCGGAAGTCTACGACATCGAGGGAGAGGCGTTCGGCGCCGTTCCAGCGGTCGCGGCGGAGGGTGAAGGCCACGTCCGCTCGTTGCAGGGATGCCAGTTCGTCGAGGCGCTCACCGCCATTGAACGACACCGCGCCCACCCGGCGCACCAACGTACGGTTCCGCGCGACCACGTCGAAGAGGAGATGCTTGCCGTCCCGGCTGAGACGCGGGCGCTGGACGCTGACGTCTCGCATGAAAAAGACGGGGGTCGGGTTACCGGTCCCGCACGGTTCGAGCGCCTCGATCAGCCGCGCCGTCTCGGGGACCAGTTCGGCCGCGTGGAGCTCGGCGTCGAGTTGCAACACCGGGCGTGGGAACCCGTCCGGGAAGGTCTCGCCCACCAAGCTCTGCAGACGCTCTTCCAGGGTGCGAAGGTGCGCGGTCTCGACCGTCAGACCGGCCGCCCGGCTGTGCCCACCGTGCGCCACGAGCAGATCCCGGCAGGCGTCGAGTGCCTCAACGATGTTGAACCCGTCGATGCTGCGCGCTGAGCCGCGGCTCAGTTCCCCGTCCCGCGCCAGCACGACCGCCGGGCGCTGGTACCGGTCCGCCAGGCGGCTTGCCACGAGCCCGACCAGCCCCACGCTCCAGCCCTCCTCCGCCACGAGCAGGACCGATGCGAGGTCGCCCTCACCGAGCGCCAGCCGCTGCTCGGCCTGGACCAGCATCCGCTCGGTCGCCTCCTGCCGACGGGCGTTCAACTGGGAGAGTCGCCGCGCCAGCCGGCGAGCCTCGGCCGCATCCTCCGTCAAGAGCAGGCGCAAGGCCGGCATGGGGTCGTCCATCCGGCCGGCGGCGTTCACGCGGGGCGCGAGGATGAAGGCGAGATGCCAGGCGGTGAGCGCGCGGGCATCCACGCCCGCATCGACGCACAACACTTGCAGCCCCAGCGGCGCGTCGGCGGCGAACCGTCGCAGCCCGTGGTGCACAATGGCCCGGTTGTCTCGCTCCAGCGGGACGATATCGGCAACGGTCGCCAGCGCTGCCAGCGGCAGGAGCTTCGCGGCGCGTTCCTCCCCCAGCAGCGCCCGCGCCACTTGGTAGGCCACCCCGGCCGCGGCAAGACCCGTGAAGGGATAGCGCGAGTCCGGTCGCCGGGGTGAGACGAAGGCCGCGGCGGGAAGGTTGGGATCGCGGACATGGTGGTGATCGAGGACGACCGCCGGGACGCCCGCCGCCTGGAGGATGCGCAGCGCGTCGGCGTCACCCGTGCCGCAGTCGATCAGGATCGCCAGTCCCGCACCGTCCGCCGCGATCCGGTGAGCGGCATTGAGGTTCAACCCGTAGCCGTCCGTGAGCCGGTTGGGGACCATGGTGCGCACGTCGGCGTCCAGCGCTCTGAGCGTCCGCGTCAGCAGCGCGGTACCGCAGAGGCCGTCGGCGTCGTAGTCCCCGTAGACCACGATCCGCCGCTGGGCCTCGATCGTGTCGCGGATCAGGCTGACCGCCGCGGTGAGGTCCGGTAGGGCGTGTGGGTCGGGTAGATCATCGAGCCGTGGCTGGAGAAAGGCATCGACCGTCGCACGGTCGCGGAACCCTCGCCGCCACAGGATCTCACCGAGGAGGAAGTCTTCAGAGAGCCTATGTGCCCAGGGCGCTGGGTCGGGCTCGATCCACTGATACCGTGCCACGGCTCCGCCGCAATCTCTATCCCGCGGGTGTACGTTCACATGAACGATGATACCAGGCGAGAGGCGGACGGGCGAGCCCGGCGAGCGGGGAGTCCAGGCGGCGGGCCGGTCCCTCACCGACGGGACCGCGTGACGTGAACCGACTGCGCCAGCTCCCGGCCGAGGATGTGCTCGGTGCCCCCGAGCGAAATGCGGATCGGGCCGTCAAACGGGTAGCGCTCCAGAACCTCGACCTCGGCCGCGGGGTACAGCCCGAGGGCGCCCAGGTAGCGGAGCTTCTCCGGGTCGCGATCGCACACCCGGTTGACAACGGCCACCTCTCCCACTTCCAACTCACCGAGGTGGACATCGGCGGATTGTTCGATTTCGCCCTCCGGAGTGGGGATGGGATGCCCGTGTGGGTCGGTCGTCGGATAACCGAGCGCCCGGTCGATGCGTGCCTCCAACTCCTCCGAGATGCTGTGCTCCAGCCGGTCGGCCTCCTCGTGCACCTCATCCCAGGAGTACCCGAGCGCCTCAGCGAGGTACAACTCCAGGAGCCGGTGGTGGCGCAAGACTTCCAGGGCGGCCTTCTTGCCGCTCGGGGTCAGGACCACGCCACGGTACGGGGTGTGCTCCACCAGGTTCAGCTCCGCCAGGCGCTTGATCATGTTGGTCACCGACGGGCTCTGCACGTTGAGCCGTTCAGCGATTTGCTGCGTCGTCACGACCTCGGTTTCGGCCTGGAGGCTGTAGATGGTCTTAAGGTAGTCCTCCATGGCGTGGGTGATGGTATCGTCACGTCGCCGCACAGATTCTCACCGCCGTTTCGCCTGGACGTCACTGCCGGAAGGGTGTCGATGGAGCCGGAGGTCGCTCGGCACGGATCGATCACACCGACCCGGCGTATCATGCTGGACGGGCGCCGCCCCCTGGCCCGGCCGCGAGCCGTCACTCGCCGGAGATCGGACCGCGTTCGGCAGCGGTGGTCGCCTGGTTCAAGTATACGCAAATCGACGCTGCTCAGGGTGACGGGCGTCCCGCGCACCTTGCCGAGGTACCGCGCCCTGTCGCAAGATGTCGGGGTGCACGCGGACGGGTACACCGCCGCGGCATTCCGTTGATGGGAGGGTCCAATCCATGCCGCACGACCGCGTCTCCCGGCGTGCCCTGCGGCGCTCCGGCATCGCCCTGAGCGCGCTAGGTGGCCTCGGAGCGGCCGCGCTCCTCTACGCGATCTTCATCGAGCCCCGTCGGCTGCGCGTCCGGCACGTCGCGGTCACCGTGCCGGACCTGCCGGAGGGGCTGGAGGGACTCCGCGCCGCGTTCTTGAGCGATTTCCACCTCGGAGGAGCGCCCGGCAACGAGCGGGTGGCGCGCGCCGCGCGGGCTGCCATCGACCGGGAGCGCCCGGACCTGATCCTCCTGGGCGGCGACTACTTCGACCACGCGCGCTGGCAGAGCGACGGGGAGTCGGCAGCCCCACTTGCCGAATGGCCCGCGCCGACCTTCGCCGTCCTCGGCAACCATGACTTCAAGGGAGGCCCGGCAAACAGCGAGGCCATCGCCGCGCTCCTTGAGCGCCAGGGTGTGTGCGTCCTGCGCAACGCGTCGACCAGCATCCGACTGCGCGGCCAGGACGTGGTCATTGCCGGCGTAGACGACCCCTATCTGGAGTTGGCCGACCTCGACAAGGCATTGGGTGGTGCCACCCGATCACGCCCGCTGGTGCTGCTGGCTCACGCGCCGTCGATCGCGCCGCTGCTCCCGCCGGGCGCGGCGGGAGTGGTCCTCACCGGCCACACCCACGGTGGGCAGGTGCGCCTCTCGCCGTTCACCACGCTGACGCCGCTCGATATCTCCTTCTACCTGGATGGCCTGTACCGGCGGCCCCACTCACCACTCCAGCGGGGATTCCACTGGGTCCGGGGCTCGCTGTTGTACGTCACCAATGGGCTCGGCGTCACCCGCTGGCGAATGCGATTTATGTCGCCTCCGGAGGCCGTCATCCTCCACTTCACGGCGACGCCGGCCGATCCGGACGCGCCCTGCGACGACGTGCGCCGCTACGTCCGTTGGCTCCGATAGCGCCGTCGCTGGCATAATCTCGCGGGATGGCAGACCAAACGGAAAGCGGAGAGCGGTCGGGAATGCTGGCTGAGCCGATCCGGATCCTGGCTATCGACGTCGGCGCCGGGACGCAGGACGTCCTGGTCTATGAGAGCGATCGCGCCCCGGAGAACTGCGTCAAGCTGGTCCTGCCGTCGCAGACCCAGGTGGTCGCCGAGCGCATCCGCCGGGCCACCGCCCGCCGCCTCCCGATCCACCTGGCCGGCACGCTCATGGGCGGCGGCGCCAGCAGCGCCGCGGTGCAGGAGCATCTGGCCGCCGGGCTCCCGGTGACGGCCGCTCCCCAGGCAGCGCGGACGCTGCACAACGACCTGGAGCGCGTCCGAGCGTTGGGCGTGGAGATCCGCGACGAGCCCCCGCCCGGCACCGAGATCATCCGCCTGGGCGATATCGATATCGGCGCCATCGAGGCGGCCCTTGACCGGTTCGAGATCCCGCTTCCGTCGCTCTTCGCTATCGCGGTCCAGGACCACGGCTACGCGCCGGATGCGGGCGGCCGTGAGTTCCGCTACGAGTTCCTGCAGGATCTGCTTTCGCGGGGCGGCGATCTGCTGAGCATGGTCTACCGTGACCCCCCGCCCTACATGCTCCGTATGCGCGCGGTGCGCGAGCTGTTGCCCGGTGCGGCGGTCATGGACACCGGCGCCGCGGCCGTCCTCGGAACGCTGGGCGATCCGGTCGTGGCGCGGGAAGCCGCGACGGGCGGGGCGATCCTGGTCAACGTCGGCAACCTGCACACGTTCGCCGTGGCGGTGCGCGGGATGCGCGTCCTCGGTCTGTTCGAGCATCACACCGGGGGCGTCACGCCCGACAATCTACGGGAACTGGTCGACGCCCTGCGCAGCGGGCACCTCACGCACGACGATGTGGTCGCGCTAGGCGGTCATGGAGCGGCGTTCGCCCCCGACTACTCGACCATGGATCCGATCACGTTCGTCGCCATCACCGGCCCGAACCGAGGGCTCGTCCGCTCCCTCGGCTACTACGAGGCGGTGCCCCACGGCGACATGATGCTCTCGGGCTCCTATGGGCTCGTGGAGGGGTTGCTGGCGCTCCTGGCCCGCGAAGGGTTCCCCACCGGAAAGAGCCTGATCGCGACCAACGGGCGGTAGTCGCAGCCGCACCCGACGCGGTGCGGAGGGGTTAGAAGCGACGGGTCGCCAGCCGCTCGGCCAGCGCAGCCAGCCGCTCGCGGGCCGGACCGGTCGCGCCGGCCTCGTCCAGCAGGCGCAGCGCTTCGGCGTGGTAGTCGGCCACCGCGACCTGCACCTCCGTCTGTACCTCGTACTTCGCGAGCAGGCGCAGCACGGCCTCGACCGCGGCGTCGTTGACCTCGGGCTGTGCGTAGATCGCCTGCAACCGCTGCAGGTCGTTCGCGTCGGCTTTCGACGCCAGCAGAAGGATCGGGAACGACTTCTTCCGGCGGCGGATGTCATCACCTGCCGGCTTGCCGGTTACTTCCGCTTCGCCCCAGATCCCGAGCAGGTCGTCCTGGATCTGGAAGCCGAGGCCCAGAGCTCGCCCGAACGCGCGGTAGCGCTCGGCCCGCTCCACGTCAGCCCCGGCCAGCACCGCACCCGACCATGCTGCGAAGGCCACCAGCGAAGCGGTCTTCCCCTCGATCATGTGCAGGTAGGCCGCGACTGGGATATCCCAGCGCTCCTCGTAGCACAGGTCGAGCACCTGCCCTTCGACGATCCGCAGCACGGTAGCGTTGAACTCGCGGGCGACCTCGATCACGCGCGCCGCCGGCACGCCGCGCGCGTTCGAATCCAGCAGGGGAAGCTGGCTGAGCGCGAAGAGCGCGTCACCGGCGTTGATCGCCTGCCCCACGCCCCACAACGCCCAGACCGTCGGACGGTGGCGACGTCGGTCGCTGCCGTCCTGCACATCATCGTGAACGAGCGTGAAGTTGTGCAGTAGCTCGATCGAGGCCGCGGTCGGCACGGCCACCTCGGGATCCCCGCCCGCGGCCGCGCAGGCCAGGACGCAGATCAGGGGCCGGATGCGTTTCCCGGCGTCGGCCGTCGCAGGCCGGAAGTCCGGATCGGCCCAGCCCAGGTGGTACCGGAGCACACCGTAGAGGGGGAGATCACGGTCGGAGAACCGGTGGCCGGCAGCGGCTTCAGCCTCGGCGACGACCTGCCGCATCGTCCGCTCGACATCGGCGATCGCGTCGTTCACCTGCGGTGTGCCTTCGCCATGAGAGCTCGTGTCCCGCTTCGTTGCCCACCGGCCCACCCAACGGGCATACTATAGCATGATCGGAGGCGATCACCACCCCAAGCCGACGCCACCACGCACCGGGTGGTGCGCCCGCCGAACCTACCCGATTGACCATGCGTATTCGGCAAGGTTGTCCGGCGTGAAAAAGGCCGGAAAGACATAGAGTGAGGGTACGGCTGTGTTTTACATGGATCCACGGTACTTCTTGTTCATCTTACCCCCGCTCTTGTTGATGCTCTTCGCTCAGGCCCGGGTGCGCGGAGCGTTCGCCAAGTACAGCCAGGTTCCCAACCAGCGCGGCATGAGCGGCGCTGAGGTGGCGCGGGCGATCCTCGACGCGAACGGCCTCAGCGACGTGCCGGTCGAGATGGTGCCGGGTGAGCTCACCGACCACTACGACCCGCGGGAGCGGGTACTGCGGCTCTCGCCGCCGGTGTTCCAGGGTCGCTCGGTCGCGGCAATCGGGATTGCCGCACATGAGGCCGGACACGCCCTGCAGCACAAGTCGGGCTACGTGCCGCTTCAGATCCGCTCGCTGCTGGTGCCGGCGGCGAGCATCGGCTCGAACCTGGGTTGGATCATGATCCTCGCCGGGATCGTGATCGGCTTGACCCAGCTCGCCTGGTTGGGTATCGCTTTCTTCGCGGCCGGGACGCTCTTCGCCCTGGTCACGTTGCCGGTCGAGTTCAACGCCAGCAACCGCGCGCTGCAGATGCTGACGACGATGGGCATTGCCGACCGGACCGAGTATCAGCAGAACCGTGAGGTGCTCAACGCGGCGGCGCTGACCTACATTGCTGGTTTCCTCGCCGCCCTGATGCAGTTGCTCTACTGGCTCAGCATCGTCAGCGGCATGAACCGCCGCGACTAGCCATGCCCCACACCGTGACCGCGGGCGGGGCATGCGGGAAGGACCACACGCCCTGAACCCGAGGGATACTACCGGCACCGCCGGACCTCCCGCGGACGTCACCGCACCCTCCCCGCCCGCGGGTCGCATCTCTCGTGTCTCCACACGCCGCGTGATCCTGGCCGGCCTCGTGCTGGCCGGGATTGCCCTCCGCGTCTGGAGCATGGCCCGGGCAAACTGGATGATCGACGGCGACGAGGCCACCTTCGGCCTCATGGCCCGCCACATCCTGCACGGGGAGCGCCCTGTCTTCCTCTACGGCCAGCCGTACATGGGAAGCCTCCAGGCCTACCTGGGGGCGGTCTTCTTCGCGATCTTTGGCATGTCCCGCACCGCGTTCAAGGCGGTGACGTTCATCGAGTTCATCGCCTTCGCCGCGAGTGTCTACCTGCTTGCCCGGCGCGTGGCCGGCAGCCGCGCCGCGGTCATCGCGACTGCCTTTGTCGCACTCCCGCCGGTGTACGTCCTTTCGGCCACGGCGCGGCTCTGGGGGCCACTGCTCGACGCGATGACGCTGGGCAACCTGATACTCCTCCTGGCCATCGACGAGGCGTATCCCCCGTCCGTGTTCCCTCCGCGTCGCCGCTGGGTGCGCTACCTGCTCATGGGCGTCTTCGCCGGCTTCGGCTTCTGGTTGCACGGGCAGATCGCGACCTACGTCGCAGCCGCAGCTATCATCCTCGTCCTGCACGACAAACGCGTCCTGATCCGGCCCGGTCTGATCGCGGCTGCCGTCGTCGGGTTCGCCGTCGGTGCCGCCCCGGTGCTGGAGTTCGCCCGAACCCACGAGTACACGACGTTCCACCACCTCCTCGGCATCGGCGCCGAGCGGCAGCACGGGGACTATGTCGAGGTCGCCAAGTTCTTCTTCCGAGTGAACCTCCCGCGCGTGCTCGGTGTCGCCAATGCCTGGGCGCCGCTCCCCTACTGGCTCAAACTCTTGGGCGCGGTGGCGATCGCGGCGCTGGTCATCGCGGTGATCGTGCAGCGGCGCGCCGGATTCCTCGATTGGCTCCGGCTCTCGCTGCGCCGAGGTCAGCCGATCGACGCGCTCTTCCTCTTCTGCGCCGTGGTCACGCTCAGCTTCATCTTCAGCGCCTTCGGCGACCTGGCGCTCCAGTTCCAGTCATTCGACGCCACAGGGCGCTACGCCATCCCACTGGTTTCAGCGGTCCCCATCATTCTCGCGGTGGGCATTCTCCAGGTGGAGCGATGGGTCCGTGGCCCCGGGTGGGCGCTGGGCGCGCTGATCCTGGCGGTGTCGCTCGCGGGTTATGTCACGGCACCGCCCGAGCAGGTCTGGCAGTCCGCCTACTGGCGGAACCTGCCGCCGTCGAGCACGGAACTGGTGGCGGCACTGGACGAACTCGGCGTCGATGCCGTCTGGATGAACCACTGGGCCGGAAAGCCGCTGATGTTCGACACGGAAGAACGGATCGCGGCGGCGGACTACTACGACCTGGCCATCGGCCACGGCATCGACCGGCTGCCGGCCGCGACCGCCCGCGTTCACGCGTCGCCGCGGCCGGCGTACGTCTTCACCACCGATCAGACTGATCTGCCGATCGAAGACTGGCTAAAGGCCCACGGCATCGGCTACGACAAGCGCGTCGTCCCCGGCTACGTGGTGATCTACCCGCACGAGCGCGTCGACCCGGCCGAGGTCGTGGACTTCCTCGGGTACGACTGGTAACGGGCAACGGTTAATCCCGCATCCGCCCGTACCCACGTGGCAGGAACCGCCCGTGGCCCGGCTCGCCCGTCACCATCGGGGCCCCGTCGTCCTGGTACACGGTTCGTCCGCGGATGATCGTCCGCACGACCCGGCTGCGGACCACGCGCCCCTCGAAGGGCGTCCACTTGTTCCGGTGGAGCATCTCCTCGCCCCGGACCGTCCACTCGCGCTCGGTGTCGTAGATCACCACGTCTGCGTCGGCGCCGGGCTGGAGCGTCCCCTTACGCGGGTACAGGCTGAAGATCCGCGCCGGATTGGTCGCCGACAGCCGGACGAAGGTGCCGACGTCCAGTCCCCGCTGGTGCAGCATGTCGTCGAGGACGATCGGGTACATCGTCTGAATGCCCGACAGCCCGAGCGGCGCCTGCCAGATGTCGTCCAGGCCGGCCTCCTTGCTCTCGATGGTGTAGCCGCAATGGTCGGAGGAGATCACATCGACCGTGCCGTCGGCGACGTAGCGCCACACGCCCTCGACTTCATCGCGGGCCCGGAGCGGCGGCGCGCAGCGCCCGAACGGTCCGAGGCGGCGCAGGTCGTCCTCGTCGAGCGCCAGGTACTGCGGGCATGTCTCGACCGAGACGGGCACACCCCGCGCCTTGGCCGCCTTGACCAGCTCCAGGCCGCCCGCAGTGCTGCAGTGGCAGATGTAGGCGTGACCGCCGGTCTGCTCGGCGAAGAAGATTGCGCGATGGATGGCCTCGATCTCGACGATCGGCGGCCGTGACTCCGCGTGCGCCAGCGGGTCCTTCCGTCCCTGCGCCTTCATGCGCGCGATACCGGCTTCCAGCAGGTCATCGT